>Ga0209585_10000266_pt1 | contig 20735 bp, 20 predicted proteins | sample NGEPerone_FD_185491 | JGI IMG/M metagenome (GOLD analysis project Ga0209585, IMG submission 185491) | Arctic peat soil microbial communities from the Barrow Environmental Observatory site, Barrow, Alaska, USA - NGEE Permafrost154B-one... | ecosystem: Environmental > Terrestrial > Soil >... | reverse complement strand
GGAAGCCGCCGTCGGCGAGCATGTCGCAGGCCTTCTTGCTCTCGGGCGTGAACTCCTTGGGGTGGTTGAAGTGCGTGTTGATGTAGAGCGGCTGGTACTTCTTCAGCATCGCCACGAGCTCGGGGGTGATGCGCTGCGGGAAGACCACGGGGGCGCGGGTGCCGATGCGGATGATCTCGACGTGGGGGATGGCGTGCACGCGTCTGATGATGTCCTCGAGCTGCTCGTCGGCGAGCACCAGCGGGTCGCCGCCGCTGATGAGCACGTCGCGCACCTCGGGGGAGCGCTCGATGTACTTGATGGCGTTGTCGATCTCGCCCTGCTTGACCATGGCCTCCGTGCCGCCCACCAGGCGGCGGCGGGTGCAGTGGCGGCAGTACATGCTGCACATCTCGGTGACCACGAAGAGCACGCGGTCGGGGTAACGGTGCGTGAGGCGCGGCGTCGGCGAGTCGAAGTCCTCGCTGACGGCGTCCTTGAGGTCCTCATGGTGGATGACGAGCTCCGCCGGCGACGCCACGCCCTGCATGCGCACCGGGCAGCTGGGGTCGTCGGTGTCCATGAGCGACGCATAGTAGGGCGTCACGGACACGCGGAACTTGCCCATACAGGCGTCGAGGTCGGCGCGCTGCTGATCGGTGAAGTTGAGCACCTGGTCGAAATCGGTGGTGGTGGTGAGCCGGTTGCGCAGCTGCCACTTGTAGTCGCTCCACTCCTCGGGGGTGACGTCCTTGAAGAGGGGGATGTCCTTGTAGCTTCTCGTCATGGTCCTTCTCCTTCTCGTGAGGCTCGCGGCTTCACGCATCCTGGTCGATCCTCCGGTGGGCCGGCCGGAGGCCGGCGACGGGGCGGGCGGCGCAGCCGCTCCCGCCCCGAATGCATCCTTGGATGAGGTTATTACAGACCGGCCTCGGCCACGATACGCTCCAGCGTGCCGCTGACTTCGTCGCCGAGCGGCAACACCTCGTGTTCGGCGAGCAGCTTGTCGACGAGCTCGGTGGCCTTCTCGTAGGCGCCTTCCCTGCCGGAGGCGACCCAGACATCCCACATGGTGCGGTCGAGCAGGCGCGGGCGCCATACATCCTTCATGTGCCGGCGGGTGTGGCGCTGGCTCAGGAAGTTCCCGCAGATGTCCACCTGCTTGATGGCGTCCAGGGCGAGCGTGTCGTCGTCCACGACGATGCCCGCGGCGATGCTCGCATTCCACGAGAAGATCTCGCTGTCCATGATGAGCTGCTGGGCGGAGAAGGCGTAGCCGCCGCCCAGGGTGCCGGCGCCCAGGGTGAGGTCGGCGCGCGCGGCGGTGGTGCTCAGCGCCGCAAAAGCGTTCTGCGTGCAGGCTTGCCAGTCGGGCTCGTGGCTGCCGGTGGCCATGCCGCCGGCCACCACGGGAAGGCCGACGTGCGCGGCGAGCTGCGCCGCGGCGATCTGGAACATGGCCGCCTCGGGACCCGCCGGCGGCAGGCCTGCCAGCGCCGCATCGGCGACGTAGAAGAACGGCGCGCCGGGAGCCGCCGCCTGGATGGCGGCGCAGGCGGCCAGGACGCCGGCGTGATGCCGGACGAGGGCGACAGCCACATCGGCCGGGGCGCCTTCGGCCGCCGGCGCCTCCGCCGCGCGGCCGTTGGGCGCCGCGACCACGCCCACCGGCAAGCCGGCGCGCGCGAACACGGCGGCCACACCGAGCGCCTCTGCGCCGGCGCAGAGGCTGATCGGCGGGCGGCCGCGCAGCTCGACCTCGGAGCCGGCCACGGCGAGCGCCATGCGCACGGCCGCCTTGGCCTCCGCAGCCGAGCGCAGCGTGGTCACCTGGACGTGCTTGCTGGTCGCGGCCAGGCAGCGGGCGAGTTCGCCCAGCGGCGTCTCGCCGGCGGCGCGCAGCGGCGGGCCGAACACCACGGCGACCTCGGGCAGCGCGTCGGCCAGCCGGCAGGCCTCGTCCAGGTCGGCGGCGGTCGCCGGGCGCGGGTCGCCGCCCTCATGGGGTCGCACGCGTGCCGCCGGACCGCCGGTGCCGAGCCAGTTATGGGAAGACCCGAGGACGACATGATGCTCGAAGACGCGGCCGCCGAGGACGACCGTGTCCGGCGCCTGCCGCGGCGCCTCGTCGGCCGCGGCGCCCTCGGCGCCGAGCAGCTCGAGCGCCGCCGCGTGCACGCGGGCGACGTCGTCTTCGCTGAGGATCTTGAGGGCCAGCCGTGCCGGCGCCGCCATGATCGGCCTTGGCTCGGTCATGCGCCGTTCCTTCCTGCGTCGGCGAGCGTCGCGCTGAGACGCTCGCGAACCGAACCTTCCAAGGCAAAGGCCCGCGGCTCCCGCCGCAGAGCTTCGGTCTGCAGGTGCACGCGCTCCTTGAGCGTGGTCGCGCCGGCGGCGTGCCAGCGCTCGCAGGCGGCGCGATCGAACAGGGTCGGCGCCCAGGTCTCACGGTGATGCCGACCCGTGTGGTCGCGCCCCAGGTGGCTCCCGTCGCGGCCCACGGCGTCGATCTCGTTCAGCGCCAGCGCCTCGTCGTCGCCGACCTCCACGAGCAGCGCACGGGCGCAGCTCACTAGCTCGTTGCCCAGGACGATGGTCTCGTAGGAGCTCTGAATGCCGCTCTCGAGGTAGCCGGCGCCGTACACGAAGGGCACGCCGGCCTTGGTGATCTGATGAACGACGAGGCCGCCAAGGGTCTCGGCGTTGCCCACGGCGATCATGGCGGCGATGCTGGCCGGCGCCGTGCTCCCGACGGCCGGCGCCGGCGCGTAGACGAGCGGGGCGTCGAGCTCGGCGCAAGCCTGGACCTTGTCCAGCGCCTCCGCCGAGTGCACCAGCGGCGGGTTGGGCATGGCGTAGCACCCGAAGCTGCGCGTTTCGCCGCACATCGCGGCCATGTCGCGCCTGCGCCGCAGGCTGGCGGCGTCGTGCGCCGTGGTGAGCAGCGACTTGCGCGTGCCGGCCAGCATGGCGGCGTACTGCGCCGGGTCGCCGGCCTGCGCCGGAACATCGCCGGGCAGTCCCATGCTCATCACGAAGTCGATGTTGGGCAGCTGCTCGGCGAGAGCAGCCATGCCCTCGACGTCGTTCTCTGTCGCCTGCCGCCACTCCTCCGAATCGGGATCGGTGATGTAGACGCAGTCCGAGCCGGTGCCGAAGTAGCTGTTGCCGTCGGCCAGGTCCAGGCCGCCGGGCTCGCCGTCGGCGGCATGGCCAGCGGCGGGGCGCGGCTTCAGAGAGAAGCGGCGCGGCGCCGTCCGCAGGGCGTCGTCGACCAGGGCGGCGGGGATGCGTGCGTGCGTGCCTTCGAGGCGCGCGGCGGGCACGTCAGGCCTCCGCCGCCGCATGCGCTTTCCCGCCGTGGCTGAGCACAGTCCACTTCGGGCGTCGGGCGATGGGATCGATCCTGGCGATCATGATCGGCAACCTCGCTGGTGTCCGTGACGGGTCCGGGGTAGAGACAGTCAGCGGGCGGGCACGGGGACTGCAGGCAAACGAGCCCGGCCGCCGGGGAGCGGACGAGCTTACAGACCGCAGGAGCGGTTGATCGTGCCGATGCTGAGGGAGGCCGTGAGCACGGCCACAGTCTAGCACCGCCCCCGCGCGCGGCACAGCCGCGCCGTAGCCCGGGCGGTGCAGGTACTTTACCGCAGCGCCGCCCGCCCGGCACCGGCTCAGCTCCCCGGCCGGCTCGCCTGCACCTCGGCGAGCACGCGGTCGAGGCCGGCCTTGGCCTCGTCGCTCAGCTCGAAGGCGCGCGGCTCGGCGCGCAGCTCCGCGACCCGTGCCCTCAGGCGGTCGAGCAGCGTCTTCGAGCCCTCCGCCTCCCAGCGGTCGTGCGGCGTCGTGTCGAGCAGGTCGCTCTGCCAGATCTGGCGAAAGTGCGTGCGCGTGTAGGGCCGGGCCAGGTGATTGCCGCCCGGCCCGATCGCTTTGATCTCGTCGAGCGCCAAAGCCTCGTCGTCCACCCTGAGCTCGCTCATGAACGCCTTCGTGTAGCCGATCAGCTCGTTGCCTAGCAGGATCGACTCGTAGCTGCTCTGCAGGCCCGCCTCGAGGTAGCCGACGTCGTGCAGCAGCGTCGCCCGCGAGAGCAGGCCGGTCACCGTGGTGATAGCACTCTCGACGCCCCACTGTTCGTCCAGCGTCTTGCTGTCGGTGTGCGCCGCGTAGTTGAAGCTCGGTAGGTCGTACCAGCGCGCCAGGTCGGCCTGCGCCTGGTAGCCCTGCACCGGGCCAGCCGAGGAGTAGACCTCGTTCATGGTGCGCATGTTCATGGCGCCGACGCCGACGCCCCACACGAACGGCGCACCCGGCTTGACGGCCTGGCTGAGCGCCAGGCCGGCGAGCACCTCGGCGTTGGCGACGACGATGACGGCCGGGATGCTGGCCGGCGCCGTGGTGCCGGCGTTCGGCGCCGGCGCCCAGATCAGCGGGATGTCGAGCTCGGCGCAGGCGATCACCTTGCTGGCGCCGTCCTCGTCGAAGAGCAGCGGCGGTACCGGCATCGCGTAGATGCCGAAGCTCGCGGCCTCGCCGGCCAGCGCCGTCATCTCCTTCATCTTCGCCAGGATGTGGCCGTCACGCGGCGCCGCCAGCAGCGGCTTGCGCGTGCCGCGCACCATGGCGTCGACCTGAGCGAGGTCGTCGATCGCCTGCGGCACGTCCTCGGGCAGGCCCATGCTCATGACGAAGTCGATGTGCGGGAGCTTCTCGCAGAGCGCGGCCATGCCCTCGACGTCGGCCTTGCGTACGCGCCGGCGCTCGCGCGTGTCGGGGTCGCAGACGTAGAGCACATCGCTGCCCGTGCCGCAGTAGCTGTGGTGCGCGTCGAGCACCAGCGGCTCGGTGTCGCCGCCGCGCGGCTTGATCGTGCAGTCGCGCGGGGCGCTGGCGATGGCATCGTCAACCAGCTTCGCCGGGATGCGTACGCGGGTACCGTCCACCTCGGCGCCGGCCTTGGCGAAGATCTCGACCGCCGGCGCGTACCGCACCTCGATGCCCGTGTCGGCGAGCACCTCCAGGGTCGCTTCGTGCACTCGCTTGCAGGCTGCGTCGTCCCAGATCGTCAGACGGGCCTCGTTCATGCCGCCACCTCCTTCGCTACCGCGGGGGTCCGGCGCCGCTGCTGGAGCCGGGGTGTCCGGTGTCACGTGGCCGCCGGGGAGTCTCACTTGGACGTGCTGCGCGGAGCGCTTCGTCGCCGCGCGGGAAGGCGAGCGGCCGCGTGGGGCGGGCCCGGGCGCGCTCACGCGCGCCTCGGCCCGGCGGCGCGCGGCCGCCTCAGGACTGTCTGTGGCCGAAGGTGAAGTAGATGTGACTGACGAGTCCGCGGATGGTCACGCCAGCCACTCTACCATCCGCGCGAGCGTAGGGGCCAGCGCGCGGAGGGCGGGGGCGCGGGCCCGTGCCACAGCCGGCGCGGCCGGCCGTCCGGTCGCCGCTAGCCACCATCGGCACACCGCCAACTTGTGCGAAGTTCGCACCCATCTCGACCCTCCCGAAACGGATTGCTCGGCGAACTTGGGCGCGGGCGGGCTCAGAGCTTTACTCGCGCGCGCGCCGGCAGGTACGCTCGGGCCTCGCGCGCCCGCGTCACCAGTGCCCGTGAGGCGGGCGGTACCGGGGCCAGGGGCCCTCAGGTCATCCGGCGCTGTTCACCCAGACCCAAGGCCCCGTATCGGAGGTGCCGCAGTGAAACGCAACTTGCAGGCCGGTCGGCCGACCAGCGGGGGGCTCAGCCTCAACGTGTTCACCGACGCTGAGATAGACGACATCCATCTCGGCTCGCTCGAGATCCTCGAGCGTACCGGTATCTGGGTCGAGGCCGACGACGCGCTCGACATCTTCGCCGATGGCGGGTGCATCGTGGACCGCGAGACGCGCATGGTTCGCATCCCGCCGTACGTCGTCGAGGATGCCATCCGCTCGAGCCCGCCAAAGAGCTTCCTCTGCGGCCGCGACCCCGACATGGACATCGTGCTCGAGGCGGGGCGCGTCTACGTCTCGAACTTCGACGAAGGCATCATGATCGTCGACTCGCGCAGCGGCGAGTACCGCCACCCCGTTCTCCAGGACGTGCGCGAGGCGGCCCGGCTGGTCGACGGTCTGAGCGACATCGATGCCTACGAGTCCGCGGTCCACCCGACCGATGTGCCCGAGGTGACCGCGAGCCTTCACAAGTGGGAGGCCGCGATAGCCAACACCGGCAAGCCGGTGGGCACCGAAGCCACGAGCGCGTACGACGTCAAGAAGCTGATCGAGATGGCGACCGTGATCTCGGGCAGCGACGACGAGTTCCGCCGGCGCCCGCTCATCGGCTTCGGCGTCTGCCCAGTCAGCCCGCTCAAGCTACCGCGCGACGCGACCGAGGTGATCATCGAGTCGTCGCGCGCCTGGTGCCCCGACACGATCCTGAGCATGGCGATGGCCGGCGGCTCCTCGCCGGTCACCTTGGCCGGCACGCTCGTGGTCCACAACGCGGAGGTCTTGAGCGGCATCACGCTGGCGCAGCTCACCGAGCGCGGCTGCCCGGTCATCTACGGGTCGTCGACGACGGCCATGGACCTTAGGCTCGCCGCGGCCTGCGTGGGCTCGCCCGAGCTGGCGCTCTTCAGCGCCGCCTGCGCCCAGATCGCCCGGCGCTACCTGATCCCGAGCTTTGTGGCCGGGTTGTAGGCAGACTCGAAGCTCGGTGACGCGCAGACCGGTCACGAGAAGACCCTCACCGGACTCCTTCCTGCGTTGGCAGGTGCCAACCAGATCTACGGGGCGGGGATGATCGAATCGGGCGTCACCTTTGACTTCGGCCAGCTCGTGATGGACAACGAGTTCGCGCGCATGATCAAGCATGTCGTGGGCGGGATCGCCGTGAACGAGGAGACCCTGGCGTTGGAGGACATCGCCAAGGTCGGCGCGTTCGGCGACTTCCTGAGCCTGGATGCCACACTCAAGCACATGCGCGAGCTCAGCCAGCCGACGGTGCTCGACCGGCGAGTGCGCGAGGACTGGGAATCCCTGGGCTCCACCGACCTCGCGCAACGCTCGCGGGCGAGGGCCCTGGAGATCATCGAAACGCACCAGCCGGTGCCTCTCGACGCGGACGTCGCCAAGCAGATCCGCGGCATCATCGAGGCGGCCGACAAGGAGAAAGGCGTCGCATGAAAGACCAGATCAAGCAAGCCATCATCGACGGCAACGCCGCTACCGTGAACGCCCTCACCCAGGCGCTGCTGGCCACCGGCACCCCGGCCAAGGAGATTCTCGAGGGCGCCCTGCTGCCCGGCATGGAGGTGGTCGGCGAGCGCATGAGACGCGGCGACTGCTTCATCCCCGAGGTGCTGCTGTCCGCCAGGACGATGCAAGGGGCGCTCGACATCCTCAGGCCGCATATGCTGGCCGGGGAGTCTACTTCCGCCGGCACGGTGGTGCTCGGCACCGTCGAGGGCGACCTGCACGACATCGGCAAGAACCTCGTCGGGATGATGCTCCAGGGCGCCGGCTTCGAGGTCGTCAACCTCGGCACCGGGGTCACGGCGGAGGCCTTCGTCCTCGCCGTCCGCGAGCATCAGCCGCAGATCCTCGGCATGAGCGCCCTGCTCACCACCACGCTGCCGCACATGGCGGAGACACTCGCTGCCCTCAAGGAAGCCGGGCTGCGCGACTCCGTCAAGGTGATGGTCGGCGGCGCCCCCGTCACCCAGGTCTGGGCCGACGAGGTCGGCGCCGACGGCTACGGGGCCAACGCCGGCATGGCGGTGGAGCGGGCGAAGACGCTGGTGGCGTAGCCGCTCACAGCGCCGGTCCGCCGGCGAAGACGTGGCCGCAGGCGAGGGCTATGTGAGCTCTGCCTCGGCCGCTTCGACCAGCCGCCGGAGCTCGCCGCGCACGTCGTCGGCGAGCGGCGCGGGGGCGTGCGTACGCAGGATCTCACGCGCCCGCTCTTCCGCGCTCTCGAGCGCGCCGCGCCTGCCCTCGCGAAGCCACTGGTCGTACGGCGTGCGGTCCCAAACGCCCGGTCGCCAGATGTCCTTCATGTGCGCCCGGGTGTGCTTCTCGGCGAGGTACGTGCCGTTCGGGCCGACGCGCTTGATGACGTCGAGCGCCAGGGTCTCGTCGCTCACCTCGATGCCGGCGGCGAACTTCTGCACGATGCCGTAGATCTCGGCCTCCATGAGCAGGTGGGGGTAGCTCAGCGTCTTGGAGCCGTCGAGCAGGCCGCAGCCGCTCATCATTTCGGCGCCGGCGCCGGCGCTGGCCAGCGTCGACAGGGCGTCGTCGACGGCGGACTGCCAGCCCGGCTCCTTGGCGCCGCTGGCCATCGTGCCCATGTTCATGGCGAGGCCGTAGTGGTGCGCCATCTGCGTGGCGGCGGCGGCCAGGACGTAGTCCTCCGGGCTGCCGCCGGTGTAGCCGCCGGTCTTCAGGTCCATCACCGACGGCGTACCGGCAAGAAACGCGGGCGCACCCGGGTGCGCTAGCTGCAGCATCACCGTGCCGGCGATGACTGCGGCGAGGTTCACGACGAGGTTGCCGGCCATCGTGGCCGGCGCGGAAGCAGCGGCGAGCGTCAGCGAAAGGAAGCCGACGGGCACGCCGGCCTCCGCCGCCACGAGCGCCGCCTCGAGGCTCACGGCCTCGTTGCTGAGCGGGTCGATCGGGCAGGCGATGAGGCTCATGATGGGCCGCCCGCGGAGCTCTTCGGCTCCGCCGGCCACCACGCGCGCCATCTCCACGGCGCGGCGCGTCATCTCTGCCCCGACCACGTCCACGGCCTGGAAGTGCTTGCTCGTGTTCGCGAAGATCGCCTCGAGTTCGTGCAGCGGCCGGGTGGCGAGCGACACGTCCTCGGCGGTCACGGCAGGGCCCCAGTAAAAGCTCACCTGAGGGACGGCGTCGACGAAGCGCGCCAAGTCGGCGACGTCGGCCTTGCCGCTGGCCCGCCGTTCGCCGGTCTCGGGATCGATGACCCAGATGCCGCAGCCGTCGTTGCTCAGGTAGCAGCGGCGTCCGTCGAGCACCAGGTCGCAGCGAGGATCGCGGGCGGCGAGGATCGGCGCCTTCGGCGCCGCCTGCAGCGCCGCCCGAACCACCGCCTCGGGAAGGCGCGCGATCTGCGTGGCGCGGTCCACGCGGCAGCCGCCGCGCTCCAGCGCGTCGAGCGCGCGCGCCAACGGAAAGCGTACCCCGACCTCCTCCAGCACGTGCACGATGCCGGCGTCGAGGCGGCCCACGTCGTCCCCCGTGAGGACCTGCCAGCGCAATCTCGGCTCGACCGGGTCTATCCGCGCCGTGCCGCCCGCCTCTGCCGAGCCCGTACCTGACCCGGTCATCGATCCTCCTCGTCTCCCGCGCCTTCCGCCGACCGAGCCGATGCTACCAGCCGAGGACGCCGTCCGCGCCTGGCTGCGTCCTCGCCAACTTGAGGCGGTGGCGGCCGACGGCACAGCCCAGCCGAGGCGTGAATAGCGAAGGGCGGGGGGCGCTCGCGCCCGCCCGCCCCGTCAGGGACCTGGCCTTGTGCCGACGAATTCTAGAGGTTCTCGTCGCCCAGAGGCAGGGGCGTTTCGCCCATGGGGCCGTCCGACAGCGGGATGCTGGGGAGGGCCGTGTCGGCCAGGTTGTCTTGGTTCAGCGCGGCCCCAGCCGGCCCCTCCAGGGGGACGGCGTCGGGATCCGGCAACTCCTGGTCGACCTCGACGATGCCGAGCTCCTTGGCGTGCTCGGGCTCCTTCTCCGGCAGGATGTGCCGCAGGAACCGCTTGGTGCGGTCGTCCTTCGGGTGGAAGAAGACCTCGCTCGGCGGGCCCTGCTCGATGAAGCAACCGTCGTCCATGTACACGACCCGGTCGGCCACTTCGCGGCTGAAGCCCATCTCGTGACTGACGACGATCATCGTCATGCCCTGAGAAGCAAGGTCCTTCATGACCTTGAGCACCTCGCCGATGAGTTCCGGGTCGAGGGCGCTGGTGGGCTCGTCGAAGAGCATCAGCACGGGGTCCATCGCCATGGCACGGGCGATGGCGACGCGCTGCTTCTGACCGCCCGACAGCTGGCTGGGGAAGAAGTCCATACGTTCGGCCAGCCCCACCTTGGTCAGGAGCGCCTGCGCCTTCTTGATGGCGGCTTCCTTCTTCTCGCCCTTGACGAGGATAGGGGCCTCGGTGACGTTCTCGGTGGCGTCCTTGTGCGGGAACAGGTTGAACTCCTGGAAGACCATGCCGCACTTCATGCGGATCTGGTGGACGTCCTTCTTGAAGGTGCCGCCGTGGCTGCCGCAGGTGACGTGGACGCCGCCGATGCTGATCTCGCCGGTGGTCGGGTCTTCGAGGAAGTTGAGGCAGCGCAGGAAAGTGCTCTTGCCCGAGCCGGAGGGCCCGATGAGAACCAGGACCTCGCCCTTGAACACCTCGAGGTCGATGCCCTTGAGCACGTGGTTCTTGCCGAAGTACTTCTGCAGTCCTTCGACCCTGACGATGAGCTCACGGCCCTCGTCGTCGTAGATGGGAGTCGAGGTAGATTCCGCCATGTTGCTTCTTCCCCTTCTCCTTCTCGCGGGCCTTGTCGCGCGCCATGCGCGTCTCGAGCTTCGCCTGCCAGAAGCTGAAGAAGATCGTCAGCGCCCAGGTAGAAGGCCGCCGCCACCAGCAGGGTCGAGAAGTTGTTGAGCGAGGCCGGGACGGCAAGCTGGGAGCGGCGCAGGAGTTCCTCGACGGTGATGACCGAGACCAGCGAGGTGTCCTTGATGAGGGCGATGAGTCGTTGCCCACGGCGGGGATGACGATCTTGAAGGCCTGGGGCAAGACGATGCGCCGCTGCGTCTGCCAGCCGCTGAGACCGATCGCCCAGGCGGCTTCGTTCTGCCCCTTGGGGACCGCCTGGATGCCGGCCCGGAACACCTCGGTGAGGTAGGCGCCATAGTTCAGCGACAGCGCCGCGACACCGGACCAGAAGGCCGGCGGGTTGTACGACTCGGGCAGCCCGAACGCCTTGATGACCTCGGGCGCGCCCTGGTAGATCACGAAGATCTGCAGGAGCAGCGGAGTGCCACGGAATAGCGAGGTATAGAACGTCGCGATCCAGTAGGGGATACGCCCAAACACCATCCTGAACATGTACTCGCGGCTCTGGTAGCGGTCCCACGCCTGCTTGAAGCTCATCTTCTTGGAGAGGCGTCCCAGCGAGCCGAAGAGGGCGAAGAGGCAGGCCAGGGCGATCGAGATGACGGTGAGCTCGACGGTGACGATGCTGCCAGCCGCGATGTACCAGAACCATTCCCTCATGACGTCGACGTTGATGAGGCTGCCGCCCGACGCCTCGCCTTCGGACTTGAACGTCCAGGAATACTTGTCGCCGATTTTGTTGTTCGTGGAGTCGTAGATCTGAAGCGGCACGCCCTTCTGGCTGAAAAGAGCGATCTCGAAGCTGAACTCGCCCTTGGCGAACTTGGGGTCGTTCCAGAGCATCTGCAACGTGGGGTTGGCCGGGGCGAGATAGACCAGGCTGGCGGGCGTCGACAGGGTGATCGGCTTACCATCGACCGTGAGCGTGGAGGCTGCGGCGTCGAGCTTGGCGCCGTTGAGATCAAGGTTGACGTTGATCTGGTCCCCGGACCACTTCGTGCGCTGGCCGCTGGGGTCTGGGATGACCCCAAGGACGATCGGCACGCCCCTAGCCGGCCGCGGCTGCCGCAGGCGACGGGCTCGCGCTGCCGGTCGCCAGCGCCACCGGCGAGAGCGCGGTCAAGACGAGCGCGAGCAGCGCGGCGACGAGGCCGATGCTCGCGAACCCTTCGCGTCTGTGCATCTTGCACGAACCTTTCTTTGAAATGGCGACGGCGGGGGCGCCGAAGAAGCCGCCCCCGCCGCGCGAAGTCAGGCGGCTCGTCGCGAAGGACTCACCGTGAGATCGTCGACTACTGCTTGACGGTCAGGTCGATGCCGTTGTACCACTGCTTGGACATCGCGGTGAGGGCGCCGTTCTTGTGCATCTGCCGCACCGTGTAGGTCAGGAGGCTTACCCAGTCGGTCTCGCCCTTCTTGACCGCCATCGACAGATCCTCGTAGTACAGCGGCTTGCCCGAGAACGCCATCGGCTTGCCCTCGAGGAGAGCCTGCTGCCCGGTGGGACCGGCGGTCATCACGAAGTCGATGTTGCCGTTGAGGAGGTCCGGGAACGCGTCGACGTCCGTGTCGTAGGTCTTGACGACGGCGTCGGTCTTTGTCTTGAGCCAAGTGTAGTAGGTGGTCTGCGCGCCCACGCCGACCGTCTTGCCGGCGAGGTCCTTCGGGCCGGTGACTTGCGTGCCGCCCTTCTTCACGAAGACCTGGCCCGAGGTGTAGTAGTACGGCTCGCTGAAGTCGAGGGACTTCCAGTTTTTGGCGACGATCGGGTCCGTGCGCTCGCCGTCAATGGCGGAGGCCATCGAGCCAATCGAGACGTCATAGCGGCCGTTCACCAGGCCGCTGGGGACGGTCTCCCACACCGGGTGCTCCCACTTGATGCCCAGACCGAGGATCTTGGCCATGCCCTTGGCGACGTCGACATCGAAGCCCACGACTTCCTTGGTCTTGGGGTCGACCGAGCTCTGCGGCGGATAGTCGGAGTCGTTGGCGACGATGACCTCGCCCTTGGTGACGATGTCCTTGGCGAGGCCGGTGGGCGCATGGCCAAGGATGGTGGTGGCGCGCTCCATCGCGGAACCGCTGGGCGCCGTCGTCGCATTGTCGGTGGTGCTGCTCCCGCAGCCTATGGCGAGCGCCATCATCCCCACGAGCGCGACGAGGAGTACGGCCACCAGAATGTGGGTCTTGCGTTCTCTCATGCCTCCGTCCTTTCCGGCTGACTTGGTCCCGTTCTGCCGCTGCGGTCCTCAGGTGAGGATCGCCGCGAAAACGGTCCCCCCGCCACACGGGACTATCCGTGCCGCACTCCCCCCAAGCGCGTCTGCCTTGGATTTTTGCAGCACGCTCCCCACAAGACAAGCCAGGGGGCCGGCTTGGCCCCATCGGGCCATCACCTGAAAGAGGCGGGGCGGGAGACTCGGCCGGCGGAGCGGGCCGTGCCGCCCGCCAGTCCTCGCTTGATCGGGAGCCTCTGACGAGCCTCAGTCGGCGCGCGCCAGGCGCCGCAGCTCCGCATCGACGGCGGGATCCAGCGCCGGTGGCCGGTGCTCTGCGACGATCGCCGCGACGCGCTCGTGAGCGTGGTCGCCGGCGGCCGTCCGGCCGCCGGCCGTCCAGTGGCGATGCGGCTCGTCCACCATCAGCGAGGGGCCGGCGGCCGGCGAAGCCGCTCCTCTGGCCATCCCGCCGATGCCCATCAGGTCGATGCCGAGCGCGATAGTGCGCGCCTGCGTGAGGGTCTCGACCGCCAGCGCCATCTCCTCGTAGCTGAAGATGCGCCCTCCGGAGACCATCCCGACGCCGGTGAGCATGTCGACGCCGCAAGCCAGCGAGAGATAGGTCGTGGTCGTGTCGTCGAGGGCCGACTGCCAGCAGGGCAGCTTGGCCCCCGACGAGTTCACGCCGCACTGCGTGGGCAGACCGTAGAAGCGCCCCACATCGCCAACGGCGGCGGCCATGATCGCGTCTTCAGGAGCGCCGCCCGTGAAGTCGCCCGTCTTGAGGTCCATCACGCTGGGGATGAAGCAGATGAACACGGGGGCGCCGGGCACGGCGGCCTGGATGACGCACACGGCGGCAAGCGCCTCGGCGATGCCGACGACCAGCGAGCCGGCCATGGTGATAGGCGTGGTGGAGCCGCCCATCGGCATGGTCACGAAGCCGATGGGGATGCCGGCCTCGGCGAAGACCAGGCCGGCCTCGAGCGTGCCGGCGTCGTTGCCCAGCGGGGTCACGGTGCCGAGCAGCGCGGAGATGGGCGGCTCGGCGCGCAGCTTCTCCTCGCTGCCGGCGACGGCGTGCGCCATCCGCACCGCCACTTCGGCGAGTTCGGGCTCGACGACCGTCACCGTCTGCACGTGCTTACCGGTGTTGGCGATCGCCAGGTAGAGCTCGTGCAGACCACGAACCTCGACGGGGCGGTCCTGCGCGCTGACCGCCGGCCAGCAGAAGTCGACCTCGGGCAGGGCGTCGACGACGCGCGATATCGTCGCCACATCCTCGGCTGTGGTGCCGCGCTTCTCGCCGCTCTCCAGGTCGTAGATCTCCACGCAGCAGCCGTCCGTGGTGACGAGCGCGCGCTCACCGGTGACCAGCGGCTCGGCGGCCCTAGCGCCGAGGGTCATGCTCGGCGGCGCAAGATCGACCAGGCGCCGAACTAGCGCCGGCTGCATCTTGACGCGGGCGACGTCGGCCTCCGCCCCCTGGGCGATCAGCGCAGCGCGCGCCCTGGCCGACGGGATGGAGACGCCGGTTTCCGCCAGGACCTCGAGCGCCGCCGCGTCCAGCTGCTCCAGATCCTCAGGCGCGACGATGGCCAGACGCCCGGCCGAGCCGACGGTGTGTGTCGTTGTGTTCGTCATCTCCGCGTCTCCACTTCGTCCGCTGCTTCACCGTCTCGATGATCGAGATCGGCGCTGCGGATCTTGAGCATGGTCGTCGTCGTGCCGCCGCCACGGTACACCACCACAGGCTCGGAGGCATCCGGATCGGCGACCACGGGGAGCTCGGTGCGGAGAGCGCGGGGCGGGGAGATGGAGGATCTCGTGGAGCGCGCCCTCCTGGATCAGGAGGTTGTGGAGGTCGCTGCAGGATCGCATCGCTGGGCCTCCCGGACGCTGGGGGCGACTGTAGCGCGTTTGTCGGGTCCGGAAGCGCCGGGGTACGATGCGTCCATGACCACTCCCGACAGGAAACCCGACGCGAAGCCGGACGACAAGCCCGAGGCGGAACCCTCGACCCGGGCCGAAGCCCACCGCAGCGCCAAGCAGCTCGCCCGCAGCCGCTGGGTGCGCCGCCTGGCCGACGCGCTGCTCATCGCCGGCGGTCTCCTTCTCTCCTATCCGTTCTGGTCGGCGGGCTACGCGCAGGTGCAGCAGGCCCGCCTGGACTCCGCCTACCGGGACCAGAGCAGCGCATTCGCCGGGATCGCCAGCGCCAACGCGGACACACGTGAGCACGGCGTGCCCCCCCGCGAGCTGGTGCGGCGTCTCGCCGTGTTGTTCGGCCGGCAGCTCAAGCCGGGCGACCCGATCGGCCACCTCAAGATCCCCCGCATCGGGTTCAACCGGCTGGTCCAGCAGGGCGTGAGCGGGAGGGCCGGCCTGGACCCCTCCGGGGATCGCGACCTGCTGCGCGGCGGCCCGGTGCACTACGGCATGACCCCGCTTCCCGGCGCCGGCGAGCCCTTCGCCGTCGCCGGGCACCGCACCACCTACGGCGCGCCGTTCAACAAGCTCGACAGGCTGCGGGCGGGCGACCCGATCTTTTTGGACACGCCGTACGCGCGCTTCCGCTACGCGGTGGTCAAGACCACGGTGGTGAAGCCGAGCGACGTGAGCGTGCTCTACGACCGCGGCTACGGTCTGATCCTCACCACATGCACGCCGCTCTACAGCGCCAGCCATCGGTTGATCGTGTGGGGCCGGCTCGTCAAGCGCGTGCCGCTCGGCCAGGGGACCCGGTCAGGTTCGCGCTGAGCCGCTGGCGGGGGCGCCGGAGAAGGGCGGCCTCTCCGCGCTGCTGCCCTCCAGCAGCACCACGAGGAACTGCTCGCCCGGCTCTGCGTCCGGGTGACCGGGCGGGATCATCGCCAGACCCTCCGCCAAGGCCATGGAGCGCAGGATCCCCGAACCTTGCGGCCCGGTGGTGGTGAACCCCCAGCCCCGGCCGCGACGCTCCAGCCGGCAGCGCCGGGCCTCCGTGCGGTCCTTGGTGCCCTTCACCGGCTCCTCGGCCGCGGCGTAGACATAGGGCCGGTAGAGATCGCTGCGGCCCTGCATCGCCAGCAGGGCCGGGCGCACATACGTCTCGAAGCTGATCATCGCCGCCACCGGGTTGCCCGGCACGCCGAAGACGAGGGTGTTGCCTCGGCTCCCGAAGGCGAGCGGCTTGCCGGGCTTGGTGGCTACACCCCAGAAGTGGCGCTGCACGCCGAGCTCTTCCTGCACCTGCTTCACGAAGTCGTACTCGCCCACGGAGACGCCGCCGGAGGTGACCACCACGTCGTGCTCCAGCGCGACGGCCATCAGCCGCCGCGTCTCGTCGAGGTCGTCGCGGGCGATGCCCAGAAGGACCGGTTCGGCGGATGCGGCGAGCACCTGACCATACGCCGTGAATGAATTGGAGTTGCGGATGTGCCCGGGGCTGAGCGGCGATCCCAGAGGCACCAGCTCGCTGCCGGTGGCCAGGATGGCGACCCGCGGGCGCCGGGCCACAGAGACCGAGTCACAGCCCACCGAGGCCAGCAGGCCGATCTCGGCCGGGCCGAGACGTGCGCCACGCGGGAAGAGGACGTCGCCCTCGGCGACATCCTCGCCGGCGCGGCGCACGTTGGCGCCCGGCTGCACCGGCTCCTCGACGACCAGCGTGTCGCCGTGCTGCGCGGTGAGCTCCACCGGTACGACGGTGTCGACGCCGGCGGGGAGGGGGGCGCCGGTCATGATCTTCGCCGCGTCGCCGGCGCCGACCGTCTCCGCGAACCACAGACCGGCCGGTATGTCGATTGTGACGCGGAACTCGCGACGCCCCGCCTCGAGCTCCGCGCCTTGCACGGCGTAGCCGTCCATGGCCGAGTTGTCGAAGCCGGGCACGCGCTCCGGTGAGACGATCTCGGCAGCCGTAGCGCGCCCAAGGGCTTCGAGTAGTGGCTCCGTCTCGGCCGGCAACGGGCGGACCTCTCCGAGGACGGCGTCGATGGCTTCGTCGATGCTGATCACGTTGTTCTCCCAAGGTGCAGTCTCATCTGTTTACGCATCTTAGTAAACTTCACGGCCCTGCCGCCCGATTCTTTGGGATGAGATCGCGAGTGAGGAGATGTTCCGTGAGCCGATCGCAGTCCCAGAGCCAAGCAGACCGCGACCCGACAGGATCGCGGCGGCGGCGCGTCACCGCGCTGAGGGATCTGATCGCGCAGCGCGGCTATGACGTTCCGTCGACCGCCGTGGCCGCCAGCATCATCCGCGACGCGCTCGTCGTCGTCGCGCCCGTGACCTCGCCGCGAGACTGAAGACGGCGAGACCGACGCCGGCCCCGGCGACGTTGACGCCGGCGTCGGTGAGCTGACAGTCGCGGTAGGGCAGCACCGCCTGCGCAAGCTCGATCAGCATGCCTAGGCACGTAGCCATCGCCCCCGCGCCGACGAGAGCCCGGTAGCCCACCCGCCAGTCGTCCAGCGCCACTGCCAGCAAGAAGGCCAGGATCGCGTACTCCAGGAAGTGGCCGGCCGAGGTGAGCAGCGCGTCGCGACCCTCGGCGATCACGTGGATCGCGCCTTGGGTGGGCAGCAGCCCGAACGCGACGACGATCGCCGTCCAGGTGACGGCGGCGATGCGCCAGGCGCGTGGCCCTCGCATCAGCGCTCCCCGGGGTCCGGGATCCGGCAGGCCCCGCCGAACGCTTCGTCGCCGGACGCGACCAGGACGGCCACCACCCCCTCGTGGACCACGATGCCCCCTGCGCCACCGGCATCTACCGAGTTGCCCAGACCCAGGCAGGCGTCGGCGGGGAGCACGCCACGCGTGAGCGGGTAGTTGAAGCCGCGCAGCGTGATCACGGCATCGTCGCCCAGAGGTACCACGGACACTCGCGTGCCCGCGGCGGCATCCAGCGCCGTCTCCGCCGGCGCCACGAGCACGCGCACCGTCAGGTGCGGCGCCGCCAGACGCGCGGCCACGCCGCGCGCCGCCAGACGCCGCAGGATGGCGAGATGACCGAGTGTGTGGTCGAGGGCGCCGAGGGCGCCGGCGAGCACGATCTCGCCGGCTCCGCGGCGCAGCGCCTCCTCCACGGCCAGCTCGCCGTCGGTGGCGTCCTTGCGCACCGGGTGCCGCACCAGCTCGACGCCGTCGGACGCAAGACGCGCGGCGGCGGCGGACGGCAGGGAGTCGAAGTCGCCGATCACGACATCTGGGCGCACGCCCGCGGCGACGAGGAAGCGGGCGCCGCCGTCCGCGGCCACCACAAGGACGGCGGCTTCGGTCCAGGCGCGGTAGTAGGCGGCGTCTTCGTAGACGCCGTCGAGGAACACGGCGGCCGGGCGGGTGGTCTTGGGTGAGTCGGCGCTCATGGCGCAGGCCGGCTCGAACGCCCTGGGAAGGCGGCGTCATACGCTTTCAGCGCCGGCCCAAGGAGCAGCACCGTAAGCGCCCCTTCCGGCACCAGGTAGAGGAGGTTGTAGGTCAGCGCGTAGAGCCAGGGAGCCTCCCAGCCGGGCGCGTAAGCGGCGAAGAAGATGAGCCCGGAGAGGAAGTGGCAGGCGAGGCGAGGCGCAAGCGCCATCGCGACGGCCAGCGTCAGCGATCGCCAACCCCGCACATCGACGAATCCGGCCACGGCCAGCGACATGAACGCCAGAGGGTAGTCCAGTACAGCCTGCGCGGGGTGATACACGAAGGCGCCCGGTAGCCCCAGCTGGAGCAGACCGTACAAGAGGCCGGCGATCAGCCCCGGCACCACCCCGCGGCGCACGGCGATGAAGATGACGGGCAGGAGCTCCAGGCTGACCGAGCCGCCCTGCGGCATCACGAACAGGCGCACCTGTCCAAGGATTGCCGCGAGGGCGAGGGCTACGCCTATCTCGGCCACGGTCTGCACGCCCCACCGTGCCGGATCGAGATTGAGCCGCGCACGCACGTCGGGAGCGGGGCTTGGAGAAGGGGATAGTGGCGTACTCATGGCTCGATCTCTCCCTTCGCTGGCATTACCCAGCAGCGTCCGGGGACGCCGCCACCCCTCGGGGTGGTCAGGTTCTACGCGTCGGCGCCAGGAAGCGCCTTCTCAGCTCCTCCACGTGGAGCTCCGCAGGACTCTCACAGTGTATCCCCAAGGGCACCTGGTCGGCCATCGGACGTTTCACATGCCCAGGCCAGCGTTCACGCGCTGCTGTGGATACTGTGGATAAGTATCTTTTGCCACGCTCGCAGGTTCACAAAGGGCGTGGATAAGACGTTGACGGCCGCAACTCGCCTTGACACGAAGCACATCCTCTCCTAGTCGATAGAAGTAGCTTGTGAGCAGGCACTTCGTCACTTGTCTGGGGTCAGGCCAGCCGTCGTCCGGACGGCCTACGCACAATCGGGCCCCAGCTGTCCGGCCGGGCCTCGTCCACCTCCCTATGAAACCGCCTTATCCACAACTCCCGCAAACTGGGCATGTCCTCGTCGCGGCGACTGGGCACTATCCACACATCGCGAACACCCTGTGGACAACTTGGGCGATTGCGCTGCAAAAGGGCTTTTCGCGGAGCTCCGATATCGGCTCCGCTGGGCGCCGGGGCTCTGGTATACTCTGCGCCCCTATGGAGTCGTTCCTCGACAGGCTGCTCGCCGAAGAGGGGGCCGCCGCCGGGCAGCCCGCGACGCGGGCTACGGACACGGCGGCCGTCGCTGCCGGCGCGCGCACCCATCACGCGAACCCGGACCGCGAGCTTCCCGACGTCCCCCTGGGGCCTGAGGCTCCGCGCATCGCGATCTACGACACCCTCACCAGCCCACCGCGCGTGATCGCCGTCGAGGAGGACGACCTGCCGGCGCTCATCGCTTCTTTGGCCGAGAAGACCTACCACTACTGCCGCGAGCAGGGAGGGCAGGTGCCATACACCGTCATCCAGGAGCTGATGGAGAATCTTCTCCATGCGTACTTCCTCGACGTCGTGGTCACCATCCTCGACAACGGCCAGACGATCCGCATCTCCGATCACGGACCCGGGGTGGAGCATAAGGACCGCGCCTTTCAGCCCGGCTTCACCACCGCGACCGCGCGGCAGCGGCAGATCATCCGCGGAGTAGGCTCCGGGCTGCCGATCGCGCGCGAGTCGCTGCAGTTCCTGCGAGGAGTGCTGACGGTCGAGGACAATCTCGGCGGCGGCGCCGTCTTCACCATCAAGATGCCGGCGCACGCACCGGAGCAGCCGGCGACGGCGGCGGCGCCCGAGGTCAAGCTCACCAACCGCCAGACGAAGGTCCTCGTCCTGCTCATGGAGTTTGGTTCCGCGGGGCCCACAGCGATCGCCAAGGAGCTCGGCATCGCCCCGGCGACGGCCTTTCGGGAGCTCGTTGTACTGCAGGACATGGGGTTGATACACTCGCTGGGCGACGGCAAGCGAGCCTTGCGCGAGGAGGGTCTGCGCCTCCTCGAGAGCATCCTCTGACTGACGGTCTCGAGCATCCCCGGTGCGCCGCCGCATTCCTGGGGACGATAAGGATGGGGCAGCCACGGACGACCAGCTGACACTCATTTGGGACGAAGCCAAGAAGCACCTTCGCGGGAGCCTCAACGAATCCGCCTTCCAGTTCTGGTTCGACCGCACTCTGCCCCTCGGCCTCGACGACGGCGCCTTCGTCATCGGCGTGCCCAACGACTTCGCCCGCGAATGGATCGAGAAGCGCTTCGCCGGCCAGGTCGCCGAGGCGCTCGGCCAAGTCCTGGGTGACGCGGTCGAGGTGCGCGTCGTGGTCGACGAGCGCGCTGCGGAGCTGCCACAACAGAGCGCCGCGGCCGAACCGGCCGGCGAGGACCAGCCTCCGACGCGGGCCTCCACGCCGGCGAAGAAACGCCGCGGCGGGAGCGCCGCCCGCGCCGCGAGGACCGCCGCTGAGCTTAACCCGCGGTACGTGTTCGAGCGCTTCGTCACGG
>Ga0209585_10000265_pt1 | contig 20825 bp, 16 predicted proteins | sample NGEPerone_FD_185491 | JGI IMG/M metagenome (GOLD analysis project Ga0209585, IMG submission 185491) | Arctic peat soil microbial communities from the Barrow Environmental Observatory site, Barrow, Alaska, USA - NGEE Permafrost154B-one... | ecosystem: Environmental > Terrestrial > Soil >... | reverse complement strand
AGTCCTTAATTGTAAGATAATTAATTTCAGAATCCGCTTCAACTTTTGTTTGATGCAATTTCTCAAATGCTTCCTGTGAGGTCGTTAACTGTTCAAACCAGTCGCCGGCCCCGATGGTTTCGATGGCTTGCTGTGCCTGAGGTGTACGAAGATTTGTAATCAAACTGTTCATTTTAGAACTCTCAACAGCATAGCCTAGACTATAAATCCTGTTGCCCACATTTTCTATAATCGATGCAAGGGCAATGGCTGCTCCCCTTTTTTCCACATTTTTATCATGCGTGAAGGAGCTGATGAAATCGCGGAGGCCAATAAATGCATGGTCCCTGGTCTGATCCTGCACAAGAATCTTCGAAGTGTACTCACTGCCAATGGTTTTACCCAATGTATCTGACAGATTTGCGTTGGATTTGGCGATAAGTGTACTTAGCGTTACAACATACGGATTATCGGCCAGTGCCTCATTACTTAAACCAACGAGGCGGTTAACGAATGTGTTAAGTTCAGTTGAACTTAGAATACTTACTGGTAAATCTTTCATGAAATATAAATTTAATGGTTAAAGAAAATTAGTAGTTCGGAATATGAAAGTTTGTGAATATCCTTAAAATATTTTTTTATACGATTAAAGAAAAATAAGATACAAAAAACGGCAACTTTTTTCCATCAAAAATTAACAATCACGAATCCACCAGTAATTTCAACCATAAATATCTAAAAACGACAAAAAATAGTCCGTTTAAGTGCCTAACGTTTGTTGGGGAACCAAAATTTCAAAATCAGACGATCCAACGTTTGTCGGGGAGCAAAATTTTCAAAATCGGACCGTCCAACATTTGTTGGGAGCCAAAATTTTCAAAATCGGACGATCCAACGTTTGTTGAGGAGCAAAATTTTCAAAATCAGACGATCCAACGTTTGTTGGGGCGCAAAATTTTCAAAATCTGACCATCCAGCATTTGTTGGGGACGAAAATTTTCAAAATCCGGCGATCCAACGAATGTTAGGGAGCAAAACTGAACCTCGACAGGTTACCTGTGAATGCCGGGAAAGTGAGTTTTGGGTCTCCTCACCCATCGCATTTACCTTTTCATGATAAATGGATCTGCTGGAAATCCGAAAGTTTGAAAATGGGTACTCAATATTGCAACTGGCAAGCATGGACCTTAACCACCGAACCTCCCGGGAGAAGCTGATTTTTAAATACTAATTCCCTGCCAACGAAGCACGAAACCCGGCTTGCGGAAAGTTTGTTTTTAGTGGCTGTTGAATTGTCCAAAGTGCCAGAGAATTCCGGATGGGTCATGCATAAAACATTCTCTGCCCCAGTCGAATTTTTGAATAGGGGTCAGTTTTGCACCTTGATATTTAGTCGTCAGATCTAAAGCCCGAAGTTCTTCCCAATAACGATCAATATCGTCAACTTCTAAAAAGATCATTGAATTGTCAATCCAGTCTTGTACGTATGCCTTTTGTAAATAAAATCCGATTCGATCTGTTTTAAATAAAGACATATTATTAGACAAGATACTTTCTTCAAAACCTAAGTCCCGGTAAAAGCTTCTTGAAACTTCAAAGTCTTTGGCACCAATGAATGGTCGGATTGATATGGCGTTATGATTCGTTTTTTTACTTTTTATTGGTTAACCCTAATAAGTGCATTGCGCTGATGCAGAAAATACGATTCAGTCTGCTAATTAATAATTTAAAGTACTTGAATTTGCCGTTACATGCTGTTAACGTTTTGTGGCTTTGTGAAGGTAGCGATTTTCAACACAAATATTGAAACGAATTACTACTGTTTGTTAATCCGATAAATTGTCGTACGCAGCACAGAATCATCACTTTTGCCTTACCGCTGTCAGGCATCAGCGCTCTCTCTTTTCGTGTGAAATGATTATCCGTTATGGTACTGTCTTTTTAATAGGGTGGTTAAGAAATTTACGGATACTTTACCCAACTTCTGTTCTTTATGGCCAGCTGATGCTCTTTTATGAGGCGCGCGTATTCACTTTCATCTCCATATCTTGGATTTTGCAGGCACTTTTCTACAGCGGTTTGTGCATTTTTATTTGCTTGTATTGCATCATCTTGCTTGCCTTCGGTATATAAAAACCAACTGTATTTATCCCAGCTGAAATAATCCGCTTCAACTTCATAATTAAACTTTATATTCGTTAAATAATAGGTATGATGTGCCGGTAAATATTTAAAAAAGATAGTTGTTGCAATAATTACGAAACAAAATAAACTATTCACAAAAATTATTTTCCTGTTTCTATAAAGAAGTATTATCAACGTTAATGATGATAAAATGGCAACTATCCAAACAATATTCTGAAATGGAAAATGTTTCAAAATTGCAAGCAAACAAAATAACCAAAGCACCGTAACAAAACCCGTAAGTATCGAATACAAGTCTTTGTCTTTTCTAATTAAACAACTTGTATAGTAAATGATTAATATTAGTAATGATACGAGTATAAAAATGGTGTGCATTGGCAACTTAAACAACTTTAGAACAATGCCTATTCCAAATAAACTATAAAGTAATATCTCTGTTTTTTTCATTTTGAATAAGTGTTCGTAATTAATGTTTTATCTGTTTAAGGTTCGTGCGTCCAATTGCATACGCCACTCGTCCGCAGCTACACGCAGAGGCGGGAGTTTCCCGATGAACCTCCTACGAAAAGCTGCATTTAAAAATCTTAATTTCGCTTTAAACAAAGTGCCGAAACCCAACTTACCGGGGAGCTGTTATAGGGCGTTTTTATTTGTCAGTCTGCGCGTCGTGTCATTGATAGTTTACTTGCTTTCAATTATTTTTTTAATGTTAATCAAGTCCTTTGTGTTTGCTTTATGCATCATTGTCGCCATAAAAGGTGCAAATAATTTTGAAAAACCTGTCGGATTGCCTTTGTTCTGTAATGTCATTTTTGTCGTTTTGTCGTCAACAGCTGTCCAGGAATAAGTTGTCTCCATTGGGAAAGGTCCTTCTGCTGTCCGCATTACAAGTTTTTGTCGTGGAATTAATTCTATAATCTCGTAAGTATATGCAAGCTTTCGTCCAAGGAAATGTGCAACGAATACAACTTGAGAACCTGGCACCAAAGGTTTGGCTGTCTTCCAGTCCGCAGATTTAATGTTCACGTACCATTCAGGTGCGTTGTCTGGATTACTTGCATAGTCCGCAACTATGTCAACTGGTTTGTTGATTATGATTTCTGTCAATACGTCAACCATTGGCTTAGTTTTTATAGTTCGTATTCTGTTTTATGTAGTGTCGACCTAAAATACACTATAACATTTCAATAGACGCAACCATTTACGTCTATTGAAAGTATTTAAACAATGGAAGCCACCGAGTACGTTAATTTCTGCCTTATCTTCGATCAACCACTAATTCAGCAGCTCTGCGGGAATCTCCTTAATTGGCTCGATTTCGAGTGTTTTTACAAACAGTTCTCCCCCTTCGGACTGTAGCTGAATTTTACCTTTTGTGAGTGGCGAAACCACACCATTTTCGATCTTGCCCGAGTTATAATTGACCATGTTTATCTTGCCATTTACAACGTGAACCGAAGTACCGCCAAAACAATACAAATCGATCGTGTTCCATTCACCAAAAGGTTTTTCGCCATCGGAACTTTTAGCAGCGATCGGCGCTGTTTGCCCCACGCCAAAAGTTGTTTTCTCGCCATTAGGTGAATAGGTATATGTTTTGCCATCGGCACTTTTTACGACTGGAATTTCGAAGTAGCTCTTTCCCATGCAATACGAATCGCCCATTTTACCGGTGCACAACTGCAACTCGTGCGACGACATCCAGACACCAAGGCCAGCGCCAAAATCGCCGTAACTGTGGTAAAGCAATCCAGAATTGAGCTGCTTGTATACCTTGTCTCCCCATTTAAATACCATACGGATGTGGTAGTTTTCGTACTCTTTTTTGGTGGCAATCGAGGCATTCACCTCGCCCGAAATGCGTAAAACCGGGGCACCCTCTAAATTCACAACGGTGAAGATTTTCAGCGGATCGACATTCAGTCCGACAGGGACTCCCCCTTTTTCTTTCGGGCCAATGTAGGTGTCCCACCCTTTGAGGTTTTTACCATTCAACAATGATTTCATCCCTTTTTGAGAAAAGCCGCTTATGCCAATGAATAATACAACACAAATCAGAATCAGTTTTTTCATTTGCGAAAATTTGTTTTTTAATTGATAGGTAGAACACCCCAATTCTCTTCATTCGCGTGTGCAAATCGCAGAATCACGGATGTTGCATAAAAATATTTTGTAACAAAAAGACTGCCCCTGAATCGGGGCAGTTCCAAAGTTTATATTGTAATTCTATATTATTTACTTTCGAGTATTTCCTGTGCTTTTTCCAGGATGGTTGTATCGTCGAGCAGAATTATCCCGCCTTGCGGCCCCTGTTCTATGTGCATTCCAACACTTGTCCCTTTTTCATAATGCGTACCTCCAAAATAATTCCTCACGGTTTCAACTTCAATGCCTAACTCCTGAGCTATCCGTTGCATTGAACCGTGAGGCAAATGATCCTTGATATCACGAAGCTCATTGAAGGTTATTTTTTTCGTCATGGTGAAAAGATTTAAAAAGTTAATAATTAATACACAATTTTAAAGACGTTAATCAACTTGGACACGCCTAAAACTAACATTAAATATTCAATATTGTAACTGAATTTTAACAACTTTTGGGCCGAAAACCTAAAATTTAGGATTATTAACAATTAGAGGATTATCACCAAAAGAACATGCCTCTGAATTTCAGATCATTAAATTTTTGATGGGTGCATATTTAGTCACCATTTGGAAAAGTGTTATACAACAGGTTTGAAAATAGCAATGTATCAGAAGATAGATCACCGGATAGCGAAGACAAAAATTGCATCATCGCTACTTTCTGCTCCGGACCGCAGGCTTCCTGGCTGGAACTCCCGGTTTCTGGTTATGTACAACCAGCTTCGGTTTCAAGATTTCAGTTTTCGGACTTGCCTGTTTTGGATTTTGCAGAATCTCGTAGGCGGTTTCCTGGATGAGCTCACGAATTTTTAAGTGGTTAATCATGTTATTCTGGCGGGTTGGATAAACCCTATTCGAGAAAAATAAAAAAAGTATCCCTGAATCAGGATCAGCCCATGCAAAAGTTCCGGTAAAACCGCTGTGCCCGAAACTGACATCGGTGGCCATTGGCGCCGGATAAGCTTTACCGATTCCTCTTAGGTTATTTCGCGGATAAGGCTTGTCGAACCCATAGCCGCGCCGGTTATCCATTTTTTCGAAATGACGCCGCGTCCACTCTTTCATCGTTGCCTCCGAGATATACCTGTCGCCTCCATAAACGCCATAATTCAGATACATCTGCATCATCTTTGCCGCATCATTAATTGAACCGAACAAGCCGGCATTGCCCGAGATTCCGCCAAGAACTGCAGCAGCTTCGTCATGAACAAATCCCTGCAGTTGCTCTTTTCGAAATGAATCATCAAATTCGGTGGGATCAATATTTTCGATGGGATTATACAAATAAGGGCGGTAAGTAAGCGTATTCGCACCCAATGGTCTGTAAAAATAATCTTTCAGATAGGTTTCATAATCCTGGTGTCCCAGCGCTTCAATGATACGCGGGAAAATGATAAATCCGATATCGGAATAGACATATCGTTTTTGCCTTAAAAGCGCAGATTTCCGGATTGCTGCATAGACAGAATCCTGAAAACTTTTCAAAATATAGAGATCCTTACTGACCCTGAGCGAATACTTTTCCGTTGAATCTTTGGAGTAAAATCCAGTCTTGTAATTTCCGTTCTTATCAAGTGTTTGGAGCCAGAACGGAATCCCGCTTTTAAGACGTGCCTGGTGCGAAAGGACATCGGCCACAATCAGCCCCTGTTTGTTACTTCCCTTCCAGTCGGGCCAGTAGTCGCTCATCCGCTTATTTACCACAAGCTTTTTTTGATCGGCCAGCCGCATTAAAGCGGGCACTGGTGCCATAATTTTAGTCAGTGAAGCAAAATCAAACAGATCATCCTGCCGCAAAGCCCTATCGCTCTTATAAGTTTGGTAACCATATGATTCATTGAAGAACACCTTCCCATTTTTCGCCAAAAAAATGGCACATCCCGGAAAAGCTTTTTCTTTCAACCCATTATTTACAAGTGAGTCAATTTTTTTTTTTAGATAGGTAGAGTCAACCCCAAATTCTTCGGGAAGCGTGTATTTAAACCGTTCAGATGTTGAAACAACTAGACCGTCGCCCGTCCGAAAGTTACTATTCACGGTTACCGGTAATTTTCCCTGCGCCCCAAATGCGCCAAATATAAGTTGACCGGCCAGATCCTGTGATTCCGGGGTCTCCTGGTAAGCAACGATCAATCCGTCTGCATTATCGATTTCATCCAAATAATTAAGGGTATAGGGGTTCCCCATCACGACGATGATCGATTTACAATTCGCCGTAACCAGCCTGACAACTTTTTGCTGCGTGTTTGTAATCCGGTATTTAGATGAGGCAAAATTGCCCATGTTGTTCACCGCCGCAATCACCAGGTTATATTTCATCAACTTAGCAATTACATTTCTAACTTCAACATCATCAGCATCTTTTGAAATAGAAAAGTGATCCATTTTGGTATATCTTTTCATGGATTGCTGAAATGGGGTGACACTTCCGCGTCCAATGCTAAGCGTTGCAATTTTGAGGGTATCGAGACGGTGTAATGGCAAAAGGTTATTTGAATTTTTAAGAACCGTCAACGATTGCTGCGCCACATTCCGCAGCGTCATCCGGTAGGCTGACTGATTCAGATCGGCATACAGATTTTCGGATTTGACAGGCGTGTATTTATTTAATCCTGCCCAACGTTTAATCATCAGAATCTTCCTGCATTTCCTGTTAATTGCCTCAATAGATAGCTGATCATCAAGGATTTCCTTCTTTATCGCCCCGATAACTTTCGCCGGATTTACCACAAATTCGAGTAAGTCGTTGCCCGCCATTAAAGCTTTCACCTCTGCGCTCTCATTATCCTCAGGATCCTCTGCGCCCTCCATATTCATCGCATCGGTGACAACCAACCCTTCAAATCCATACTCACCTATCAATAAATCCTGAACCATGGGTTTTGAAATCGTGGCAGCTGCGCCGCTGCTATCCAGTGCCGGAACACTTAAATGACCCGTCATGATGGCTCCAATGCCATATTTCACCGCATTCCGGAAGGGAACGAGTTCTGTAGAGTCAAGGTGAGCACGGGTATGCGCTATGACTGGCAGGTCATAATGCGAATCCTTTTGTGTATCGCCATGACCAGGGAAATGCTTAAAAGTGGCCAATACCTGCTGCGATTGCAATCCCAGTCCATATGCGACTGCCTTTTGTAAAACCAATTTTGGATTATCGCCATACGACCGGAAACCGATTACCGGGTTGAGTGGATTACTGTTAACGTCGGCAACAGGCGCAAAATTGATGTGAATACCCAACCGTTTGCACTGCCGGCCGAGGTCGGCACCCATATCAAAAACCAAAGAATCGTCGTAGATGGCCCCGATTGTAAAACCATATGGGTATTTGATGCAGCTATCCAGGCGCATCGACAAACCATACTCGGCATCAATCGCGACAAGGAGAGGTATTTTCGAAATGTGTTGAAGCTGATTCACCATATTTACGTGGCGCATCGGACCTCCTTGCATCGCGATAATTCCACCGATTTTATTCTCACTTACCATTTTGGTTAACTTCTGAATATACGCCTGACCCTTGGATGAATAGGCAGGAACCATTATCAGTTGGCCGATTCTTTCATCCAACGAAAGCGATTTAAAAACGGAATCGACCCATTGATCGTTCTCGTACTGAAGAAAGGGGGGGCGAACCTTTGGCTGGGCAAACAAAACTGCACTAAAAAAGGATAATATAATGATGGTTAATAACTTCTGCATATCTATTTTTTTCTTGATGCACTCAAAATGAATCCGCCAAAAATAGGGAAATCAACACAAAACCGCGACTTAAATGAACTTTTATTAAAAAAACAAATATAAAGTTTCTGATTTCTTAATTCATATCCATACTTTCGCTGCTGAGTTCCGCAACGGTTTAAATTCTTAACCGTCTTTAATATAAATCAGTTCAGACTTTGAGATACAGACATATTCGAAAATCAATGAGAACATTCAAAACCAAATTGTTTCATTTGACAATGGTCATTTTAGTGCTGTGTCTTTCCTTAACGGGTAATGCCGCTCAGAACCAGATTTTAACCGGAGCAGATCAAACAGACCTCTATCTTTCGAAATTGAATGGTAAGAATTTAGCACTTGTCGTTAACCAAACCTCCAGAATCGGTGACCAGCACCTGGTTGACTTCCTGCTAAGCAAGAAATTAACAATTAAACGAATATTCGCACCTGAACATGGTTTCAGGGGTGAAGCCGGAGCCGGAGAACTGATTGATAATTCGAAAGATGGTGCTACCGGCATTCCGATTATCTCCGTCTATGGAAAAAACCGGAAACCGAGTGCAGCGCAACTTTCGGGCATCGACATTGTCATATTTGATATTCAGGATGTTGGATGCAGGTTTTATACCTATATCAGTACCCTGCATTATATGATGGAGGCTTGCGCGGAGAACAATGTAACATTGCTTATTCTCGACCGGCCAAATCCAAATGGCGATTATATCGACGGCCCAGTTCTTCAGCCAGCCTTCAAATCGTTTGTCGGAATGGACCCAATTCCTGTGGTTCACGGTTGTACAATCGGAGAAATGGCACAAATGATCAACGGCGAAAAGTGGTTGGCGAATGGTGTCAAGGTAAAACTCGAAATTATTAAAGTCGCGAATTATACGCATTCGATGAAATACGAACCACCGGTAAGGCCATCGCCAAATCTTCCCAATTACCTGGCAATAAGAATATATCCTTCACTTTGCTTCTTCGAGGCCACGAGTGTCAGTGTTGGACGGGGTACCCAATTCGCATTTCAGGTTTTGGGCTATCCTGATCCGTCTTTCGGAACCTTTTCATTTACGCCGCAAAGTCTGAAGGGCATGGAATTAAATCCGTTGCAGAAGGATAAAAAATGCTATGGAGATGATTTTCGGGAATTAAAAGAAGTACCACAATTCACCTTATACTATTTTATTGATTGGCTTCAAAAATTTAAAAATAAAGATGAATTTCTAACGAGGAGTAAATGGTTTAACCAGCTAATGGGCAACGATACTGTTTTAAAACTTATCCTTGAAGGCAAGGGTGAAGCTGAAATCAGGAAATCGTGGGAGGTTGAATTGGCAAATTATCGCGCAATTCGTCAGAAATATTTGTTGTACCCCGATTTCAATTCAGCAAAATGAATCCAATCCTTGTTGCGATCCTGCTCGGAGGTTATTTCTTAATGCTGATAATTATTGCTCATTTCACGGGCAAATCGGCAACAACAGATTCTTTTTTCACTGCCAACCGGAAATCACCGTGGTTTGTCGTTGCGTTCGGAATGATCGGAACAACCATATCGGGTGTTACGTTTATCTCTGTTCCTGGTGAAGTTGGAAATTCAGCGAGCACCTATTTTCAGTTCATCATGGGTAACCTTGTCGGTTTCTGGATTGTTGCACTCGTTCTCTTGCCAGTTTATTACAAGCTCAACCTGATCTCAATTTATTCCTACTTAGAACAACGGTTTGGATTCTATTCGTACAAATCGGGATCCTTCTTTTTCCTCCTTTCCAGAACGATTGGTGCCGCCTTCCGAATGTATTTAGTGGCCGAAGTATTGCAATTGGCACTATTTGATGCACTTGGAATTCCTTTTTCCTTAACTGTACTGATCAGCATCTTCCTGATCTGGGTTTATACTTACCGTGGTGGTGTTAAGACAATTATCTGGACAGACTCTTTACAAACAATTTTTCTGCTATCGGCCGTGATATTGACCATTTACTATATATTTTCAAGTTTTGGAGGGTCCATCGGAGAAACGATTCAAAAAATTAATGACCACCCCTATTCTAGAATCTTTGAATGGGATGTAAAGTCTGACAAATACTTTTTTAAACAATTTATTGCAGGCATTTTTGTTACGATTGTCATGGTGGGCCTTGATCAGGACATGATGCAGAAAAACCTCACCTGTAAAAGTTTGAAGGAATCACAAAAAAACATGCTCACTTTCAGTGCCATCTTTGTGTTTGTTGTTGCGATGTTTTTGATGTTAGGCGTTTTACTCTACATTTTTGCCGAAGCGAATGGGATTAAGTTGCCGCCGAAATCGGACTACCTGTTTCCGATGCTTGCGATGAACCATATGAGCCTGGTGATTGGAATTTTCTTTTTGCTTGGTATTACAGCTGCCAACTATGCAAGCGCCGATTCTGCTTTAACATCGCTTACAACTGCATTTTGCGTCGATTTTTTGGATATCAAAAACCGACCCCAGGAACGGAAACAACTACTACTTCGACGCACACATATAGGCTTTTCGCTTCTGCTGTTTCTGGTGATTATGATCTTTCGTATTATCAACGATCAAAGCGTAGTAGTTGCTGTATTTAAAGCAGCCGGTTATACTTATGGACCGCTACTCGGCCTGTTTGCTTTCGGCCTTCTCACTAAAAAGCACGTTAATGACCGTTGGGTTCCCTTGGTTACTCTTTGTTCTCCTTTTATCGCATGGATGATTGATGCTTATTCTGAACAGTTGTTCAATAGCTATCAAATTGGATTTGAGCTAATTATTATTAATGGAGGAATTACTTTTCTTGGCTTGCTTTTAATTCAAAAAAAAATATCACCATCGTTAAAAAACGTTAAAGAATGTTGATTTTTTATTCTATCTTTGAAAAGCTATATTAGGGTGCACTTTGTTCAAAAAGATTCGAACAATAACGACAGGCAATAAAATAATGAAAGGCTTATTTAATATATTATTATTCTGGGGGATTGTATCTCTTTTTTATGCCTGTGAAAAAGAGAAAATGAACTCGTCCTCAAACGCCATCCTTCATTTTTCGTCAGACACAATAACGTTCGATACACTTTTCACCTCTATCGGATCACCAACGAGAAACCTTCGGGTAATTAACAAGACGAACGAAAATGTGGTAATTTCATCAGTCAGGCTGGCGGGAGGCAAGCAAAGTGGTTTTCGGCTGAATGTAAATGGAGATGCATCTCTTGAATCATTCAATGTTCAGATTCCTGCACAAGACAGTATTTTTATTTTTGTTGAGGCACTGCTTGGTAAAAATGGTAATAATGTTCCTTTGGTAACCGAAGATTCAATTATTTTCCTGATAAATAATACCGAACAAAAAGTACGGTTATTGGCGTGGGGCCAAGATTTTGTAATGGTAAAATCTGAGCATATTAAAACCTCTGTATGGAACAGTGACCGCCCATATCTGATTTATAACGAGGCGATTGTAGACTCAGGTCAGACGCTAACCGTTGAGGCTGGCACCACCATCTATTTTCATAAATACGCCGGATTGAAAGTAAAAGGAACGTTAAAGGTTTTAGGAACATTCGAGGAACCTGTTGAATTTAAGGGAGATCGACTTGAGCAATCATTCAGTGATACACCTGACCAATGGAATGGAATCATATTATACTCAGGGAGTCATAATAACAAAATCAACTATGCAAAAATTAAAAATGCAAATATTGGTTTGCAGGTGGGAACCATTGAGCACACGGGTTTTGCATCTTTAGAGCTATCGAATACACGCATCGAAAATATGAGCTGGTCGGGTATTTGGGCAATGAAGTCGAAAATTCTCGCCTACAACTGTGTTATATCAAATGTAAGATACTACAATACAGCACTTTTACTGGGTGGAGACTACCAATTCTACCACACAACATTTGCCAACTATTACAACAAATTATCCTCAGGTATGCGGACAACCGAGACTTTAATTGTTTCGAACTACCTTGTAGACAACAAGAACGGGACAAGGTATGTTGGTGATTTAAAGGAGGCGACATTCGGGAATTGCATCATTACTGGCAATCGGGTGAACGAACTTTCCATCTCCATGGACAAACAAGGCATGTCGAACTATCTCTTCGACAGAAGTCTTATCCAGATTTCCGATACTTTTAAACTTGTTGAATCAAACCGTTTTGTTGACATTATCCGCAATGTAAATCCGCGCTTTAAGAACCCATATAAAGGAAATTTTGAATTAGACACTTTATCAATTGTCAAGGATTATGGGAAAGCCAACTACTCTAAAATGTATCCTCTTGATCTAAAATCAGATAGCAGGATAAGTGACGACGGTCCCGATCTTGGGGCATTTGAACGAATCGAGAAAAAGAACGGCGCAAAAAAATAGTTCATGAGGAGAATTCTGAAATGGATTCTTATTCTTGCAGCAGTTTATCCTGGAACCACTTTGCCGGTCGCTGCGCAAACCAAGTACAATATTGTTTTCTACAATGTTGAAAATCTATTCGATACACGCGATGATTCATTAACCACAGATGAGGAATTTACTCCCCGGAACGAAAGACACTGGACGAGAGAACGTTTTGACGATAAAATCAAAATGATTTACAAAGCCCTGATAACCGCCGGGGATGGTCAATTCCCAGACATCATTGGTCTTGCAGAGATTGAAAATCTGTGGGTAATCGAACAACTGATCAGCAAAACCCCATTCAGTAAAGTTCCCTATGGAATTATTCATAAGGAGTCGCCAGATCCACGGGGAATTGATGTTGCCTTGCTTTATCGAAAAGATAAAATAAAACCTATTGATTATGAACATATACCAGTCTCAAACACCGGAAAATACGGTTTCAAAACACGAGATATTCTTCATTTTACTGCAGAACTGGGTTCAGATCAAGTTCATTTCTTTGTAAACCATTGGCCTTCCAGAAGTGGTGGATACATTGAGACCAAGGCGAAACGGGATATAACAGCAGGAATATTACGCAAAAGCATTGATTCTTTATTCATTCATGATCCGAAAACAAATATCATTTTAATGGGTGATTTTAATGCCACCGCAAAAGAAAAATGCTTTACTGCAATTCTTAAAGCCCTTCCTTATCCCGGGAATAATGATCCTTCCTACTTAGTTAATCTTTCAAATACCTGGACTAAACGTGCAGAAGGAACGATCAGAAATGGTGGCCAGTGGGAAGTTTTCGACCAAATAATCTGCTCGTATAATCTTCTGTCAAATAATAGATTACAGATTGATGCCGAACAAGGTGGAATTTGCAATTTTGATTTTTTGTTGGAACCTGACGCAACCTATCTTGGGCGTAAACCTTTCAGAACCTATCTTGGACCGAAGTACCATGGTGGAACAAGCGATCATTTGCCTGTAAAAATATATATTTCAGGTAATCTATTGATACAACCTGCTACCGCCTATTGACTATTACTACATTGTCTTTTCTGAATGTTGTAGTAATTATTTTTTGATATTACCTGTCAGGATTTCGGTCTTACTCAATTTATTTATCCGGATCTATTTCCCACTTCTCAATCAGGTTATCTGCTCGCTGTATCATTTCTTCGAATATCGAATAAGCCTAGGTTAGTCTTACAATGATTGATCTTCAATTATATAGTATTTAAACTCACCTTTTTTGCAATCGATGATTAAACCTCGGATGAATAAATCCATCAAAGAACAGAATAAATTAAAAAAGCAGATGAGAAAAGTATCAATATTTATAATCCTCTTAACAGTAATTGTTGTTCAATTAAATGGACAAACACCATCTCCAATTGGTAAACCTGGAGAGGAGTCCACTCCCCGAAATCTTAGCATAAAAGGGAAAGTAGTTGAAGCATCGAATCACACTCCCATGGAATTTGCCAGCATCGCCATTTATTCGGCAGCTGACAGTTCAATTGCTGGTGGGGTTATGAGTACGGCGACCGGGGCATTTGAGGTTAAAAAACTCCGCGCAGGAAAATACTATCTCCAGGCCAATTTCGTCGGCTTCGAAAAAACTACAATATCAGATATTGTCTTAAAAGCAAACGTTCCAACAAAAGATGTGGGACAAATTGAATTAATCGTTGCGACACAACAAGTTGGTCAGGCCACTATCACAGCCGAAAAAGCCCGTGTTGAATTTAAAATCGATCGTCGGGTTGTAAATGTTAGTCAGGATCTTACTGCAACAGGAGGTTCGGCCGTTGAGGTTCTCGAAAACACGCCCTCTGTACAAACAGACTTTGATGGAAACATTACACTTAGAGGCAGTTCTGCTTTCACGGTTTTGATCGATGGCAAGCCAAGTGTTTTACAAGGTAGTGATGCGCTGCGTCAAATTCCGGCAACCAATATCGAGAACATTGAAATTATTACCAATCCTTCTGCAAAATACGACCCCGACGGTTCATCGGGAATCATCAATGTGGTGATGAAGAAAAATCTTAAGGATTCTTTTAGTGGATTAGCCAATATGACAGCCGGATTCAACAACAGATATCGTGGTGACATGAACTTTAATTACCGTTCCGGCAAATGGAATTTACTATTGGGTGCAGACTTCACTGACATGCCACATAAAGGAACCCGTGAAACAAAAGAGGAGCTATATTCGGGGGATACCATCACCTACAGAAATTCGATTGGTAGCGGAGATCAGATCCATAAAGGCCATAGAGTAAAAGGGGGGTTCGACTATACAATTAACAACAAAACTTCCTTTGGAATGACGGGGTCAATTGGGTACCACGGTGGTGGAAATATAAACATTGGAACACAGCATGAATACGATAATATGGGAACCCCTGATATTTATACCTACCAGGATAACAGTTCTGAAAGAGGAGGAGATTATTGGAGCACTGATTTGAATTTTCAGCACAAATTCGATAAGAAAGGGCACGAAATTCAGGCATTGTTCTACGTTTCAGGGAGTAATGGCAGTAGCAAAGAATACCAGACAAGGTTTCTTACAGATGCGAATTGGGTAGCGCTTAATGATTCATCCGTTTATAATATGTCGGATGAGACATCAGATGAAAAAGAGTACCGCGCCAAAATCGACTACACATTGCCATTAGGCGAAAAAAATAAATTCGAATCTGGTTATCAAGCCCGCATAGAGAAAGAGAATGAGATATTCAATTTCAATGAATCGCCAGACAATATCAATTGGGTAAAGAACGAGCAGTATAGTAGTTCTTTCGATTATGCAAGCAGTATTCATTCCTTATATTCGACCTTTGCGCACGAGGGTGACGGATTTTCATATCAACTTGGTCTTAGGGGAGAATATAGCACCAGAAACATTGAAAGTATAAAATCTCCTTTGGCACACAAACTAAATAGGGTAGATTTTTTTCCGACTCTCCATTTTTCGCAGAAACTAAAGAATGATTTCGAGTTACAGGCAAGTTACAGCAGGCGCATAAACCGCCCACGCGCAAATGATCTCGAACCTTTTTCATCCTTTATGGATCAATACAACATCAGGACTGGTAATCCTGAACTTAAACCCGAATACACTCGTTCGTACGAAATGACGATTCTCAAAAGACTGAATAAATCTTTTATTTCACTGGAAGGTTACTACAGAAATACCACAGATTTAATGACCAGAATTCAAACTTTGGGTACCGACGGTATCATGTACCATTCAATGTCTAACGTAAATGATGACTATTCGCTTGGCGGAGAACTGATGGCAAATATTGAAGTAAAACCAGGATTCAGGATTATTGGCAGCGCTACGCTTTATAACTATTGGCTCAAAGGCACTCTCAATGGTGCAAGTGTCGACCAAAGCAGTACTAATTTCGATTCCCGCTTAAATCTTGATTTGAAACTTGCAAAAAACACACGGTTTCAACTAACAGGTATATATCGTGGTGCTACTGCTTCCGCTCAAGGTACACGCGATGCCATGATGTTTGCCAATGCCGCTATAAAACAAGATTTTCTTAAAAATAAACTTACGGCAACATTACAAATGCAGGACATTTTTGGAACCATGAAGTACCAGGGAACATCCTATGGCGAAGGTTTCCGCACTGTATTTAAGTTCCAGCGCGAACCACAAGTTGTACAACTAACTCTAAGTTATAAGCTTAATAATTTCAAGGTTAGTGAATCGCGAAACGAACAGTCCGGCCAGAGTAGTGAAGGCGGCAATAGCGGAGAATTCTAATCATTGTGTTTTATAAAACAAACCCTCTCCTATTTAATAGATGAGAGGCTTTGTTTTAGTATTAAGTTTTGATGAATGAAAAGCAAATTGTTTAGTCTGACAACTTACGCTTTTCTCAAACTTCTGTTAATAATCGTTAAAATACAAAATATTCTGGTGGATAATATTTATTTTAAATCAGATATCAAAAAATAAAACAATTTTTTTGGAGGGAAATCAGTCTTCAATTACCAATGATACAATTTATTAAACAAATGAATAACAAAGGTTCGTTTGTATTGATTGACGATAACAAAAAGAGTTGAAAATTTGCTTGTATCGTCGAGAACCAATATCTTTAGCTGTCAATTACAAACCATCAAACTTTATAAGATTAATTCATTACCATGAAAGAGAACAACAAAGTTTCAAGACGGGGATTTTTGGGAACAAGCGCAGCTGCTGCTGCTGCAATCACCATTCTGCCCTCAAACACAATTGCAGGTCTGGGTCACCAGGCGCCCAGCGATAAGTTGAATATTGCTGCAGTAGGTATTGGCGGTATGGGACATGGAAATTTAAAAAACCTAAAATCGGAAAATATCGTTGGTTTATGCGATGTTGACTGGAAGTACGCCGAAAACACTTTTAAAGAATTTCCTGATGCTAAAAAGTACAAAGACTGGAGAGTAATGTACGATGAACTTGGGAAATCAATCGATGGTGTTTTGATCGCAACCGCTGACCACACCCATGCTATTATTGCTTCTCATGCCCTCACAATGGGTAAAGCTGTTTATTGCCAAAAACCACTTACTCACTCTGTTTATGAGTCACGTTTATTAACAAAGTTGGCTGCAAAATACGACGTTGCCACTCAAATGGGCAACCAGGGTTCATCTGGCGAAGGTGTAAACCTGACCTGCGAATGGATTGCCAACGGCGCCATTGGCGAAGTTACCAAAGTAGAAGCATTTACAGACCGTCCTATCTGGCCACAAGGATTGAACTCCCCTAAGGATACTCCTCCAGTTCCGGCTACACTTGATTGGGATTTATTTACTGGTCCTGCAAAAGTGATCCCTTACAACCCACTCTACCACCCATGGAACTGGCGCGGATGGTGGGCCTATGGTACAGGTGCATTAGGCGATATGGCATGTCATATTCTTCACCCGGTATTTGTTGGTCTTGAATTAGGCTATCCTGATAAAGCACAGGGTAACTCAACGTTATTACTTCAGGCTTGCGCTCCAACAGCACAGTCAGTTAAACTGACTTTCCCAGCCAGAACACCTAAAAGAGCGATGAAAATCCAACTTCCACAGGTTGAAGTATACTGGTTTGATGGTGGTATCAAACCAATGCTTCCTGCCGCATGGCCAGCTGGTAAGAATCCTAACGATCAGGGCGGTGGCGTCTTTTTCCACGGGACAAAAGGTATTCTTGTTTGTGGATGTTACGGCGTTAATCCATGGATTTTACGTCCGGATGGCACGGTTGAAAAACCTGAAGCTCCAAAATTCCGTCGTCGCGTTACTCTTTCACACGAAATGGATTGGGTTCGTGCAGCAAAGGAATCTCCTAAATCACGTGTTAAAACTGCTTCTGATTTCAGTGAATCAGGGCAATTCAATGAAATGGTAGTAATGGGTGTTTTGGCTGTACGCCTTTCAACTCTTAATAAAGAGTTGGATTGGGACGGACCAAATATGAAATTCACCAACATCACAGATGCAGAACAAATCAAGATTGTTGTTGAAGATAAATTCAGCATTCATGACGGACATCCAACATTCCAAAAAGTTTATACGGATGCTGTTCCTGCACAAAATTTTGCTGCAGAACTGATCAAACATACTTACCGCGCACCATGGTCTTTACCTGAAATGCCAGCGTAATTATCGATACTAAAAATAAAAAAGGCGGATATTAATCCGCCTTTTTTTATTGCAATCAACTGATCTTAATTTTTCGAGTCATCAGATGTTTCAACTCTTACCTGAACCTCCCTTTTTTCATTTCGTTCGGCTTTCTTCTTTCTAATAATCGTAATTTTCTCAAGTCCCTTGCCTATGTCCTTTTTGTCGTAGGAGATAATTGAGGCATCATTTGTGTCGAATGAAAACGGATCACCACCAAATTGTTCGTTCATCATAAATGGAGGTGGTGGCGGCGGTGGAGGCGGTGGCGCAAGGAACTCACTATTTTCCGGGTCACCCATCGAAATAACATCACCATCTGCACTTACATGAATAATTTTTCTCACATGTTTAGTCAAACCTGAATCGCCTTGTTGAATCATTACATCAAATTGCTCATCGCCCGGAAGATTCTCTCCACGACTAATAAATTTCATCCGTTTTCCCGGATGGTTGATAAGAACATCAAATTTCTCCGATTTAATCCCTTCAACATCGAATTTTTTCAACATTGAGTCCACTTTTGCATTGACCATTTTTTCATCAGGAAAGTTAAATGTAGTATCTATTTTTGTCTCCTTTCCATCTTTTATTACAATAATCTTAATCCTTTGCTCCTTCTTCTGAGGGGGATTGTCAGCCAATGGCGCATCAACAAAAGGACTGAAAGTGAATGATGATGCAGAGAACAACAGAGCCGTTAAAACAGTACCGGCCACCACTCTGTTTCTTAAACTTAATACTCGTTTCATTTCGATTAATTTTTAAGGTAAATTACTTCGCATTCATAAATATGGTCCAAAAATAGATGGTTTCTAAACCAACTGCGGTTAAGGTTCTGTAAAAAAGTGTTAAGGTAAAGTTAAAGTTGAAAACACGGTTAAATTATTGTCTATTTTTGGGTTATGAAACGAGTTCTGACACATCAGAGCAAGTTCCGTATTAAAAGGTAACAAGTAAATGTAGTCGAGTGAATAAACGCATCATCATTGGTTTAATGTTTCTAATGGGAATTTCGCTGCTTGGAATTGTTGCAGTTCAATTCTATTGGTTTAACAATTCGGTAAATGTCAGGAATGAACTTTTTGACCGCTCGGTTAATGAAGCTCTGAATAAAGCGGTTCGCCGACTCGAAACCGGACATGATCTCCGAATTATTCGGAATATTGTTGTTGGGGATTCAGTACAATGGGACAAGAATGTTCCACCACCGCCTCCACCACCGCCTCCGACTTTTGAAGACATTGATGTGATGGTAAAAAAAGACAGCATTAACGGCAGAATCACTGTCATGACGTCAAAATCCGGAAAACAAAAATCTGGGATTCATATAATTGGGGCGGAATCTCTTGTCGGAAAATCAAGAAAACAGCTCAAAATACTTCACGACACTTTATGGACGAATAAAGACTCAATTTTGGAATCAGGTTTTCCCGAAATCGGAAGCGATATGGAAAAGAAAATGGAGCAAATAGAAGAATTGTCCAAACAAATTACTGTCGAATATAAAGGATGGGAAACAGGCCGGAATATCGACGAAAAACAACTAAAAAAAATCATAAAAGAGGAATTAATGGACCGGGCAATCCCTATCGATTTTAACTTCACCATTAATTCGAGTGACAGTATTCAAAAAACAATTATTAAAACGGCTGATCTCCAAAAGTGGTACAGAGTCAACCTATTCCCTAATGATGTATTTCGTAAAAATCTCAAATTAGCTGTCTATTTTCCTGATAGAAATCTTTTTATCGGTCGCACCACCACTCTGCTGCTTGGACTTTCTGCAATGTTTACACTTATTATTTTCCTCACATTCTTCTTGAGTATATTTTTGATTGTCCGTCAGAAAAAAATTTCAGAGATGAAGTCGGACTTCATCAACAATATGACACATGAGTTTAAAACACCAATAGCTACTATCTCAATTGCTGCTGATTCAATAGCTAATGAAAAGGTAATCAACGATGAAGAAAAAGTCCGTTTTTTCACAGGAATGATAAAAAAAGAGAACCTTCGAATGAATGAGCAGGTTGAACGGATTCTTCAGATAGCCCGGTTGGACAGGAAAGAATTTGAATTCAACTTTCAGGCGGTCAATGTCCATGAATTGATTGAGGAGGCCATAAACGGGATTTTGCTTCAGGTGGAGAAAAAAGGAGGTAAAATTATCACCAAACTTGAAGCAATGAACCCTGTTGTTACGACTGATCCAATTCATTTTACCAGCCTTCTATACAATCTTTTAGATAACGCTAACAAATACTCTCCCGATACACCGTCAATTACTGTTGCAACGACAAACAGCCCAAAAGGCATATATGTATCTGTTGAAGACGCTGGTATTGGAATGAGCAAAACTGTGCAAGCCCGGATTTTCGACAAATTCTATCGGCTCCCATCTGGCAACATTCACAATGTAAAAGGCTTTGGCCTAGGATTAAGTTATGTCAAAGCTATTCTGGAAGCCAACAACGGAAGTATTAAAGTGCATAGCGAACCTGGGAGAGGAAGCAAATTTGTTGTTTTCGTTCCATTTTTAATTAACAAACAATGAGCCTCAAAAAGAATCTGTTTTTTGTTGAAGATGACCTAAGCTTTGGAGCTGTTCTAAAATCATATCTTGAAATCTGCAATTTTTCGGTTACCTGGCTCGATGATGGAAAGCATGCAGTTAGTGCCTTTAAGGAAGGGACTTACGATTTATGCTTGCTTGATGTGATGCTTCCTCATG
>Ga0209585_10000264_pt1 | contig 20827 bp, 17 predicted proteins | sample NGEPerone_FD_185491 | JGI IMG/M metagenome (GOLD analysis project Ga0209585, IMG submission 185491) | Arctic peat soil microbial communities from the Barrow Environmental Observatory site, Barrow, Alaska, USA - NGEE Permafrost154B-one... | ecosystem: Environmental > Terrestrial > Soil >... | reverse complement strand
CGCAAGGGTATACAAGTGGCTCCGTACCTCCGCCACCCTTGCTATACAAAAACAAATATCCTAAAAGGCAGGTGTAAATCCTCTCAAAAAGAAAATATAGGTTAGACACAGTTTCGTAAATACTCCCGATATTCCAACCGAGATTAAGCTGAGGAAAGACCGTTTAGATAAGATCCAGGAAGCCAAACAGGTTGTAGAGCAAAGGGCATCAGAGCGTTATGAAAAGGAGAAAATGGAATATGATGCTAAAATGACACAACGAAAAGACAAGGAAGAAAAGACGGGGAAAAAGCCAAGGGGCAAAGAACCTAAAGCTCCTTCAGATCAGCCAAATGACAAAGACCAATACAATTTTACTGATCCTGAATCAAGGATAATGAAAACATCAAAGGGGTTCGACCAATGTTACAATGGGCAGGCTGCTGTAAACGATGATATGATTATATTAGGAGCTTACAGTAACTCGCATGTCAATGATAAACAAGAATTTATCCCGGCCATAGACGCTGTTCCTGAAGAGTTATTAGAAAAAATATCTACGGCAATTGCAGACGCAGGCTACTTCAGTGAGACCAACGTTACCGATTGCGGACAGAAAAATATCATCCCAATCATCTCAATATCAAGAGAAAAACACAACAGTTTTTTAAACGATACTTTAACTAAAGAACCGGATAACGCACAATGCGTAACCCCCGCCGAAAAGATGAACCAGAAATTGAAAAGTGCAGAAGGAAAAGGGATATACAAAAAAAGAAAACAAACCGTTGAACCGGTCTTTGGAATTATTAAAGAGATATTGGGTTTCAGGCGGTTTTCGTTAAGAGGAGAAGCAGAAACAGATGCCGAGTGGTCATTGGTATGTTCTGCCTATAACCTTAAAAGGTTCTTCAAGCTCCAAATGGCATAAATCTTGCCATAAATACTTTTTTGAGGTCAAACAGAGCGTATCATAACATCAAATACAGATTGAATTAAGGCGCATGTGCAAAATTAAACCGAAAAAACAACCTCGGATAAAAACAACGTTCAAATAACGTGGCCAATACAAAAAATCAAGACGTATGTTGATATACTGCAATTGTTAAGTCCGACAAGCTCCTAGGTTCTGCAATGTGACATTGTTCATCTCGTCAACCGTGTAGCCATGCATTTCGGCAAATGAACGATTAATTTTTACAATTTGAGTTTGTACTGAAAGATAAATAATTCCGTCACCTGCATTTTCAAAAAGCGCCCTGAATTGGGTCTCGCTCTCCCGAAGCAATGCTTCCGCTTTCTGACGCCTGGTGATCTGACGCAGAATAATCACGAACGAAACTGCCAGGATTCCAAGGATAAATAGAATAAGCGTTATGATGGCTAAAATTAAATTAATAGAATGTTTTTCAAGGATGCTGATATCGCCTGAAGTCCGGTTTTCGACCATAACAATGAATTCGTTGATGGGTTTCATAATGCTGGCTTTGGCTTTATGATAGGCATCGCTGTTCAATAATTGGATAGCCATCTCGCGATCAGGTTTTTTCTTCACCGTGAAATTACCCTTTCGGTCATCAAACAACCCTTTGACGGCATTCATGGCAATACGTTCATCCTTAGTCAATTCATCCGAGTTGTTCACTGCTTCGGCCAGTTTATTGAATTCTTCAGGCGTAATACCTTCCCTGGACATCAAATCGTGCAACGAGATTGTTTCGCCATCAGCACGCGGTTTCTGCCCTTCGTCAAGATATAAATCCCAATAAGAAAGGTTATAATTTACCGGACGTGGGCTTTTACCATTACGAATATCGAGCACAGTCCTGTATGCACGTTCGTACCTTTGATTACCGGTAGCGACATACGTATGAGCCATCCGAGTGAGATCGTCGTAACTCTGCCGGAGTTCATCGGCCAGTAACAAAGAATTATGCTGAACCTCAAGACGGTCGTTCAGTTGTTCTTCGTTGCGGAATAAACGGAAAGTCAATATTCCCAGACCAGTAAGGAAGGTAAACAAGAAAAAGAAAAGTATAAAAAACAATCTCTTTGAAGGCATGAGAATAATATTTAACCTGAATAATTCATAAAAAAGAGGAAAAGCTCATGGAATATAAAGATATTTCACTATCTTACAGCTTCTTACAACAGTATTCCTATGAGCTTTTCAAGAGATAAAATTACAGAAAAAACCTTGGCCAACCAACTGGATGGGTCAATTTGCCAAGGCAAACTTTTTGATTTGCAAACAATTTGGAATAAGCGTGTTGAAGTTAGTTTTTCAGCTTCGGAGATCTCTTCAGATGGCGGTTTGCTATTAATTAAAGATATTGAGAACCAGACTGGCATCATCAGAGCCCTGGTTTCCTGCATCGGGGACACCCTGCATCAGAGCTATATTGATCATTCTTTGGAAGAAATTGCTGCACAACGCGTCTATCAAATTGCTGCCGGATACGAAGATGCCAACGATTGCAATAAATTGCGTGATGACACCATTCTGAAAATGAGTGTAGGACATTTGCCCATGACAGGAAATCAACTGGCATCGCAATCTACCATGACGCGTTTTGAAAACACCCCCAGAGCAAGTGAGCTATACAATATTGCATATGTTTTTGCTGATAAATTTGTTGAATCCTACCCATGTGAGCCGCCCGCAATCATTATCGATTGCGATGATACCAACAGTGATACCCACGGTGCACAGCAATCATCGCTTTTCAACAATTATTATGGCGAATATTGTTACATGCCCCTGCACATTTATGAGGGTTTATCGGGAAAACTGATTACCACTATACTAAAACCAGGAAGGCATAGCAAAGGCGCAAATGTTTTTGGGATACTCAAAAGACTTATTGCCCATTTGCGCAAGTCGTGGCGAAATACGGTGATTATCGTAAGGGGTGATAGCCATTTCTGCAGCAAAGAGTTGATGGACTGGAGTGAAGACCAACCCGCTGTCCGTTTTATAACAGGCCTGGCTGGCAACAGCGTATTGAATTCGAGAGTTGAAGACCTTGTTAAAAGCTGCGAACACGAATTCAAGCGTTATAAAAAACCAGTAAAACGCTACCACTCTTTTAATTATAAAGCCGAAAGTTGGAAAAACCATCAGCGAGTGATTGTGAAAATTGAAATATCGGATAAAGGAACTAACATCCGGTTCATTGTGACCGACTTGTGGGAATACCGAGCCAAAGCACTTTATGAGCAAGGTTATTGTGGTCGTGGCAGGATGGAACTCAATATAAAAGATCATAAGACTTACCTGCTGTCAGACCGCATGTCGTGCAACAGCTTTTATGCCAATCAGTTCAGGCTGTTTTTGCACTCTGCTGCATAAGTGCTGAGGCACACTTTGCAGGAAAGAATGCTCAAAACAAAAGGGTTGGCATCGGTAACAATGAAAACATTACGTGAAAGGTTTATTAAAATTGCAGGTCAGGGAACTGAAAACCAAAATAAAGGTGGAATTCCCGGCAACATGCCCGCAAAATGAACTGCCTGAAAATTATTTTCTGACATCGGAAAATTGCGGTGTTAGCGAAACTCTAATCACAACTATAAAAGCATAAATTTCAAGCACTTGTAAAACGCAAGATAGAAAATCTATGTTCTGAGCCAAAAAAATTACAAATTTTATAGTAGAAACTGACCTGAAAGATAAACGTCATGTCCAATAACTAATGAACAAAGTAAATAGCAACCTACCTTTGTAAATATTTTTTCAAATTGGTAGGCTGAAAAAATCGCAAAATTCGATATTTTGCGGTTCATGAATTATTCAGGTTAAAGTTAATTTTTATTTTATTTTGGAAAGAAAAGTAGAAAACATAATTTACATTGTTTTTTGTCCTATCAATTCAGATGAAAATCAATAAGTAAAAAAGGTCTAAATTACACTAACGACTCAATGCTAAGGTTTCCTTAACACATAAAATTTTATAAAAATGAATATCCATCAAGACAAAAACTGCTTATTCTGATTTCCAAAATATTTTTGAATTACCTCTTTTATATTTGATTTTTTAATTGGCTTTGTGATGTAGTCGTTACAACCGGCATCAAGCGTCTTTTCTTTATAGCCATCAAGTGCATAGGCTGTTTGGGCAATAATGATCACCTCTTTATTAAATTCCCGGATTTGCCGGGTAGCTTTGTAACCATTCATTACGAGCATTGTAATATCCATAAAAATCAAATCAAAATCTGGATTAATCCGCCAAGTTTCAACTGCTTCAATTCCATTTTTTACATAGATAATTTTCCGGCCAAATTTCTGACTCAATAGGTTTAGAAAACTCGCCGTTGCAGAATCATCCTCGACAATTAAAATTTTAAGACCTCTTGATTACCTTTGTTTTTTGATCTTGATTCGGAATAACTCATTCCCTTGTATTCTAAAGATTTCATTGGCAATGGAAAATCGAAATAAAATATGGAACCATTTCCTGGTTCACTTTCCACCCAGATATTTCCACCTAATACTTCCGCAAATGCTTTAGAAATGGATAATCCGAGACCGGTTCCTTCGAATTTCCTATTTAAGGATTCGCTTCCCTGCCTGAACCGCTCAAAAATATATTGCATCTGCTCAGGATATATGCCAATACCTGTATCTTTGACATAGAATTTCATATTGCGATGGTTACTATTGTTTGATATGGCTGAAACGTTACCAAATTCAATTTCGCCCTGATGTGTAAACTTCAGGGCATTTTTAATCAGATTGGAAAAAATGCTGTCAAATTTATCCACATCGGTTTGGATCATCGCATCCTGATCGGACAAGAAACTTTTATAGCTAATTTTAAGTCCCTTTTTATCAGCTTCAGTTTTGAAGAACTTATAAAGTTTTTCTAATCGCTTATTTACATTCAATTCAGAAAGCTTCAAATTCATCTGTCCTACCTCAATTTCAGAGAGGTTGACAATGTCGGTAATGGTATTTAGCATCCGGATTCCGCTTTGTTCAATAATTTCAATGTATTCCTTTTGTTCCTCTCCGGTGAATCCAGGCTCTTTCAATATTTCCGCAAAACCTAAAATCCCATTTAGCGGTGTCCTGATTTCGTGACTTATATTTGCCAGGAAGGCTGATTTCAAGCGTTCGCTTTCCTGTGCATGTTCTTTGGCGACAATCAGGTCGGAAATCATATTTTTGCGTTCGGTAATGTCGCGGATAACCTGATGGAGAAATTTCTGGCCATCAATATCAATAATCCGGGCACTGATTTCAACATCAAAACGCGAACCATCCTTGCGTTGATGAACGTTTTCAATAAGGTATCCTTCCGTTTTATTCAGATTTTTTAGCCGTTCTTCTGAAGCTTTTCTATACTCCGGAGCAACCAAATCAGTTTTTTTCATTTTTTGAAACTCTTCCAGACCGTACTGATAGGTTAGCTGTGCACGCTCGTTCGCTTCGATGATGTTGAGTCGATCGTCTTCGAGCAAAATAATGTCGTTGGCATATTTCACCAAATACTCGTAATGCTTCCGCAAGGCTGCCAGCCGTTTTTCATCCTCAAAAAGTTGTTTGTAGTAATGTTTCCTGCGGAAATTTAGAATCAATAAAACCACGGCAGAAAATGAAAAAAACAATAACAAAATAATAATTACAACAATTTTAATGCGTTGATAAACTGGCTGAAACAGTTCGTTTTTATCAATTTTAGTGGATAAAAACCAGGCCGTTCCTTTAATGGGCTGAATGTATTCCAAAACTTTTTGATCGTGGTAACCCATTCCTTCGTAAAAACCGGGACCATTTTTGATCGCCTTGACAGCTGGATTTTCATTGTTTGTTAAGGGAAATTTGAGCGAAAGTGCCGCATTGGGCAAACTTTTCAAATTGGTTAGGTATAGCACAGAGTCTCCTGCTTTTTCAAATAAAAATGCTTCTTCGGTGGAGTTGTCCGATCCGGTTTTCAGAATAGGATACATTTCGATGCTTGGATCGATCCGGAATAAAATGATCGCGACAATTTCCTGCCGGTCACCATGAAGCGGGTAGGCAATATCGGCATAAACCGCTTCCTCCGGGCTGCTTTTATACCAATCGCCAAATATTTCCTTATTCGTTTTAATGACTTCACGGACTAATTTACCGGTTGACGCGGTTGAAAAGTCAGATGCGCCGATTTTTCCAGATAATAAGTTTTGGCCTTTGGTATCAATCAGGAGAATATTTACAAATTTGGGGTTGTCTTGAATAACAATTTGTAGCCTTTGCTGGATTTCATCTTTTAATCCATTTTTGCCCCGACGATTTATCCAATTGTAAACAGCATCCTGCAATAAAGGACTTTGTGCTTTTTCCCTGAAATCAGCGAGCCGCTCCTGTCTCCATGCTTCAATCAGTCTCGTTTTTAAAACAGAGGTGTTTTTTAATTGTTTGAGCGCTTGGTTACTCCATACTTTTTCTTCATTTCTTAAATAGATATAACTTCCTGCAAACAACAAGATAGCTGCAAAGATAAAAGTGCTGATTAGTCCTTTGCTTGTTTTCGTTTCCCACTTTTCGCGTTTTACTGGAGTATCATTATTTTCCATTTCACTTAGTCCAAATAGTTATAATTAAGTATGCTCACGAAGGCTATTTTAAATTAAATGTTTTATTTCTACCTGACCAAAGAAAATCAACGTTTAACCCTGCTTTGTCCTTAGTTTGTTGGCAGACAAGAAGCAGGCTTAAAACATAAACCACATTAGAAAGAACTCTGAATTGTTTTCGGCACTAATGAGTTTAATCTTGACAAATACTGGTTGTGGTAGATCGGTAGTTCGCACTTCATACGACAACGCCAGTTCATCGTCTGTTCCCTTTTTTATGGCTTTTAGTAACTGGGCAATCGCCAGCTTCACAATATCAAAGTCTTAATTTCCTATATCTCCTGACGGGGAAATAGGTAATTGGTAGTTAAATAGATATGAGATCAATGGGGAAAATAATTGTTACAAGTAAATACGGTATGCGACTCCTCCGGCAAAATATTGGAGATGTTGAGCCATTGAAAACAAGTAAAGATGATTGAAAAGTAACAGACTACCACCAAGGTTTATCCCTTTGCAGTCATACTCAGCCATCAATTTAAGCGGCTTAAAAAAAGCAGGAGATATAGATAGGCCCCCGAACTGTCCGATAAACTGGCTTTTTTTCAGAATTAAATCAGTTCCGTAACCCAAAGTAAGGCCAAAATCTGTATGGTCGATCTGGAAGTGTTTAGTAAAAACCAGATAGTTAGCCTCAAAATGTTGATTGCGAATTGCAGTGGTGTAGAAATCATTTACGCCAATGGTTATAGCAGGTAAATAATCGCTTTCCTTTATCAATTGCAATCTAAAACTGGCACTCCGATCCTGATGGGATTCATTAGATATGCTGTTATTAAGTGTCATCTTATAGGCAACCTCAAGAAATGGCAAAAAAGTAAGATTAAAATAGTAGTTTTCAGTATTTGTATTACCATAGGTTGTATGGTTTATAGCCGGAAGATAATTGACTCCCGCAAAAAATGTTCCATCAACCTGCATATCAGCTGACGGGATATTTAACAACCCACTCATCCCAGTAAGGGTTTGTGCATTAGTATAAAACGGTAAAACAGCTAACAACAGTAAGTACTTTCGCCACATTTTAAACTGTAGATAAATTGCTCTTTAATTGTCGTATAGAACTCACATGATAGCATTCCAATTGGTGTTTGTATTTTCTGTAAACATGTTTATTTCACCAATGAATCTATCGTCTTATCTGAAAATCATTGAAACTTATACCCGATTGTCAATTGAATTTTATGACCATCAACAGGAACGTTGGCATCAACAATACTTGTAACTGTTTTCATATCCTGGATGTAATTGCCTAAAAAATAGCCATATTCCAGGCCGAAAACGATGTTCTTATTAAATTCGTGGTTTATACCAACAAATGGAGTCCAAACGAAATTGCTGCCAGATGTTTTAATGACCGTTTCGTTTGCATGATACTGATCCTGTATGTTTAAAAAGCTGCCATCGACACCAATATAAGGCTTTAAACCAAAGAATCCATTGTTATAAGTATAAAAGGCTCCGAGAGAAATACCAGCCAGGCTAACCTTTAAGCTGTTAAATGTGTCACTGCCCTGTCCGGAAACTTTTTCAGCCCAGTACCAGGCACCCACTCGTGCGCCAAGATTTAATGGTAAATTGATAGAAAGATTGGCACCATAAAGAATGTTGCCGTTAAATCTGTCGGCTGTCTTCTCCGATGGTAAAAAAGTATTGTTAAAATAGCTCATCGATGGGTTGTAATATCCTGCAGAAAGAGAAATACTATTCAGGGAAATGGTATGAGTTTTCTTTTTTATCCACAACATTCTCGATAATGGTGAATACCGTTTCTGGGCTATACTATTTAATGCTAAAAAGCTTAGGATAGATACCAATACTATGATTTTGTCTCTCATTTTTTTTGTATTTTATTTAATATATTGCATTTAAATGCAATATTATTTGCCACTGCCTCCCTGATGTTGTTGTCCCAATACCAGTGTTGATATATGATCAACCTTATTGTGAGCTACACCTGAATTTGCAGGAATAGCAAACGTATCGGAAGGCCTCCAAAGCCAAATGTAAGAAGGCATCACATACCAACTATTCACGGTCTTATTGATAATAAATTTAGAACTTGGAATATCCCAGACCTTATAGCTAATCGTTCCTTTAACTATATACGAATATTGCACAAGTTCCCAGGCTTTGTTTCCAACAGTTCCAAATTCGTTAGGATTTGAAGACGATGCCGGTGTAATCATCAAAATATTTTTTCTGTTAGTGCCAATCGGGGTAACTACTGTGCCAACTTTATAGCTTGAAAAAACAAGATTAGTTGCCCGTTCCACTATTCCGTATAAGAACGGAGCATTTAATTCTGCCGGAATACCTTCCCTAAAGTCAAGTTGAGATTGCCATACAAAACTTTGTGCGTAAGGAACTATCACAGGTTTATTAACAACATCATCCTTTTGCACAAAAGTGGTATTAATTACTGCACCCCATGTCGAAAAATTGTAAATAAGAAGACTTGCTGTTTTTCCATCCTTATTCACAATAGCATTTGAATATTTATCCCAATTATTTGTCAATTCATTGTAAGAAACCACTTCTACCGTATCACCAGGCTTGTGAATAAATGGAAGTGTAAAAGTTAAGGTAATACCTTTAGGGAAAGTAACGGTAGGATCGGAACAATCCAAACTGACGACAACACCAAGTTGAGTCCCAGTATTTTCAGCCATTGGTGGGGCTTCATTGCCCACGAGGTTGGTTACCGAAATCTGCACGGGAGTAGATAATGTACCGGCAGGAATGTTGAGTGTCGCAGCAGTGCCACCTAAATCGTTGGTTGCGGTAACAGTCCTTCCGGTAACGCTGACAGAAACATCCGGAGCCCGTTTCTTAAGGGTTATTAATCTTGAAATTGCACCGGCTTCGGATACCGTAAGCTGGGAAATCCCTTTGGTGTAACCATCTTTTACTGCCGCAATCATATAACTTCCGGGCAGCAATTTACCAATGGTATATTTCCCGGTCAAATCGGTGGTTGTGACTGATTTACCATCCACAGATACTTCCGCACCGACAATTCGGGCAGACTGAGCATCCAAAACATAGCCTGAGACATCATAACTAATGATGTTGTTGAAAGGACCCACATCTTTTTTACAGCCCGTAACCAAATAAATGCCGGCCAAAAAAGCAGCCATAAAAAAAGCAATAACTAATACAGATTTTTTTTTCATCTTAATACGTTTTTATTTATTCAACACATACCGGTGAAGATTAACTTCCTCCAGTTAGTGCGATATAGCCTTTTTGGAGAACAACGCTTCCGAAATACTCAACCGAACAAGCTCCAATTACTTTCATTTCAATACGGCATTGTTGAATTTTGGCACCATGGCCGCTTTAATATATTTACTTTTTGAACGAGCTATTGATTATTATATTGGGGTTATAAAATTGTTCGACCCTGTTCTCATTCGGTTGGGTCTTGTATATTTGATTGTATTTGAGTTCGGTTCCAGCATTGTATTCCCATGTAAAATAGTATGGGGCACGAATTTGGAAACTACGGTTCTTATTGAAATGTTTTTTGCCAATAGGCAGGGTAAAATGAAAACCACCATTGAATTTGCCACTGCCGCCAACAGTGGCAAAAAATCCGATTGCCGTTTCGCCCCAATAACGGGTGCAATCCCCGCGTAATCCATAATCACCGTTTAAATAACGGCCTGCAGAGATATCGAACTGTAAATTTTGCCGTGGGTAATAATAGCCCCCTTTTAAAAACCAGGTCAGGGTCTGTAGGTCGTTACGATACCATGTTCCATCCTGAACGTTGTATTGAAAATCGCCGGTATATCCGGCATTGACTTTCAGATAGCATCGTCCACTGAAGAGATACCGTGTCAGGGATAGGTCAGTTCCGTACCGGTCATCACTGAACTTTCCGACCACAGCGCGCCCAAGAACAGTGCCGGGTATCCGAAATTCCTGTGCCAGAGAAACGAAGCCTGCACGAATTTTATCGCCATCTGCTCCAAATACGTAGTGATTGGTAACAGGGAAAATAATCTGCCCGGTAAACTTCATTCCCCTCCAAAGAGAAACTTCAAGGGCGGGTGCAACATTAAACTGCACTTCGTAAAGTTGGGAGTACAAAACATTCATCATAGAAAACTGCGGATAGAATACCAAATCGATCTTGTTTATATTCGAATTAGCGGGTATTGCATTCCTCAGGTTTTTCCAGACATCACCGGTTTGGTATGACACGCTGAATTGCCGGATCATTTTGTTTGCAGAAATTTGTCCGGTTTTGAATTGTTGCCAGTCATCAGTTTTGAGTTGGGTCACAATCATCGGTAAATCATTGGACAGTGTCACAATTTTCAGGGTATCATAACCACATTCTGAAACGATATCTATGACAGCTCTCAATCCGTTTAGCTTGTCACGATATATGTTGTTCTCGTAACTTAACGTTAATGTTTTACCGATGGAAAGTCCCCGAACATTTTCAAATTTGGCCAGATTAAGCCTTTGAATAATTTCATTAACAGAACTTTGGCCAAAAAGCGCATGACTTTTAATCCAAATCATGCAAAATATAATTATAAAATGGATAAAATTTTTCACATCGTTATCGTCAGGAAAATCACAATTTTAATTGTTCACTATTAAAATCCAACCTCTAATTAAGCTTCATGAGGATTCGGTTAATTAACTCTTTTGAAGATCATTGAATGAATCGTTAAAAGAAATATTCCATAATTGTTTGGAATATTAACTTAACTCATTCCACCGCCCTAATACGTTTGACTTAGCTCCCACCTGGAAGTTCGGGCGATTTTCCCTCTCTTCCCGAAGAAAGGGACCATGGGTGAGTTTAACTTATTCCAGAACTAATTACTTCGTTTCCGTTTGATCAGGATATTATTCATGGCCTTCCAGAAATAGTTCCAGTCGGTCCGGAAAGGATGTTTTTCGTAGGCAGCCAGGTAGTTCATTTCGGAGGCCATAATTTCATCAAGAGTGACAGGCATATCGGCATAAAAAGGAGGTACCAAGCCTGGCGAATATTTTGTGCGTTGCTCCTGAAGCTCCTTAGAGTACAAATTGAAATAATGCTGGCTCAATGGCCTTACTCCAACGAGTTTCAGGTCTCCCATCAGCATATTGAACAACATGGGCAATTCATCAATCCATAACTTCCGCATGATATGACCTGAAGTCGAGATTCGGAAATCGTTTTTAAACTTGCCTCCTTCCTGAAGTTTGTTAATAGAAAATATATATTCCTGAATATATTCTGCGTAAGGATGCATGGTTCGCAACTTGTAAACATGGATGATTTTTTCGTCCTTCCCTATCCGCTTCAAGCTAATCAGAGGCCCGTAGGTTGGTTTCAAATCAAAAGTGGGTTCAGTTTTTTTACGCGCCACAAAAAATAAACGATCCGAAAACTGCTGATTTCCAAGCACCTCAAAACCGCAGCTGTAGAGTCTGCCTATCGCTTCAGCTCTCGACATGGGCCGGTCGAAACCATTGGTCATGAAGAAATAGATTTTTTTAAGTAACGGCACTTTGGGAAGTATGCGCTTAAAAATAAAATAGATGAAATAAATGATGTACTTTATTCCCCAGGGGTATTTCCTGAATATATTCGCTTTCCTTATTTCATTGGTAATTACACACCCAATAAACAATCCGCCGACAGAGAGTTTGGTGTTGACCGTTTCAAAAAACTTGTTAACCCGCTTGATGTCGTTGACCGCCTGTAGGTTGATGATGACTTTCGGCAGGCCTGGTGTCATTTCAACTACGAACCGCGATGTGGCTGAAAGGACCAGGGTGTGATCGTTCAATTCGTTAACGTGGCTGCACAGATACTGATAGGTCGGTTCACTGATTTTCCCCAGTAATAATTCCTTATAATGAAGTAAGTTATAAGCAGGATAATCTTCCGGGTATTCAACTTCGGGTAATGGTGTAACATCTGCCGCAACAGACTCCGCTTCCAGCTGTTTCAGGTAAAACATCACCGATTCGAAATTATTAGTACTCCGGTTGAGCCTCCGGTAATAGTAATACAACGAAAAGAGTAAGATTTCGAAGAATAATGAGGATGCAATCGTTCCGAAAACAATCAACCTCGAATAAGCAAAATGATTAAACCCGACAATCATTATGCATACCGTACTCAGGGTGATTATGTCGCTGAAAATGACCGGTACCATGAAATCGTTGAACAACACCTTGCCTTTGTGAGAATACTTCCGGGTTGGGATGGATGCCGCCATCCAGATAACCAGAAATAAAACAAAAGCTTCGTCATAATGCGGAAGGTAAACCCGCAGCGATGCCGGTTTGATCCATATGAAAAATAGAAAGGAAAGCGAAATCAGGCTGATATCAGCCGCAATAAATAAAGTAACTTTTCTATACATAAGCAGGTTGGATTAAGAATGGGGATGATAAAAGGTTAAGTTTGTAATAAGTTGCTTACCTGTTTTGCGCATTGCAACACCCGAATGAAACTCAAGGAGAATTGAATAATGAAATATTTGATCATTTCTCTCCAAATATTTAATTCTCATCAATTTTAGCTTCAGGTAAGGTCAAAAATTGATATGGAATTTGTATTTCTGACGTGCCCTTACGGGATTCATCGATAAGTTCTTGTATTAAAAACATAAAACTTGCAATACCCAAATTTAATAATCATCTTTTGAATATCAGTCAGTTAAATGACTTGTTTTGGATGTTGCGCAAAACAGGAGGATGCATGGTTCGCAACTTGTAAACATGGATGATCTTTCGACATTTTCCTATCCGTTTCAACCTAATCAGAGGCCTGTAGGTTGGGTTCAAATCAAAAGTGAGTTCAGTTTTTTTACGCGCAACAAAAAATAAATGATCTGAAAACTGCTGATTTCCCGATACCTCAAAACCGCAGCAGTAGAGTCTGCCTATCGCTTCGGCTCTCGACGTGGTCCGGTCGATACCATTGGTCATGAAGAAATAGATTTTTTTAAGTAACAGCACTTTGGGAAGTATGCGCTTAAAAATAAAATAAATGGAATAAATGATGTACTTTATTCCCCAGGGGTATTTCCTGAATATATTCGCTTTCCTTGTTTCATTGGTAATTACACACCCAATATACAATCTGACAACAGCGAGTTTGGTGTTGACCGATTCAAAAAACTTATTCCATCGCTTGATGTCGTTGACTGGTTTAGGGTTGTTGATGACTTTCGACAGGCCTGGTGTCATTTCAACGACGAACCGCGAAGTGGCTGAAAGGACCAGGGTGCGATCGTTCAATTCGTTAACGTGGCTGCACAGATACCGATAGGCCGGTTCACTGATTTTCTCAAGTAACCATTTCTTATAATGAAGTAAGTTATAAGCCGAATAACCTTCCGGGTATTCGGCTTCGGGTAATGGTGTAACATCTGCCGCAACAGGCTCCGCTTTCAGCTGGTTCAGGTAAAACATCACCGATTCGAAATTATCAGTATTCCGGTTGAGCCTCCGGTAATAGTAATACAACGAAAAGAGTAATATTTCTAAGAGCAACGAGGATGCAATCGTTCCGAAAACAATCAACCTCAAATAAGCAAAATGATTAAACCCGACAATCAGCATACATACCGCACTCAAGATGATTATGTCGCTGAATATGATCGGTACCATGAAATCGTTGAACAATACCTTGCCTTTGTGCGAATACTTCCGGATTGGGATGGATACCGCCATCCTGATAACCAGAAATAAAACAAAAGCTTCGTCATAATGAGGAAGGTAAACCCGCAACGATGCTGGTTTGATCCAGATGAAAAATAGAAAGGAAAGCGCAATCAGGCTGATACCTGCTGCAATAAATAAAGTAACTTTTCTGCTCATAAGCAGGGAGGATTGAGAATGGGGATAATAAAAGGTTCAGTTTGTAATTAGCTGCTCACTTCATCAGAGGACAAGCCTCTTGATCGAATTTTTTTACATTTTGCTGCAACAACTCTTTGGTCCATTGATACCAATTGTCGTTCCAGCACTGGGGGTGGAAGGTGAATGACTTGATAAGGAATTCGTAAAAATGTATTTATAAACCTGAACATAAGTCTCAACAAATGATTACTTTAACAAAGTTTGATAAGCATTTGCATATAATGGCGCAATATTACTCCATATATAATTATTCATAACTTTAGAATAGGCAGCATTTGCATAAGTAATCATTTTATCAGGATGCAGAATAGCCCATTGTATTTTTTCACGTAAGTCAAGAACATTATTAGCTTCAAAATAGAGTACTTCTTCCTTTGAAAAAACATCCAGATTCTCAGGTATCCGGCTGCAAATCATTGGAACCTTCAAAGAAGCTACTTCAAGCATCATCATGGACATAGATTCTATCTCCGAAGGGTAAACAAAGAGTTTTGCAGAACTAATATATTGATTTAATACCTTTCTATCTTTTATTAACCCAACGAATTCAATATTTTCTAATTTTTCTGCAAGGGATTCCAACTCTTTCTGATAAACAGGCATTTGATTTAGGTCCCCAATAATCTTTACCTGACCTTTATAATTTAAGTTGATAAGTGCTTTAAGAAAAACATGACATCCTTTATTAGGAATAATCCTACCCGCTGCAAATACTATAGACTCACTATGCTCGTATACGAATTGATTATTTAGATTGACTCCATTAGGAATATACTCTATTTGTTCTTTTTTTCTTAGAATAGAATTTACAATGTGCTTGTCTTTTAAGGAAACTGTAGTAATTATATTTGCCAGCCCTAAAAACACACGGTCTTGAATGTTAAACAACCACTTCAATGATTTCCATTTATCAGTAAGGACCATCCCGTGAGTTGTAAGAATAACCCTGTTCTTTAGACGAAGAAATGGTATAATAAAAGCAGCATCCCTATGATGTAGGTGAATTAAACTATAATTGCCAATAATTAGTACATGTAAAGCCGATAAAATATAATAATAAAAGGTGTTTAATTTTTTAAAAGGTAATTTCCTAAAAACGATCTGTTTATAACCGCTATAATCACCGGTTTTTATATTTGTATGTGAAGAGGTAGCATAAACTACAAAATCATATTTATCTTTTAATTGCTCTATGATATTCTCCCCAACCGTTGCTGCACCACCATATGCGGGGAGACCTTTAAGACCTATTACCGCTATCCTGGGTTTTCTAGTCATTAGCAAATTGATTAATAAGTTCCAAATATTTATTTTTCATAGCCTCTATAGAATAATTGCTTTTTACAATTTCATAACTAATTTTACCATAAATTATTCTTGTGTTATAATCCGACAATAGTAATTTTAAATGTTTCTCGATAGAACTTGAATCCTTTGGTGTAACGATAAAACCATTATTATCATTATGCACCAAACGATTATTGTCACCGACATCGGTCACTATTAAAGGTAAACTGAACGACATGGCTTCTAAAACAGTATTTGACAAACCTTCAAATAGTGAAGTTTGAAGATAAATGTCAGCATCGATATAGTACTTTTCAATTTGGGGTGGATTGATTACAATTTTTACAATTTCATTCGGAATTTCTAATTCAGTAATCCAATGATAAATCTGCTTCTCTAATGACCCCCAACCAATTATTGTATATGTCAATTCGACACCGCTGTCTAATAAACCTTTAATAGATTTTAGAGCTGTGTAATAATCTTTTACTTTTTCAAAACGACCAACTGATAAAATATTTGGTATGCTTTTCTTAGGTCTTGTTATTTCTTTTTTTGTTAAGTCGATTGCATTAGGAATTACAAATGCTTTTCCCTTTTTGAATCCTTGCGAAGTATATCTTTCATAACCGGAATAATTATTAAATATTGTTTTTTTATTTAGGTTATTGTGAGCAAAACGATTAAAAAGGATTTTATTTTTGTCCAAAATAGCACTTCTAATACTCCCAACAGATATACTATTTGATAAAAATTCACTTAGGAAACCACCTAATAAATTAGGGTATAAAAGATAGTTGAATAGTATGTATGGACTAGATTCTTTTAATATTTTATATAAATTAATTATTTTCTTTAACTTATTGCCTTGCAATAATATCAAATTTACATTAACATTTATTTGGCTCGTAATCCGCTCGCTTGTTTTATTCCCATAGAAAACAATTAATTGCACACTAAATAATTTTGACAGTAAATTGGCAAGCATTACAGCTTGTTTTTCTGCACCACCACTTTCTAGGGATTGAGAAAAGATAACAATCTTAATATTCTTATTATTCAACTTATTCACTTCAAAAAATCTAATATTTGTCGCTTTCTATCTCCACTTTTGTCAATCTGTATTGATTTTGTAAGTGTTGATATTTTATAATTTGCTAACGATTTAATAATCTTTGCCGGAACTCCGGCAACAACAACATTATCAGGCACGTCACGATTAACAATGCTACCAGCACCAATTACAACATTATCTCCAATTGTTACTCCTGGAAGAATTATTGAATTTATACCAATAAAAACATTATTTCCAATTTTTATTTTACCGTATACATTTAATCCGGGAAACTCATCCCGAAATAACGCAACGCCCCCATCATGATTCACAAAACAAACACCTCTGGTTATAGTAACATTATCGCCAATTTCAATGAGATATGGCTCGCTGCCAAATCGGGGGAAGTGCAATATCCTGACATTATTGCCAAATTTTATACATAGATATTTTTCATAAACTTTATAAATATTCCAATCATTTGAATAAAGTAACTTTAAGTAAAAAACAACTTTCTTTATCATGTAATTGCTAGCTTAAGAAGTTATATAATTTAGTTGAATAATTCAGATAATAAAATTCCTTTGTTGCAGTATGGTAAGCACTATTTACTAAAAGATTATGTGCTTTCGTATTTTCTTTAATAACATACAATATCTTTGCCTTCATTAATGTACTATTGCCAGGTTCAATCAGATACCCATTGATGCCATCTTTTATATACAAACCGTTGTCGCTTACATTAGTAACCAAAACAGGTACACCTGAAACTAAGTATTCGGAAAGTTTTGTTGAAAAGCCATATCTGGTTTGTTCATTGAATGTTCTTGGCAGAATCAATAAATTCATTTTGCGAATTTCAGGCATAAGTATAGATTGATCAATCACACCATGGTAGATTAATTTGTTCATAAACCCTAACTGTGTAGGGTATGCTTTAAGAAGTTCAACTTTTTCATTGTTGTTTATGGGGCCAAATAGATGAACTTCAATGTTTGGAAATTCATTAATTAGCTCATGTATAGATTGATAGAAAATATCGAATCCTTCCTTCTTATAACTTATACTTCCAAAGAATCCTATCTTAAATGGAGCCGTATTAGTATATGCTTTAAATGAAATATTCTCAGCAATTGAAACATCACTTAAAATTGGAATCCGGATTATATTTGCATTTAAAGGGTTAAAATATTTCTCGAGATTTGTTGAGATTACAATTAATCCGTCAAAAAATGGTATAAAGGCTTCAATTAAAATATAAGTCATTGAATCAAAAAGATATTTAAGTAATTCAAAAAATCTTCTTAGCAAATATTTTGAAAATATCCTGTTTGCCAGGCAAGTTCTTCTTAGTTCATTTACTTCGTAATATAGTTTTTTCCTAAATACTATTTTTATAAAGAAAAGTGCATAAAAATCAAATACTGTTCTTGTTGATGGATATAATAGAAAAATACTTTGTTCAAAGATTCCTTCTTTCTTTAATTTAATCTTTAAGCGCTTAAAAAACAGAATATATTTCAATAACGAAAACTTAGCTACTTTGGAATTCCGAATAGGATAAAATATATTTGGTAAATCAGATTCAAATGGAGAATTTAAACTATTTATATCATCTACTGAGATTAAATATACTTTTGAATTTTGAGCTAAAGCTCTTGCATATTTATCTATTCGGCTTGATCCAGCAATGTTTCCGTTTACAATTGGAATGGTTGATATTATAATGACGTTTTTCACCGGTTTCTAATTTTGCACTGAAATTAAATATATATTATTTTGTTATGAATAAGATACTTCTCTTTCTCACCTCAAATTTTTACCAAGAAAACATTTTAATTTAGAAGAAACATATTTAGGAGAAAAGTTGCTTTCTACATGATGGATAGCTGCAATTGCAACCTTTAAAGCTAGACAATAATTATTGATAATAAACTCTAATTTAATAGCGAAATCATTTGGATTATTTGGTTTTGCTAACCAAAGTTGTTTCCCATGCGATACATAGTTTGAAATTTCCCCGACATCGGTAGTTAAAATAGGAATGCCTGTAGCCATATACTCTCCTAATTTAGTTGGAAATCCACCAGCTGCTCTAAGTGTATCGGGTTGAGAAGAAACTAAAATATAGGCTTTTTTAAGAACTAATGGTACCTCATTGTAATTTATCCTTCCTTTGAAAAAAATCCTGTCATTAAGTGAATATTTATTGATCAGATCCTTTAAAATTTTAAAATCCTTTTGAGATGGAGTTCCATATAGGTAGAGATCAATATCCTGATATTTATTACAAATTTGACGAAATGCCTCTATAATAATATCAATATTGTCTTTTGCCAATTCCATATTACCCATATAGCACAAATATTTCTTTTTGCTACTTGTATTAGCCAAAGTTAGGTTTTCAAATCTTGAAATATCTGTTATACTTGATAAAATATGTGTTGGTTTTAGTCTTATGTTATTGAAATAAGCTCCAAGATTTTCAGTCATTAAAACCATAGCGGTTAAATACTTGAAAATAAATCGATATAGAATAGTTTTATAAAACGGTATTTTATCTTTTAAAAAATGTCGGATTGGAATAGGGTATTCATCACCAATAAATACTTGTTTAATGCCAATAATACGAAGGAAAGTAATAAATAAAAATAGGTTTTGTATCGCATCAAAACTTAAAAAAATAAAATCGATTTTTTTTTGCTTGTTCATCTTAATTATAGCCGAAAGGGTTAAAATATAAGAGATTGGCCTGTCCCAAAACCATCTTCCAAATGATGAACTTGACCATACGCGATTATATGGATATTTGTATTTAATGCCATTTATTTCTCCTGATCTTGCGCCTAGTGATTCTCCACGATCAGTAGGACGAAAAATAATGACATCAACATCAACTCCATTTTCAACTAAGCCCTTAGAATATGCTAAAATTCTAGATGTAGGCGCCATACCTTCAGGAAATCTATATCCACATAATATTCCAACTCTTTTTATTATATCCATTTTTTTACTAAGGTATATGTTCAGTTCTAAACTGATTTTCTATTGACTCCTAATTATCCTAAAATGAGATTTATATTTATGTCTTAATTGTTGAAATTTGCCTTTTGGTATGGAGGTTAAAAACATAAAATCACCCCAAAAGACCATAGATCTGAAAAAAGGTTTATCAAAAACCAATTGTGAAAAAGCACTTAACAAAAGCACTGTAATAAAAAACATACTAAATAGAGGTGCACTTTTTATGGTAGATGTTTTTCCAAGTTTATAAAAAGAGAAATATAACAGAGTAAATAAGAAAATAAAATAAATAAATCCATAACATCTTAACAAATTGGTAATACCATTTGGTCTGTGTGCTTTATATGTCACTTCCTCACCAAACAATATTTCAGTATCCCTACTCCAACCCAATAGTGGTCGTTTCATGACATCATTAATATCTAATATGGCAGAACTAAACCTGTTATGAGATTTACCGTTTACAGATTCTTTATATTGTGTATCAATTTTATCTTGCAAAAAAGGGGCAGAATAATAAATTTGATAAGAAAGCGGAATAGCTATTAGTAATAAACTCCACTTCAAAAAAATTTTTTTTTTGTAGTGTAATAAATAGGCAAGCAAAATAATAAATAGTACAATGTACCCAGTTGTTGAAAAGGTACTAATAATACTTATAATATAAACAATATTGTATTTGTTAGCTAATGATTTATTTGACTTATCAAGAAATAGTTTAAAAATCAAAGCGATATTTAAATAAATGGCAAATGCACCAGCTTCCCAGGTAAAACCAGCATTCCTATATATATTTGTTGCTTTAGTAATATAACCCCAATCAAAAGTATAAAAAATTAAAGTTGGTGCTTTATAGTTTAATTTGGAAATAGACATAACAAATGTATTTTCTGCATATTTCATCAAAACTGGTCCAGCATAAGTATACATTAAGGGATATAATACTAAGGAAATAATAGCCAGATAGAA
>Ga0209585_10000263_pt1 | contig 20845 bp, 16 predicted proteins | sample NGEPerone_FD_185491 | JGI IMG/M metagenome (GOLD analysis project Ga0209585, IMG submission 185491) | Arctic peat soil microbial communities from the Barrow Environmental Observatory site, Barrow, Alaska, USA - NGEE Permafrost154B-one... | ecosystem: Environmental > Terrestrial > Soil >... | reverse complement strand
CTCACTGAACTGGCCGCGCCTAGGCGCGGGTGCAGGTAGCTGTAGGGCTGTGCACCCGCCGACCGGGGCAAGCTGACCGGAAGGCGCCCGGAGGGGTTGATCCGGCCACTCAGCACGCCCACGATCGCCTGCGCTCCCTCCTCTCCCGGGAAGAAAGACTGCACCACGGCGGCGCACCGCTCGATGGCCCAGTCCAGCACATAGGGACGCCCGGTCAGCAAGACAAGGACGACCGGCTTGCCGGTGGCCAACAGCTCCTCCACGAGCTGGCGCTGAACGCCGGGCAGTTCCAGGGAGTCGACATCGCATCCCTCGCCGGATGTACCCTGTCCGAACAGCCCCGCGAGGTCACCCATCACGGCAAGCACGATGTCGGACTGGCTGGCCGCTTGCACCGCCGCCGCGAACCCGGTGGTGTCGCTGGCGCGGACGTCGCAGCCCATCTCGTAGACCACCTCGGCCCCTGCACCCGAACAGCGCGCCGGTGACGTCGGCGTTCGGTCCGACGATCGCGACCTTGCGCGAGCCATCCCGCGCTAGCGGGAGCACACCTCCGTTCGAGAGCAGCACGACCGACTCCTCGGCGATCCGCGCCGCGAGCTCCCGGTGAGCCGGAGGGTCCAGGTCGATCTCCGCGACGGCGTCCAGGTCGAAGGTTGCGTCTAGCAGACCCAGCCGACTCTTCTGCGAAAGCACCCGGAACAGGGCCCGGTCCACGAAGGACTCCTCGACTTTGCCCGCGCGGACGGACTGCGCCAGTGGCCCCAGGTAGGCCGTCCCGGTCGGCAACTCTACGTCGATGCCGGCGACAAGAGCCTGGCGGGCCGCATCCCCGAGGTCCGCGGCAACGCCGTGGAGGGTGTGCAGGAAGGCCACGGCGAAGTAGTCCGCCACCACAGTGCCTTCGAAGCCCCATCGGTTCCGCAAGACAGTGGTCAGCAACTGCTCGTCCACGGCGACGGGAATGCCGTCGATCTCCGCGTAGGAGTTCATCACCGAGTCCACGCCCCCATCGAGGACTGCCATCTCGAAGGGCGGCAGCAACACGTCGGCAACCTCACGTGGCCCGGCGTGCACTGGTGCCAGGTTGCGACCGGCGCGTGAGTTCGAGTACCCGACGAAGTGCTTCAGCGTAGCGACGACGCCCGCGCTCTGCACTCCGCGCACGTATGCGGTTCCGACCGTGCCGACGAGGTAAGGGTCCTCAGAGATGCACTCCTCGACCCGGCCCCAGCGGGCGTCGCGCACCACGTCGAGCACCGGTGCCAGACCTTGGTGGATACCGAGCGCCCGCATGGAGCCCCCGATCGCCCGGCCCATCTGCTCCACGAGCTCGGGGTCGAAGCTCGCGCCCCAGGCCGGCGGCGCCGGGAAAGTCGTCGCCTTCCAGGCTACGAGTCCGGTCAGGCACTCTTCGTGAACGAGTGCGGGGATCCCCAGCCGGGTGTTGTTCTGGAGCCACTGCTGCTTGCGGGCCAGCGCCCGGGCCTGCTCGGACGGCTCGACCGGTGCCGTGCCGAAGACTCGCGTCAGTTGCCCAAGTCCCGAGCAGGCGTATTCCTCGAACTCATCGATCTCCGCCTGCATCGCGTCCTGCATGGGTGCAACGTCTCTGCCGTCGCCGTCGCCACCACGACCCTCCCAAAGGCCGACCAGTTGGGCGAGCTTCTCCTCCAGAGTCATCTGCGCCATCAAGTTGCGAACGCGTGCTTCATCCTCAGGTGACAGCGGCGTGGTGAACTCGGACTGGTCTGTGACGCTCATAGAAAGAAGCCTCCAAGTTGATGTCAGAGTCGAACGAGCGGCGCGGCGTCGTGCTAAGCGGTGGTCTGCTACTTCCCGCTGCCTGCGGTCAGACCAGCCAGCAGGTACCGACGCCCCACCAGGTACACGACAAGCAGCGGCAACAACGCCAGGACCATCGCCGCCAAGAGCAACGGCACGTTCTGGCCGAACTGTCCCTGAAAGTCCCACAGGCCCAGCGTGAGTACGCGCACGGACGAGCTCTGGGTCAACACCAGTGGGAAGAGAAACCCGTTCCATGCCTGCATTGCGGTGAAGATGCCGACGGTGGCCATCGCCGAGCGAGACAACGGGATCACAAGCGAGAACAAGGCGCGGACCGCGCCCGCGCCGTCCAAATTCATCGCCTCATACATTTCCGCGGGGAGGTCCCGCAGGCTCGAGGTGAGGACGATGATGGAAAGGGGCAGCGCGAACGCGGCCGTGGGCAGGATTATCGCCAGCAACGTGTCGTAAAGCCCGGCCTTTGTGATGAGCAAATACAACGGCAGGATCACAGCCTGAGCCGGTACGGCCAGCCCGAGCAAAATGACCGAGAAGGCGGTCGCCACTGACTTCTTGCGACTACGCACGATGGCGTAGGCGGCGGGCAGAGCCAGTGCCAGGACGATCGCGACGCACGCCAGCGTCACGATGGCGGTGTTGACAAAGTACCGAGGGAACTCCGACCGCATGATCGTGGCGTAGTTCCCGAACGTGAGGTTGTTTGGCGGGGACAACGGACCCTTGGCCAGATAATCCGCAGACACCCGTAAACTCGGGACGAAGAGAAAGTACAGCGGCGCGCCGACGATGACGAGCCACACGGCGGCGCCGAACCCTCCGACGAAGTTCATCCTCTTCCACCACGGCCCAATGGCCTTGCGGCGGCGCGCGGGGAGCTGCCCGGCCGCCGGGATCTCAGGCGTGCCGGTAGCAGCGCCGCTCACAGGCCTTCCTTCTGACTGGACATCTTGCGATAGCCGGTGACCTTGGTGATCAAGAGGGAAAGGCTCGTGCCGACAGCCAGGAGCAGGACCGCCAGGACGCTCGCGTACCCCATGTCGAATCCCCTGAAGCCGGTGATGTACATGTGCAGAGGAAGGATGCGAGTGGCCGTACCGGGCCCCCCGCCGGTGAGGATGAGGATGATCTCGAAGTAGGTGAGGGATCCGACGATCATTAGCACACCGGAGGTGATAATCGTGTCGCGCAGTTGCGGCACCGTGATCAAGGTGAACTGCTTGAACCGCTCGGCGCCGTCGATCATGGCTGCCTCGTACAGCGAGGTGGGAATCGCCCGCGTCGCACCCTGGTACAGCAGAGTGTGGAACGGGATGAACTGCCAGGCTATGACCAGAAGGACGCAGTAGAAGGCAAGGGTGGGCTTCCCGATGAAGTTGCCGTCAGCCACTCCGATCAGCGGTCCGACGACGCTTGCGAGCCCGAAGTTCGGGTCGAACAGAGTGCTCCACAACAACGCGATCGCAGCACCGGACATCAGTAGTGGCAGAAAAAGGACGGCGGCGAGTACGCTGCGGGTGCGGCCCTTGCCTGCTAGGTAGACCCCGAGCGGTAAAGCTATGGCCGTCTGCACGAGCCAGGACAAGACCGTGAGGCCTGCCGACAGGCGCAGGGAATTGCCCACGAGCGGATCCGTGGCGAGATGCCTCCAGTTCTTCACGCCGATCCACACCGGGTCGGAAATCGCGCTGTACGAGGTGAAGCTGAGGTAGACCACCACGAACATCGGCAACAGCGCGAACACGGCAAAGAAAACGATGGCCGGGGCGGCCCAGACGAATCCGGGCCGCCCCGCCTGCACGCTCGATTGGGTCCGCGAACTCACGATCCCGCGGCGGCGGCCATCGAATCAGCGAACTCTTGGGGCGTCATCTGCTTGTTGAACACCTGTTGGATGTTCGTGAGCATCGTCTGCGACAGTGCTGCAGGAAGCGCCTGGTCCCAAGACTGCGCGAAGCTCGGCGCCGTGAGCCCCATTTGGTAGACGAATGCATTGAAGTCGGCGAAGGCCCCAATCTTGACCTTCTTCTCCAAACCCAAGATCGCCGGCACCTGACCGACACTGATCATGCCGGCGACGTATTCGTCGCTCACCATCTCCTGCAGCAGGAACTTGGTCGCGGCCGCGACATCGGAGGACCGGGAGCTGACCGAGTAGAAGTTGCTCGGGTTACCGACGATGTCGAGGGGGTCACCTGCGCCGCCCTTGATCGCGGGGAAGTTTGCCCAGCCCAGACTCCCAGCAGTGAGGAATTTGGGGAAGGCGTCGTTCAGCGACGTGACCTCCCAGGAGCCCATGAGTTCCATCGCGGCCTTCCCGCTGGTCAGGAGCGCCTGTGAACCCTTGTTGTCGTAGTTGACGGCCGCGTAGTTGGTGCCGAACGCGCCGCGATCGACCAGGTCCTGGACCATCCCCATCGACTCAACGACGGCAGGGTCTGTCCAGGCGCCCTTCTCATTCTTGACAATGGCCTGGAACTTCTCGGGCCCGCCGATGCGGTCCAAGAAGTACTCGAGGTACATCAACTCGCACCAACCCTGCGAGCCGGCCAGCGCGATCGGCTGTACACCGGCCGCCTTGAGTTTGTCAACTACCGTCAGGAAGTCAGACCACGTAGTCGGGAACTCGCTGATGCCAGCCTTCTTGAAGACGACCTTGTTGTAGAAGAACGACACCGGCTGCACACCCTGCATCGGGATGCCGTACACCTTGCCGTCAACGGTGCCGACGTCCAGGACGCTAGGGATGAACTTCGCCTTGACATCCGGAGCCGCGTCGAGCGCCTTGGTCAGGTCTGCGACCTGGCCGGCATCGACGTAACCCTTGAGGTTGCCACCACCCCAGTTGTAAAAGATGTCGGGCGCGTTCGCTGAGCCGACCGCGGTCTGGAGCTTCACCTTGTACGGGTCGTTGACGTAGGTCGACAGCTTGAGCTTGGCGCCACTGCTCTTGTTAAAGCGGTCCACGGCCTTCTGCTGAACGCCGTTGACGCCCGGGTTCTGCAAGGTCCACAACTGGAGCTCTTTCGCCGACCCTCCGCCCGACTTCTGCGGTCCGGATGAGCCGCAAGCGCTCACTCCAGTCACAGCCAAGACTACAAGGCCAGCGACGGCGATCTTGTGCGCTCTCATAGATCTGAACATGGACTCTCCTTTGAGTCGTGAAGCGCGACAGCCAGCAAACGGATTCTAAAGTCGCCAGGTCGAAACATCAAGGCATCTCTCGCAACGAAACCGCATCTCGTGCTCTGGACTTCTCCGAAAGTTTCTGTAGGATGTGGGTATGTCGCTCACGAGCCCACCTCGCGCCACCCTCTCGGATGTCGCCGCGCATGCGGGCGTCTCCGTACCGACCGTCTCCAAGGTCCTGAACAACCGGCCCGACATCGCCGAATCCACCCGTCGTCGCGTCGAGGAATCCCTTGCGAAGATGGGTTACCGCCGCCGCGCCTTGTCCAAGAAAGTGGCCCGCGCTGGCTTGGTGGACTTCGTCGTCGACGGCGTGAACTCGCCGTGGGTGCTGAAGGTTCTTGCGGGGGCGGAAGAGGCCGCGTATCGCGCCGGCGTGGGTCTCGTGGTCACCTCCACCCATGGCGACAACCTGAGCCGCCGGTGGGTCCAGAACGTCGTCCGCCGACGGTCCGACGGCGTCGTGCTGGTGGTCTCCGATATCCCGCGGGAGACGTTCGACCGACTGACTGCGACGAACGTCCCGGTGGTGATGGTAGACCGGACGGGCAACAGCGACCCCCGGCTGGCAAGCGTCGGCGCGGCGAACTGGTCCGGAGCGCTCAGTGCGACCGAGCACCTGTTGGGCCAAGGGCACCGCCGGATCGGAATGATCAGCGGGCATCCTCGCCTTGCGTGCAGCGCAGAGCGAATCGATGGCTACCACGCGGCTCTGCGCCGAGCCGGGGTTCCGGTTGACCCCGAGCTCGTGCTGCACGGGGACTTCCTTCCCGAGGGGGGGAGGATCGGAGCGGCCCAACTGCTGTCGCAACCGGAGCCTCCCACGGCGATCTTCGCCGGCTCAGACATGCAAGCGCTGGGGGTCTACGAAGAAGCCCGCCGCCGAGGGCTCCGGGTGCCCGACGACCTCAGCGTTGTGGGCTTCGATGATCTCTCGATTGCGCAATACGTCACGCCGCCGCTGACGACCGTGCGCCAGCCCTGTAGCGAGATGGCGGCAGAGGCCATGCGTATGGTGCTCTCGATGAAGAGCACGGACCACCTCGGTCCGCCGATCCGCATTGAACTCGCGACGAGTCTCGTCGTGCGCGCGAGCACCCAACGCTACGCGAACACGTGACCTCTCACCCGACCGGAATCACGCCGGCGGCCGCAGCGAGGTCGGGGAACAACCCGCGTAGCGAAGGGTACATCCGGCGGTGGACAGCGAAGAGCGCGTCGTAGCCGGATGCCGTCGACGGATCGGGCGACACGTCACGGCCATCCGGCTGCGCCGGAGGCGCCACATCCGTGGATGCATGCCTCGCCCGGTCCAGGAACCCCCGGGCGAGGGCGGCCGCCCCGGCGGCGCTGACCTCACGGTCGGCGCACACCCGCACGGGGCGCTGGGTGATGTCGGTGACGATTTGTATCCACAACGCGCTGCGCGCGCCTCCCCCCACGGCGCGGATCGACTCGATCCGCTGGCCGGTCACTTCCTCTAGCCGCTCGAGATGGAGGCGCAACTCGAATCCGACGCCCTCGAGGATCGAGCGATACAGGTGAGCCCGCGTGTGGCGACCGTGCCACCCAACGACTGCGCCCCGGGCAAGCGCATCCCAGTGGGGGGTCTGCGCGGCATTCCAGTACGGCAAAGTGAGCAGACCCTCGGCTCCGATCGGCAACTGGGCGGCTGCGGCCTCCAGTTCGGATCCCGCAATGCCGTCGGCTCCGCGCTCACCGAACTGCTCCCTGCACCACGCGGCAACATACGCGGCCGAGTTGAGGACGGTTTCCAGAGTATAGGTCTCCGGCCGGAGCCCGGCGAGGGTCCGGAACGCTGGGTCCCACAGGTACTCGTGCGACTGGACCCCCAAGACCATGGAGGTGCCGAGGTTCAGGTAGGCAACGCCCGGAACGGTCGCACCGAGTCCCAGGCCGGCGGCCTGGCCGTCGCCTATGCCGGAGACCAGGGGCAGCGGCCCCGGCAGTCCGAGCGCGCGCGCGACCTCACCCGGAACGGTGCCGAGCTCGTCGCCCGCGGGCACCAGATCGGGTAATTGATCGACGCGGACCCCGGCAAGCTCGAGCAGCTCGGCGGACCACTCCATGCGCTGGAGGTCGAAGAGCCCGAGGGTGTCGGCCGAGCCGTGGCTGGTCGCCCACCGGCCGGTCAGCCGCCAGGCCAGGTATGCCTGTACGTCTCCCACGTGAACGGCGTCCCGCAGGACGGCGGGCTCGTGTCGGGCCAGCCAAGCTAGCTTGTAGATGGCGGGGGTGGTGTCCGGCGGCTTGCCGGACAACTCGTGAACTCGCGTCGAGCCGAGCTCTGCGATCTCCTCGTGGGCTCGGCCGTCGAGCCAGAGGATCGCCGGCCGCAGCGGCCGCCCGCTGCCGTCGAGGCACACGAATGACTCTCGCTGGTGCGTGATGCACAGCGCCCGGACCTGGCCTGGGTCGCCCAGCGCCGCCACGGCCTCAGCAATGGCGCCATGTGTGGCCACCCACCACTGCTCCGCGTCCTGCTCGTGCCACGCTGGGCGGGGCTGCAGCGTGCGCAAGGGTCGGGCGGCCTGGGCGACGACGTGGCCTGCCTCGTCGTGGACGACGGCCTTGGCCGCGGTCGTCGAGCAGTCGACCGCAATGACCAACCCGGCCCCGCCACTCACGCGTTTGGCGACACGATGATCTTGAGGCCGACGCGATCACTAGCGGCGCGGAACGCCTCGTCCGCCTTCTCGAGCGGAAAGGTGTGCGTGACGATGGAGGCCACATCGACGAGGCCCTTGTGCGCCAGCCAAGTCGCCCGGGGGTACGTGTCCTTCATCCGCCGGCAAAGCTTGAGCGTCAGCCCCTTGCGGCGGGCCAGCGAGGCGGGGAACGTGGTGCTGTCGTCCCCCGGGATTCCGGCCAGAATGACCCGGCCCCCGGGTCTCGCGGCGGCGACGGCGAGTGCGACAGCCGCGTCGTTCCCGGCAACCTCGAACGCGACATCGACGCCCCGGCCGCCCGTCGCCTCTGCCATGGCAGCGCGGACGTTGTCGGCGGCCGCGTCGAGTACGACGTCGGCACCCATTGCTGCCGCGGCCCGGCGTCGGTGGCCCAAAGGCTCGACGGCGACGACCTGCATGGCGCCTGCGGCTCGGGCCACCTGGACCAGACACAACCCGATGGGCCCGCAGCCGATGACGGCGACAACCCCACCCACCTGCGGCTTCCCCAGGTCGTGGGCGTGCAGCGCCACGCCGAGCGGTTCCAGCATCGCCGCGTCGGCGTCGCTAAGCGTGTCGGGTACGGGGTGCAACAGCGCCGTGGGCCAGGCGACGAGCTCGCGCAGGCCCCCGTCGGTGCCGCCGTACCCCGCGAAGCGCACCGTGGGGCAGAGGTTGCGGTTTCCTTCCAGGCACTGCTCACACGCTCCGCACGGACGCGCGGGGTCGACGGCTACCCGTCGCCCGTCGTCCGGCCCACCCTCGATGATCCCAGCGAACTCGTGCCCAAGCACCAGACCTTGCGAAAGCTCGGCATCCCCGATACCGCCCTCACTGAACCAGTGCAAGTCGGAACCACAAAGACCCACCGCCGTCACGCGGACGAGGCTCTCGCCCGCAGCCAGGGACGGCCGGTCCTCATCGGCGACGCGAATATCTCCCACACCGTGCAGCCGGGCCACCTTCATGAGCGGCTCACCGCCCCCAGGATCTCGGCGAGGGGTTCGCGCACCGCGCAGCGCTCAAACGCGAAGGAGTCCGCGATCGCCTCGGCCTCACCCGGGGTGAGTCCCTCGAAACAGCGGCCGAAGTCGTCCACGAGCGGTTCGGCCAGCAGGATGTTGCGCACGAGGCATTGGATCCAGCGCTGTCTGCCCCAGGGATAGGGCTCGAAGTCAGGGAACTCCTCGGCGAACGTCCGCTCGATCGGCTCCAGGATGTGGCGGACTCCGGAGTCCACGGAACCCCAGGCGTCGACCCCGAGCCGGGCCTTTTTCTCCACCACGGGGCGGATCCGCTCCACGTACGGCGAGTCCGGGGCGACCTGCACGAGGCCCTGCAGTCCAATATCCTTGTACGTCCAGAGCGACCAGCTCGCGCCGTGCTCTTGGTAGATCTCCAACTGGTCCCGCAAGAGCTGGTATCGCTGCACATCGCGTGACGTGTCGCCGGTGTAGACCGGACCGAATTCCCCAATCCAGATCGGGGTTCCGGTCCTGCGCATGTACTCCGTGCGCGCCCGGAACGTGCGTTCCAGGTACGTCCGGTCGACGTGCTGCCCACGAGAGACACCGGGGTACGGACCGCTGTCCGCGAAGCCGGCCAGCGCGTAATCGTGAGCGGTGTACACGGTGTTGGGCATCGGGGCGCCCAAGACGTCGAACTCCGTCGAGTACCGGTTGCCGTCCAGGAAGAGGATGTGTTCAGGGTCAACAGCGCGGATCGCGTGCTCCAGGCGGCGGTAGAATGGGCCGATCACCTCTCCGGAGACGTCGGCCGGTTCGTTCACTGGATTGAACCCTGCCACCCACGGGTTGCCTTTGTACCGGTCGGCCAGCGCCTCCCAGAGGTGCACGACCCGGTCCTGAAAGTGCCGGTGGGTCCAAAATTGCGCCCAATGCGTCGGGTTGTCGCTGTGCCAGTGCTGGTTCTGCGCCCCAGGCACTGCGTGCAGGTCGAGGATCGTGTAGATGCCGCGCGCGGCGCATGCTTCCACCGCGCGGTCGAGGCGGTCGAACCCCTCAGGCTTGAGCTCGAACGGTCGATCGTCGTCCTCGAAGTGCCGGTAGTTGAAGGGAATCCGAACGCTATTCATCCCAAGGGATGACAGAAAGGCGGCATCCCGCGGGCCGAAAAACGTCTCGAGGAAACGGTCAAAGAACCGCCGGTACCCCTCCGCGCCTAGCGCACGCAGCAACGCGCGGCGCTGCTGCGACTCGGTGGCCGGGTAGCCGGTGATGAAGTTCTCCATGTTCATCCACCCGCCGAGGCCGACACCACGAAGGACCACCGACCGGCCGTTCGCGCGAACCAGTTCGGTGCCGCGGACACGCAGCGCGACCTCGCCGGCAGCGTGGCTCGACGCTCGGTCCCGCACGCCTTCCGAATCCTTCGTCTCCATGCCTTCTCCCTGGGTCACTGCATCCCCGTCGCACATCGTCCGTCGAGCCTAGGAGCCCGTTGGCGTTCTCCTTCGTGCCGCGCTCCCATGGCGAGCGCGGAGGGGTGCAGTAGACCGGCATGCTGGTGGCCAGCGTGAGGGTGGCGTGCTTGGCCATCTTGTCCCGCCCGGGTCCCTCGTTGCCGGCCTGCCAGCGCGTGTCCGCCCTTAGCTATCACCGCAGGAGCAGGCGCGGAATCGCGCCAGTGCCTCCACCTGCCTCGGCCTGGCTGCCCGGCACGTCGCGAGCCGCGCAGCGGGAACGGGCGGCGGTGACTGCCTACTCGCACGCCTCGTACTCGTCGATCGCGGCCACCTTCGCGGCCGAGGCGGAGGTCGGGTCGAACTCGTAACCGAGCCATTCCCGCACGAGGCGCCTGGCGAGCTCCACGCCGATGACTCGCTGCCCGAGGCATAGCACCTGGGCGTTGTTCGAGAGGACGGCCCGCTCGACGGAGTAGCTGTCATGGGCGGTGACTGCACGCACTCCGGACACCTTGTTGGCCGAGATGGCGACACCGAGGCCCGTGCCGCACACGAGCAGCGCTCGGTCCGCCTCACCGGCGGCGACCTTTCGGGCCGCGGCGACGGCGATGTGCGGGTACGCCGTGTCCTGGTCGGTGTGCACCCCCACGTCGATGACGGTCTGAACGCGCTCGTCGAGCTCGAGATCGGCCTTGAGCCGGTCCTTGTAAGACAGTCCGGCGCCGTCGCTGCCGACGACGATCCGCAGCCGGTCGGTCATGCCTCGTCCTTGGGGGAAGAGCTCTCGGGTTGGGTCCGTGCGGCGTGGGTGACCGCGGTTGCGATGAGCGCCAGCGAGACTGCGCCGGGATCGGGGGAGCCTACGCTCTGCTCTGCGAGCGGACGCGCTCGACCCAGTCGCGGGCGGAGGGCCGCGGTCTCGCGCGCCGCCCGTGTCGCCTGTGCCGCCGCTGCGCCCCATGCCGCAGTGAGGTCCTGCCCCAGGCTGTCCGCGTGGCTCAGGGCCTCGTGGAACGGGACGAGCGCGTCGAGCAGGGTCTTGTCGCCGATATTCGCCTTCCCGAGAGTCCGTACGGCATCGATGGCGGAGCCCACCGCCCGGACGACAACGCCGCGGGGATCGGCGTCCCAGCGTTCCCATGCGGCCGCATCGTCGCCGAGGGCGTTGCCGCCCGCCTCGAGCATGGCACCCCAGAGGACGCCAGAGGTCCCGCCGGCACGGCTCGCCCATGCCTGCCCCGCTCGGACCAGCACCTCGCGCGCACCGGACCCGTCGGCCAGGGCTACGCGGGCGGCGTCCTGGGCTGCGGTGAGTCCGCGAACCATCCCCCGACCGTGGTCACCGTCACCGGCGATCGCGTCGAGTCGGCCAAGGTATTCTTCGGCCTCGGTTACGGCCTGCACGGCCGCCTCCATCGCGGCCACAAGCCGCCCTGCGTGGGCACGAGCACGCGCACTGGCGCTGGCGGCGGGCATAGCGCCGGTCCCGCCGCTCAGGGCGGGGGGAGAGGGGCGCGTCCGGTCGGCGTCGGGCGTGTCCGGGCCTTGTACAGGGGTGCGTGTCGTTCCCTTTCGGTACGCCGGCGTCGCGGCGGGCGCTCGCCAGAGTGCCTCGAGCTCGTCGTCCAACCACACCAGGGTTAGCGAGCACCCGGCCATGTCAAGGCTGGTCACTAGTTCCCCGACGTCCGGTTCGACGATCGTGATCCCCGCCTCGCGCAGCAGCGGAGCCACCGAGGACCAGACCACGAACAGCTCCTCGTACTTGGTGCGCCCCAGCCCGTTGAGGATGACCGCCGCGCGAGCGGGGCCACCCACGGGCGCCTCGGCGAGGACGCGATCCACGAGCGTCGTCGCGAGCTCGGCTGCGGTGGGCAGCGCTGTCTCGCCGATTCCGGGCTCGCCGTGGATGCCGACGCCGATGCCCATGCGTCCCGTAGGGACGGTGAACAGAGGCTCGCTGGCGCCGGGGAGCGTGCAGCCGTCGAATGCGACTCCGAGCGAGCGTGTCATGGCGTTGGCATGCAGAGCCACACGTTCCACCCCGTCAAGGTCGTGACCCGCCTCGGCGGCGGCGGCGGCCGCCGCTTTGAAAACCGCAAGGTCCCCGGCGATGCCCCTGCGCAGACTCTCCTGCCCCACCGGTGCGCTCGCGATGTCGTCGGTGACGACCACGTACCGGGCGTCGATCCCCTCGGCGGCGAGCTGCCGCTGTGCCAGAGTGAAGTTCATGACGTCGCCGGCGTAGTTGCCCGTCAGCATGATCACCCCGGCACCCGAGGAGACGTGGCGTGCCACAGACGCGGCGTCGGCGGCCGAGGGCGAGGTGAAGATGTTGCCTACCACCGCGCCGTCGGCGAAGCCTTGACCCACGAGTCCGCAGAAAGCGGGGTAATGGCCCGAGCCGCCCCCCACGACGACGGCAACCTTGCCGGGGGGCGTCGGGTCGGCGCGCACGACACCGCCCGGAACCAGGGCGACCTGGTCGCTGTAGGCGTCGACGAATCCCCGCAGCGCCTCGTCGGCGAACTGCGCCGGGTCGTTGGACAAGATCGTCATGAGGCGGACTCCGGGCTCGAGGCGTGCAGGGCGGTGGCGATCACCGAGTCGTCGTCCGCGGCGAAACCCAGGGCCTCACCGAGCAGGAACAGATGCTCGGCGGCTCCCGCCACGGGCGTGGCGACCTTCGCCTCGCGCGCGAGGCGCGTGACGATGCCCATGTCCTTCGAGATGACGTCCAGCCTCGAGCGCAGCTCCGGCCGTGACCCGGTGAGCTGCTGCGCGATGCGAGGTCCGCGGTCGGAGAGCATGAACGAGGCGGCCGCGCCCTTGCCGAGGACCTCGAGCGTGCTGTCCAGGTCCAGGCCCAGAGCGTGGGCCAGCGCGAGGGCCTCGGCCGCGGCCGCGGTGTGCACGCCGCAGAGCAGCTGGTTCACCGTTTTCAGCATTTGGCCGTCGCCCACGCGCGGTCCGGCGACGGTCAGCGTGGAGGACAGGGCCTCCAGGACCGAGCGGCCTCGATCAAGGGCCGCTGGGCCCGCACTCACCATGATCAACAGGTCGCCCTTGCCTGCGCGAACCGGCCCGCCGCTGACCGGCGCATCAATGAGGAGCACCCCCTGCTCCTCGAGTCGGTCGGCGGCGTCGCGCGCCGCGTCGCGGCCGACGGTAGAGGTCAGGATGACGACCGACTCTGCCGCCAACGTCTCAGCGGCGCCCAACGGTCCGAACAGCGCCCGCTCCAGCTGGGCAGCATCCCGCACCCCTATCAGGACGACGTCGGCATCCGCGCAGGCCTGGGCGGGGGACGCGGCGGGGCGAACCCCTGCAAGCTCAGCCATCTTCAGCCGCTCGGGGCTGACATCGAAGGCGATGACTTCGTGGTCACGAGCCAGGTGGGTCGCCATGGGCAGCCCCATGGCTCCCAGGCCCAGAACCGCAACGCGGGAGCTCACTGGAGGCTCCCCTCGGCGCCGCGGCCTGCCCGCGCCATCTCACCGGTAGCGACGGCCAGCAATTTGCGCAGGTAGGTGCGGTTCTCGGCCATCACGGACAGGCCGTCGCCGCCGTAGTGTTCGACGCAGAACGGGCCGGTGTAGCCGAGGTCGACCGCCGTCTTGACCGCAGCGCGGTAGTTCATCGAGCCCGAGTACATCGGGGCGGGCAAGGAGACGACCGCGCCGGTCGCTGGTTCCGTGTCGCGGTAGTAGTTCTTCACGTGCCAGTAGTTCGACAGCGGCAGACAGGCTTCGACCGCGGACTGGAACGACTCGATGTCGCGGTGCAGGCGGAAGAGGTTGCCCAGGTCCGGGTTGAGTCCCACCGTCGAGCGGTCGATGTCCTGCACCAGGCGCACCGCGGACTCGGCCGATCCGAGGAGCGTGTCCTCGTACATCTCCAGGGACAGCGCGACGCCGACGTCGCGGGCGTGCTCACCGAGCTCTCGCAGTCGGTGGACGGCCAGCTGCCACGTCTCCGGGGAGTCGTCGTCCTTGGGGCCGTCGACGGTCCAGAACCACAGCACGTCGCGCTGCTTCGCTGCCAAGGCACGGTGCAGGCCGACGCTGACCACCGAGCAGCCGAGCTGTGCGGCGGCGTCGATGGTGCGGTGGGAGTAGGCCAGGTTCTCCTCCCCCGCATCGGGGTCGATAACGCTGCAGCGGATTGCCGAGACGGCCTCCGGGCGCAGCCCGGTCTGGCGCAATACGTCGCCCAGCTCGGTCAGGCGGGAGGCCTCGAGGTTGCCCACCTTCAGCCACGTGTCGGTAAGATCGACCTCGGTGAAGCCTTCGTAGGCGACCTCGGCGAGCTGATCGTGCCAGGTCTCCGCGGGCGCTTCTTGTGAGGCGGGGAAGGGCAGCATGGCGGCCGCGATGGGCCAGCTCTTGCTGGGAGACCTAGGGGCGTGTGCGGCATTGGACACGGAGCCACATCCAATCTCCTATGGGGTCGGGGCATGGCGATTCAAGCAGGCCGGCCAGGCACCGTCAACCTGGCAGAAGCAGCGGCGTCCGGGGGTGCGGTAGTCCCTCGGCGCTCTCTCGTCGACGACGTCTACGAACGTCTGATCGAACTGCTGCTGGAGGCGAATCTCGAGCCGGGAGCGCGGCTCCAAATCGATGCCATGGCCCGTGCCTGGCAGGTGTCGCAAGACTCGTGGATCAGCCCGCCAAGCATGCCTTTCCGTCGTACTGGCGCGGTCGAGCTGACCACGACGGTAGGTCCGGTACCGATCGCATTGGGTTTTTCTTGAAGTCGCTGGTAGCCTGGCCAGTACGGGTCCGCAGATCATGTGCTGCCGTCGAAGGTCGCCGGCGCGCGGGCACGTAGCCAGCGACGACCGTGCCAAGCAACGGAGGCGCCATGAGAGACAAAGCGAGTGTCGCGTGACAGCGAGCAAGGGCGACGCAGCGCCCCTTTCAGCCCAGCAGCTCCGCGTGATCGACGCCTACTGGCGTGCGGCCAACTACCTTTCGGTCGGCCAAATCTACCTGCTCGATAACCCTCTGCTGCGAGAGCCCCTGCGCGCCGAGCATGTGAAGCCACGACTGCTCGGCCACTGGGGCACGACGCCGGGCCTGAACTTCATCTACGTGCACCTCAACAGGGTCATAAGAAACTGGGATCTGAGCGCCATCTACGTCACCGGCCCCGGGCACGGCGGGCCGGGCATCGTGGCCAACACCTACCTCGAAGGCACGTACAGCGAGGTCTACCCGAACATCTCGCAAGACGCCGAGGGCATGCGCCGGCTCTTTCGCCAGTTCTCGTTTCCCGGCGGCATCCCCAGTCACGTCGCGCCCGAGACGCCCGGCTCAATCAACGAGGGCGGCGAGCTTGGCTACTCGCTGCTGCACGCCTTCGGCGCGGCCTTCGACAACCCCGAGCTCCTCGTCTGCTGCGTGATCGGTGACGGCGAGGCCGAGACCGGCCCGCTGGCGGCAAGCTGGCACGCCAGCAAGTTCCTCGACCCAATTCGCGACGGCGCCGTGTTGCCCATTCTGCACCTCAACGGCTACAAGATCGCCAGCCCCACGGTGCTGGCTCGCATCCCGCAAGACGAGCTGCGCACGTTGCTCGAAGGCTACGGCTACGCCCCGCACTTCGTGGACGGCGACGACCCGCCGCAGGTTCACCAGCGCATGGCCGCCGTGCTCGACGAAGTGGTCGAGCGCATCCAAACCATCCAGAAGGAGGCGCGCGAGCGCGACGACCCCGCGCGCCCGCGCTGGCCGATGATCGTTTTGCGCACACCCAAAGGCTGGACGGGGCCGAAGAAGGTCGACGACCAGCCCGTCGAGGGCACCTTCCGCGCCCATCAGGTCCCCATCAGCGCAGCCCGAGACATTCCCGAGCACCTTGCGTTGCTCGAATCGTGGCTGCGCAGCTACCGGCCCGAGGAGCTCTTCGACGACCAGGGCACCCTCGTCCAGGAGCTCCGCGACCTGCCACCCAAGCGGCATCGGCGCATGAGCGCCAACCCGCACGCCAACGGCGGCCTGTTGCTGCACGATCTCGACTTGCCCGACTTTCGCTCCTACGCGGTTGAGGTGGCCGAGCCGGGCGCAGCCCGCGGTGAGGCCACCAGAGTGCTGGGCGCCTTCTTGCGCGACATTGTCGCCCGCAACCGCGAGACGTTCCGCCTGTTCGGGCCTGACGAGACAGCCTCCAACCGGCTCTCTGCCGTCTTCGAGGCTACCGATCGCGCCTTCGACGGGCAGATCGTCCCCGGTGACGACCATCTCGCGCCCGACGGACGAGTCATGGAGGTGCTCTCGGAGCACCTCTGCCAAGGCTGGCTCGAGGGCTATCTGCTGACCGGCCGCCATGGTCTGTTCAACTGCTATGAGGCCTTCATCCACATCGTCGACTCGATGTTCAACCAGCATGCCAAGTGGCTCAAAGTGACGAGAGGTATCCCCTGGCGGGCGCCGATCGCCTCGCTGAACTATCTGCTGTCGTCGCACGTCTGGCAGCAAGACAACAACGGCTTCTCACACCAGGACCCGGGCTTCATCGACCACGTCGTCAACAAGAAGTCGGAGATCGTGCGCGTGTACCTGCCTCCAGACACCAACTGCCTGCTCTCGGTCGCCGCCCACTGCCTGCGCAGCCGCGACTACGTGAACGTCATCGTCGCCGGCAAGGCGCCGATGCCGCAATGGCTGACCATGGATGAGGCGATCCTGCACTGCACGCGGGGCATCGGCATCTGGGAGTTCGCCAGTAACGACCAGGGCGGCAAACCCGACGTCGTACTGGCTTGCAGCGGCGATGTACCCACCCTCGAGACGCTGGCGGCCACCGCTCTGCTGCGTCGGCACTTCCCAGACCTCAAGGTGCGCGTGATCAACGTGGTCGACCTCATGCGCCTGCAACCCCAGAGCGAACACCCGCATGGCCTCTCAGACGCCGAATTCGATGCAGTGTTCACCACCGACACGCCGGTGATCTTCGCCTATCATGGCTACCCGTGGCTCATTCACCGTCTTACCTACCGCCGGACCAACCACGACTACCTGCACGTGCGCGGCTACAAGGAAGAGGGCACCACGACGACGCCCTTCGACATGGTCATGCTCAACGACCTCGATCGCTATCACCTGGTCATGGACGTGATCGACCGCGTGCCCGGGCTCGCCGCGCACGCCGGTCACGAACGCCAGCTCATGGTCGATCAGCGCCTCAGGGCGCGCGCCTACACGCGCGAGAACGGCGAAGACGATCCCGAGGTCCGCGCCTGGACCTGGCCCTCGTGAGCGCGGCTTCGCCGCGCGTCTTGGTGGTCAATGCCGGGTCGAGCAGCCTCAGATTGAGGCTGCTCGACCCGGACGACCAGATCCTTGCCTCGCATGACCTCGAGGCGCCGAAGGGTACCGCGGAGTCGGCGGCGGTCGGTGAAGCGCTCGCCGGCCTCGGCCGGATCGACGCTGTCGGCCATCGCGTCGTGCATGGCGGCGTGGAGTTCGTGCAGCCGGTCGTCGTCGATGAGCGCGTGAAGCAGCGCCTGATCGCGCTCACCGACCTCGCCCCCCTCCACCAGCCCAAGTCCCTGGCCGCCCTTGACGCCGTGAGCGCGGCCCTGCCCGGCGTGCCGGCGGTGGCCTGCTTCGACACCGCATTTCACGCCGGCATGCCCGCGGCCGCCGCGACCTACGCGCTGCCGCCGGAGTGGCGCAAGCGCTGGCCCCTGCGCCGCTTCGGCTTTCACGGCCTTTCACACGCCTACGCCTCGCGGCAGGCGGCCAACCTGCTCGCCCTCCCACTCGAGGGCATGCGCATCGTGAGCTGCCACCTGGGTGCGGGCGCGTCGCTGGCCGCCGTGCAAGACGGGAGTTCAGTCGACACGACGATGGGTTTCACGCCTCTCGAGGGCCTGGTCATGGCGACACGCTCGGGCAGCGTCGATCCCGGGCTCGTCCTGTGGCTGGAGGAGCACGCCGGCATGCCACCCGCGGAGCTCGCGGCGACGCTCGAGCACCGCTCCGGGCTGCTCGGCTTGGCCGGCACAGCCGACATGCGCGCCATCCTGGCCGCCGAGGCGGCGGGCGACCCCGACGCGCAGCTCGCCATGGCCGTATACCTGCACCGACTGAGAGCGGCCATCGCGGCCATGGCGGCCTCGATGGCCGGCCTGGACACGCTCGTCTTCACCGGCGGCGTCGGCGAAAACGCGCCCGCGGTGAGGGCGCGGGCCGCAGACGGCCTTCGATTCCTCGGCGTGAAGATCGACGCAGACCACAACGAAAACGGGGCGGGCGACCGCGAGATCGGCGCCGATGACACAGCCGTACGGGTGCTAGTCGTCGCAGCGCGCGAGGACCTCCAGATCGCCCACGACGTGCGGGCGCTGCTCTTCGGCTAGCGCACCGCCCGCTGACGGTCGCGGAGCGCTGCGCGGGCCTCATCCGCGCCCTTACCCAGGTCAAGCCCCAGCGCAGCCATCTTCACGACAGGCTCCGTCCCTTCGCCATGCGGCACTCGCCGGCCAAGCCCGCGGTGGGGCGGCTGGCGATCGTCGTGGTCGACGTACTCGCGCAGCACCTTCCTGAGGAGTCATCCCGCGCTCGAGGCAGCAGATCGCGGAGCCGGTGTTCGCGGCCAAGTAGTCGGCCCGCCGGCATCCGCGGTTGCGCGGAGGGGTACAGTTGGTGGCGATGATGATCCTCGTCTGGAGCGCACTGGCCTTCACCCTGGGAGCGCTGCCCTTCTCCTACTGGCTGGGGCGCACCATTCTGGGCGTCGACGTGCGCGACTACAGCGCCGACCGCAACCCGGGCGCCGGCAACGCCTGGCGAGCCGGCGGCTGGCGACTCGGCCTGCCGGCGGGCCTCCTCGACGTGGGCAAGGCCAGCGCTGCAGTGCTGCTGGCACGCAGCGCCGGCGTCGCCGGCTGGGGCCTGGTGCCGATCGCCCTCGCGCCGCTGTTCGGCCACGCCCTCTCGCCGTTCCTGGCTTTTCGCGGCGGCAAGAGCGTGGCCGCCACCTTCGGCGTCTGGCTGGCGCTCTCAGGGCTGCTGGGGGCGCTGTCGCTGGCGGTGTGCTTCGGCGTTGTCTATGCGGTGCAGCGCACCGACGCCTGGACCAACCTGATCGGCTCCTGCCTCTTCTTCGCAGGACTGCTGCTCTACGGCGCCTCGGCGGCGCTGCTCACCATCTCACTCGCCACCGTGCTCATCCTCGCCTGGACGAACCGCGGCGAGCTGCGCGTGCAACCGCACTGGCGACAGACGCGCTTCCTGGGGCGCAAAGCTAGAGGGCTCTAGCCTGGGGAATCATTTGGTCGCCGACACGACGCCAATCCAGTTTCAATCCTCGCCCGGCCAGCTGGCCGGGCGCCACCACGCACGCGCAGCAGCAGCGGCGCGCCTTATCCGCGCAGCTGCTGCTGCCAGGGTCTTCTCCTCGTGGCGAACACCATGCACTTCGTCGATCAGCGTTCAGATCGCGGCGCCGTACTTCTTGCCGGCGTCGATCATGGCTTTCATGCATTCTGGCTTGCCTTCGTTCGTTACAATTCCGGGAGTCAGAAGGAAACCACCGTCGCCGGCAACATCAGCGATGAGCTGCTTCACGTACTGCTCAACCTCCTCGGGTGTGCCCGCGACGAGCAGGGAGCCCGGCACGTTGCCAGCGATGCACTGATAGCCGCCCAGATGACGCTTCGCCTCTTTCATATCGGTCGCATCGAACTGCCAGACCATGTGTCCGGCGGGAATATCGGGATCGTGAATCGCCGCGAGACGCGTATGAAAACCGCCCTCGGCGAAGAGCCATGGCACGATGCCTTCATTGATCAGGCCCAACAGCACAGCCTTCAGTGTCGGCCAGTAGAACTTACGGAAGTCAGCGTCGGAGAGGAATCCGTCGGCGCCCTTATGCAGCGGCAACATGACGACGGGCATCCGGCTGATGTCGACGCTGCTGACACCCCAATCGATGGCTAGAGGCACTAAGCGATCCATCGCCTCAAGCAGCTTCTCCGGCTGGCGGAACGTGTCGAGCATGATGCCGTGGGTACCGCGCAGGGTGTCACCGATGATGTCGTAGGGCGCCTTACTGAAGCCACCGATGAAGAACGGCTTGCCAGTTGCGACGACTTTGCCATCTGTGGTTGCGCAAGCCGCGAGCCACTGGGCGGATGCACGGCCAGCCTCAACCAAGGTCTGGAGCATGTGCTGCACCGGCGGTGTACTGAATGGGAAGAACATAGGCCCTTGGACAGGCGGTTCTACCATATTCGTGAAGCGCGGCAGCAGTGCCCATGGCTCAAGAGCGCCGAAAATGCGCGGCAGATAGATGCGTTGCCAGTAGTCGGAAGGATCATTGATGAGGAGATCGTACTCGTCGGCTTTCATCCACTCGCGCTCGTTGTACTGAAACTCCACATCATCGTCTGTGCCGTGGCCCGGCCAGCTGACAAGTTTCAGATCGAGGATGTCATAGAGTTCGCCCGGAAAGCTGGCAGATGAGACGCCCGCATCGTGATCGAAGTCGGCATTAAATTGCAGGCATGCCTTCTCGACTTTGGCGTAGTCGTAGTAGGCTTCGCGGGCCGTCAGGCCGGCGTAGCGCGCCGCGAAGAGCCCGACTAGCGGCAGAACTGGCACGCGCTTGGGCTTCTTCAGCTCGATCGCGTCACGCAGCATCTGCATACGCTCACGCCAAGCATCCCGAGCCTGCGCAGAAGCGAACTCGATGTTCGCCTCCGAGGCGAACCACGCCTGCATACGCG
>Ga0209585_10000262_pt1 | contig 20915 bp, 13 predicted proteins | sample NGEPerone_FD_185491 | JGI IMG/M metagenome (GOLD analysis project Ga0209585, IMG submission 185491) | Arctic peat soil microbial communities from the Barrow Environmental Observatory site, Barrow, Alaska, USA - NGEE Permafrost154B-one... | ecosystem: Environmental > Terrestrial > Soil >... | reverse complement strand
TTTCTGTAAGAATGGTTGCTTTTGAACCTTTCAGCATGTGGGCTGCATCAAAGTAGGGGAGTGTAGACAGCATTTTGTTTTTGTCACCTTTGGCTTCGAATGGTTGTGGCCAGCCGCCTTTCCGACCGACCAATGTTCCTCCCCAGTCGCACATGGCAGGTACCGTTGCAACAACTGCACTTACCCGTTTGTAGAGACCGGCTGCGATCAAGGCCTGACCGCCACCCTGACTTTCGCCAATTACTAAAATGCGTTTCCCATCCCATTCGGGCTGACTTGTGAGATAATCAAGTGTTCTGATCAGCCGGAGGTACATCCCTCTAAAGTAATTGTCATTTTTACTTTCGAGTCCTTGCAAGTAATAGTTTTTTAATTCTCCGGTTTCGAGATTTGCATAATATTCTTCTGTCTGTCCGTTTAACATACCATGAGCATTCAAATCAAAACAAAGCGTTCCATTTCCCATTTTGGCATATCGAAGCGCATTTCCGGGTTCCGAACGGCACCATGATCCTTTTACACCTGCTGCATGAACCAACAGAACAATCGGTAAAGATTTGGAATTTGCCATAACTGGTTTGGCAAAGTACCCTCTTGCCGGTTTGGGTCCGGTGCAATTAATCTCCATGTCAAAACAGTTGTACCCATTTCCGCTTTCCCTAACTGAAACCTCTTTTACATCAATGGGAAGTGCCCTCAGCGCCTTTTTTTCGTTCCTCCAGAATTGATCGAAATCTTTCGGACGTTTTGTGCTGGGCATAAACCTCTCGGGATCAACGATCAAACCGATGCTGGCTGTCTCCGATTTTGTGCCTGCCTCAAAGATAATGGATGATGGTGCATTCATCGTCTCATTAAATATTAAAAGCGTATCGCCAATAAATTTGAATTTTTGTTCCGACAGCTGTTCCCTGTGGTTTCGGCGTATTTTAACTGAAACTGAATCAGTAGCGTGATCTTTTAAGAACAGGGTAACCAGTACTTTCTGCCCCGTTTTATAGATTCCTGATTCGTTCGTTTGCTTTAGTTCGATATTCTGTCCCTGAGCAATTGTGAAAATGCAGGAAGAAAGGATTGTAGCTAGTAAAAGTTGAAAGATGGTTTTCATAACTGAAAGCTATCTGATTTATTGGTTTGGCAAATTCTGACTAATGCCGATTGGCAAATTTATAAAATGGAATTGGGTTACTCCAATTCAAACCACTTTATTACCAATTCCGTTTTGTCTTCCGGTTCTTTGAAATGCCTGAATTCGTTCGTTTTATGATTGTAGTTATAATGCTCTCCCCAGTTGGTGTGATTTCTCTGAACCTGTTGGATGGCATCAGTAATAAAATAGAGTTCATCGTTGGTCATTGTAGGATGGAGAGAGAGTCTTATCCAGCCAGGTTTGTGCGACAGATCGCCAAAATTGATTTGTTGGGTAATCTGATTTGACTCGTCGTGGCTCACATCCAAAAGAAAGTGACCGTATGTTCCGGCGCAGGCACATCCGCCCCGCACCTGGATTCCGAATTTGTCGTTCAGCAGTTTTACAGCAAGATTAAAATGCAGATGATCCATGTAAAAGGAGAAAATACCCAACCGTTGGTGGATATTGTTAGCCAGAATATGAAGCCCTTCGATTTTTTCAAGTTCAGCAAATGCGATCTGAACCAGCTCTTTTTCGCGTCTTTCGATATTTTCGACTCCCATGCTGTTTTTCAGTTCGATGCAGAGTGCTGTCCGGATGGCCTGCAAAAAGCCCGGTGTTCCGCCATCTTCGCGTGTTTCAATATCGTCGATGTATTTAAACTCACCCCATGGATTTGTCCAGTCTACGGTTCCGCCGCCCGGGTTGTCGGGTACTGAATTATTGTAAATTGCAGAATTAAAAACCAATACGCCGGAACTTCCGGGTCCGCCCAAAAATTTATGTGGCGAAAAGAAAATGGCATCCAATGCCTGAAGCGGATCTTCCGGATGCATATCAATGTTAACATAAGGTGCTGATGCTGCAAAATCAATGAAACACAATCCTCCGTTTTCGTGCATGATCCTTGCCATTTCATGATATGGAGTTGCAATACCTGTAACATTTGAGCAAGCTGTAAATGAACCGATTTTCATTTTCCGGTCTTTGTATTTCTCTAATTCAATTTTCAACTGCTCAGTGTCGACCAAAAGGTCCTTATCGGGACAAAGCTGCACAATATCGGCAATTGTCTCCAGCCATGAGGTGTGGTTGGAATGATGCTCCATATGCGTGATAAAAACTACCGGGCGATCCTCTTTTGGCAAACAGTCGAGTTTATCGATTTTATTCATTGCCCTGAATCCGAGAATTCGCTGAAACTTGTTGATCACCGTTGTCATTCCTGATCCGGCAGTAATGATCACATCGTTCGGACCGGCATTCACATGCTCTTTGATTTTTTTTTGTGCCAGGTGGTACGCTTTTGTCATAAGCGTGCCCGTTTCACTCGCTTCTGTATGAGTATTACCGACAAAAGGTCCAAACTGATTCGTGATTCTTTCCTCGATGGGTCGGTAAAGCCGGCCACTGGCAATCCAATCAGCATAAACGATCTTTTTTTCTCCATAAGGGGATTGAAAAGTCTGGTCTATTCCAATAGTGGCATCCCTGTTTTTCTTAAAATAGTTTTCCAAAGGTTTGATGTGAAAGTTTGGGGGGCAATTTTAACAAGAATTAATGATAATATGCATGAGTTTTATTACTATGAATGGTAGTAATAGATTTTTTAAGATGTAAAACGTCCGTTAACTGAAAAAATGCGGGTGAAAGTCAGTCCATCAGGTAGTTCTTTGCTTCGCCCGGGAGAAATCGTTGTTTAAGTGCTCGTTTGACCATTCGCCCCATGACGAATGGGGATTCATCCTGATATTCTATAGTTTGAAATATGCAGCACTTTTAAATCATAGGTAAAAAAGAATCGGAAATACCTGCTGTAAAATGATGCGGAGAATGCTGAATCTCAATTAAATTTTCACTAACTTTTGCCCTGATAAATTAACGTAACTAATCACCATGGCATATTCATTGAAAATCATGCTGCTGGCGTTTTTATCAGCTGGCTTTTTTGTTTCTAAAGGGCAGGTACTTACCATACAAGATGCGGTTGATCAATCTATCTTAAATAATGCGCAGATCAACCAGATGCGGTCCAAGTTAAAACAAAAGAATGAAGCCTGGCGGATGCAGAGCGGGATCTCGTCTCCCGAAGTCAGTTATATGAAGGAGGGAATGAATGGTAAAACTGCTGATCCATTTCAGGAGCAGAGACTTACTATTTCTCAAACGGTCGACTTTCCGCTAACAACTTCATACCGGATGAAGGCACTCAGGGAGGAAGTAAAGGCAATGGAATTTGCGATTAAGGCCGAAGAGCGGGAGATCAAAGTTGGCGTTAAAACCCGCTATATTGAAGTGCTTTACGCGCTTCATCTTCAAAAATTGCGCGACCAACAACTAAAACTGGCCACCGAATTGTACAATGCTGTTTATACGCAATTCGAAACTGGAATGGGAAATGGCATGGACCTCACCAAAGCAGAATTGCAGGTGGCTGAAGCGAATAATGATATTGACGATGCCCGGAGGCAGTTGCACCTGGCTCGTTACGGACTATTCAACCTGATGGGGCTTCCGCCTGAAAACCAGAAATACTCGATTCAGTTCATGGATAGCCTCATGAGTACCGATGTGGATATTTCGCAGATCCAGGCATTGGCGGTGCTGACCGATCAGCCTTTGTATAAATCATCAACCAGTGAACTTGCTGCATCCAACTATTTTCTGAAAGAAGCTAAAAGCAATATTCTTCCCGACATCCGCTTCAATTTGTATAAGCAGGATTACGGAACCGGCTACAATTTCAATGGGTTCGAAGTCGGTCTGAGTTTCCCTATCTGGTATCCGCTCGAGCAAAAGGGTCGTATTAATACAACCCTGGCCCGGCAGGATGAAATTCGGTGGAAGCAGCAGGAAATCAAGCTTGATATGAAAAAACAAATTGAATTTGCCTGGCACAGTTACGAAGTGAGTCGATCAACTATCAAGCGGTACGATGAAACCATTCGAAGCAAAGCCGAAAAATTGCAGACACTCACCCTGACTGCTTATCGCCTTGGCGAGGTTGATTTACTGAACCTTATCAGTGCTCAACAAATCTACCTCAACAGCCAGCAACGCTACTTATCATCCCTTAGGGATTTCTATATTCAGCTTGTCGAACTCGAAAAGTTCCTCGATAAAGACCTTGTTTATTAGTAAGTTATTTGCAAAATAATTGATCCATGAAGAAACTTCAATTCGTCAGACGTTTGGTTTTAGTAAACCTCCTATCTTTCCTGCTGGTTATCATTTATTCATGCGGAGGCAAACAAGAACCTGCTCAAAAGGAAAAAGGTGCCTCCGATTCGCCACCTTCTGTTTCAGGAATAAAACCTGAAAATCTTGTCAGGCTATCAGATAAAGAGATTGCTGAGTTGAAAATTCAAACAATAACGGTTACCAGCAGCCTGGCGAATTATAGCATTGCCGTTCCTGGCGTGGTATTTCCGGCTCCTAATCACATTAGTATTATTAGCACGCCTATTAATGGACGTATCAGCCGCATTGATATTCAGGAAGGAGAGATAGTAAAGCCCGGTCAGGAGATGTTTAGCATCGAGAGTCTTGAATTTGGCAATATGGTTTCGGAGTATCTCCAGGCAGTTTCCGAAGAAACTTTTCAGACGTCCAGATTGCATCGGCTCGAACAGTTGGTTGAACAAACAATCAGTTCGGAAAGTGAACTCGACCGTGGTCGTTCTGATTTTCAGCGCGCAAAGACAACCGTTATCGCAGCCGTTTCAAAATTGAAGGCAATTGGAGTTCCTGAAAAAGAAATAAATGCGTTCCGAACGGCAGAAAGTATCGATCCTACCCTTAAAATTCATTCACCCATTGGTGGCAGTCTGGATCAAAGGTCAGTCGAACTTGGACAGTCGGTGAATGCCCTTCAAATGCTTGCGCGCGTCTTAGACATCAGTCATGTATTGGTTCGAGGTTACGTTTCTCCTGAGGACGCACAATATATTAATAAAGGTGATTCGGTTAGAATCTTTCGTCGGCAAAATGATCCGCTCGAAATGAAAGCCATCGTTACTTCAATCAATCCTGGTCTGGATGAAAATAATCGTTCTGTTGTGGTTAATGTGTTGCTTGCCAGCAAGGATAATTGGCCGAAACCGGGAGAAAACCTCCGGTTGTCAATTAGTACCTCTTCTCAGACTGAGGTGATTACAATCCCGATTGAAGCGCTGACTTATGAAGGAAACGATCCGATTGTTTTTGTGAAGATCAGCGAATCTACTTTCGAAAAACGGAAGGTCGTCGTTCCTGAGTTTCGCGATAAAATTGCGGTGATACAAAAAGGTCTTGAGAAAAACGAAAGGTTAGCTGTAACCCAGATTTTTAGTCTTAAAGCCCTTTCCCGTTTCGATAAGATAGCTGAAGAATAAAATTTCACCTGAAACCTGGAACTATGCTCAACCAAATAATCACATTCAGTGTCAGACAAAAGTTTATCGCTCTCTCATTGGTTCTTCTGATGGCGGTGGCCGGTTATTTTTCGCTGATCAGGTTGCCTATTAACTCACTGCCCGATGTTACTCCTATTCAGGTTTTGGTGATCACCAAAGCTGGAAGGTTTTCTCCATTTGATGTCGAAAAGCTCGTTAGTTATCCCATTGAAACTGCGATGAACGGCTTGCCTGATGTAAAACAGGTTCGTTCAACCTCTCAATTTGCGCTATCGGCTGTTACCATCGAATTTGAAGAAGGGACCGATATTTATTTTGCCCGGCAAATGGTCAGTCAAAGGCTGCAGTCCATCTCCTCCGATTTGCCTCCCGATGTTTCGGCTCCGCAACTGGGACCGATTTCAACAGCGCTTGGGGAAATCTTTCAGTACGCTGTTCGTGGTGAAAACAAATCGCTTACCGAACTACGCGAAATTCAGGACTGGCTGATTGTTCCCCAACTAAAAGTTGTTAAGGGAGTGACCGAAATCAATTCATTCGGAGGTTTTGTCAAGCAATATGAAGTAATTATTGCACCTGAGAAAATACGCACTTTTGGAATTGGGATCAAAGAAATTATTGATGCGATTGCGAATAATAACAGTGTCTCGGGGGGTAATTTTCTGGAACATAACCGTGAACAATACATCATTCGTGGGTATGGGCAAATCAACAAAGCCGACGATATCCGAAATATCATTGTCCGAAATATCAATAATAAACCTGTTTTTATAAAAGATATTGCAGATGTGGTGGTGGGCACTCAAATCCGTCAGGGTGGGGTAACCCAGGATGGCAAAGGTGAAATTGTGAGTGGCATCGTGATGATGCTCCGGGGTGGAAACGGGCGTGAGGTAATTGCTGATATTGAAAAGAAGATTAATGAAATCAACAAGTCGCTTCCGGAGGGCGTTCAGATTGAAAAATTCTACGACCAGTCGGATTTGATTGACCGCACAACTGCCACTATTTCGACCAATCTGGTTGAAGGAGGATTTCTTGTTATAGTGGTGCTTTTATTGTTGCTTGGCGAGATTTCTGGTGCTTTAATTGTAGCAATGGTGATTCCGTTTTCGATGTTATTCGCTTTTATAGGCATGCGCGAATTTGGGTTAGCGGCTAACCTGATGAGTTTGGGAGCCATCGACTTTGGGATGGTCGTCGATGGATCGGTGGTGATGATTGAAAACATCGTTCACCGCTTGCAACAAAACAAGAACCAAAATACGGACGATCTGATTATATCCGCTTCGAAACAGGTTGTCAGGCCAATATTTTTCGGCGTATTAATTATACTGATGGTCTATGTGCCTATCATGACTTTTAGTGGCATGGAGGGTATTTTGTACCGCCCAATGGCAATTACCGTGGCGGCAGCAGTTTTGGGTTCATTACTGCTTGCCCTGATTTTTGTGCCGGCCATTTCATCGCTTATTTTTAAGAAGGGGGTAAAAATACGTCGCAACTATCTTATCGACTGGATTAAACCAAGGTACCAAGGTGGATTGGAGGAACATATTGACCGACGGAAGTTTGTAAGTATTTCAGCGGCTGTTATTTTTGGACTTTCAATGATTGTGATGAGCCGGCTTGGAACGGAGTTTCTTCCTGAACTTGACGAAGGATCGATCCTGGTTGAACAGGTCAGAATGCCATCGGTGACACTGAAAGAGTCGATGGACAATGCCAACTGGCTGGCTGGAAAACTGATCGAAAACATCCCTGAAATCAAGACGGTGGTTCCGAAAACAGGTCGGTCTGACCTCGCGAACGATTGGATGGGCGTACACCAGACCGATGTTTGGATCGTACTGAAACCTGCAGATGAATGGCGAAAAGGAATGACGAAGGAAGACATTATTACCCAAATTGAACCCTTTCTGAAGACGGAACCCGGGTTGGCCTATAATTTCACCCAACCAATTGCCATGCGCGTCGATGAGTTGACAAGTGGTGTAAAATCAGATCTGGCTGTAAAAATTTATGGCGAAGACCTTGATCAACTGAATCAGATCGGAGAAAATATATCTGCAATTGTTTCTGGAATGGCTGGTACAGCCAACTTTTTCGTTGAGCAACCTGTTGGTCAGCCTTATCTGACCATCGAGATTGACAGGGAAGCAGTTGCATCCTTCGGATTGAATGTAAATGATGTACAGTCAGTGATTGAAGCTGGAATTGGCGGTCAGGTTGCGGGGCAATTGTACGAAGGTCAACGACGTTTCGATATTCAGGTGCGATATCCGGCCGAATTCCGTTCCGAATTACAGAAGATTCAGGAAATTCCTGTTCCATTGCCAAATGGTGATTTTATTCCAATCAAGCGGGTCAGCCGTATTGTCGCTCAGGAGGGACCTCGCGAAATCCAGCGCGAAAACGGGTGGAGGAGGCTTATTGTGGGCATCAATATTAAAAACATCGATATTGGAACCTATGTAAGTCAATTGCAGGCAGCCATCGATCAGAAGGCAAAAGTTCCGTCGGGCTATTTTCTTGAATATGGCGGGACATTCGAAAATCAGAAACGGGCCATGAACCATTTATTGCTGGTTGTTCCCTTTTCCCTTTTTATCATTATTGGACTGTTGTACATCAACTTCGGGAAAATGCGCTATGCGATCATCATTTTAATGAACCTCCCTTTTGCACTGTCAGGAGGTATTTTCTTGCTTTGGATTCGCGGAATGTACCTTTCAGTTTCAGCGAGCATTGGTTTCGTTGCGTTGTTTGGGGTGGCGGTTCTGAATGGGATTGTTTTGCTTGACCATATCAATGAACTCCGGAAGGAGGGGGGACCGCTCCGAAAAACGATTATAGAAGGAGCGGCAGATCGTTTGCGGCCAGTTTTAATGACGGCTCTTGTGGCGAGCCTTGGTTTTATCCCGATGGCTTTTAATTCCGGACCCGGTTCTGAGGTTCAACGACCTTTGGCAACTGTCGTGATTGGCGGATTGATCACTTCAACACTATTGACACTTCTTGTATTGCCAATTATTTACTTTTGGGTAGAGGAAAAAAGGGATAAGAAGAGGTTGGAAAATGAAGAAGATGCTGAAAAAGAATAAAAATGGGACCGCTATATTCTGAAAAGGAAGGGTGGGGTTATCGTACTTTAAGCTAAATGAAATTATTTATCTTTGTAAAAAGACAAATACCATGAAGGCAATCGAGTTTACATCAAAAATTAGCAATAATAAGATTCAGATTCCAAAGAAAGTGCAGTCAGAACTTAGGATAGCAGATGATAAAAACGTGAGAGTCATGGTTTTTCTGGATGACTCTCACGTTTCAGATGCGGATGATTTGTTAAAAATAAATTCTACCGAAGAGGCTGGTTCTTTATCAACCGATGAAATTGAATCAATCAATCAAGGTTTGAAGGATTTTGAAGAAGGAAGAACACATTTCCACGAAGCAGCCCGTAAACTCTATGAAAAATACTTATAGAATTATTTGGTCAGAACTGGCACTCAGCAATCTGAAAGAAATTGTAAGTTATTTCGAAAGTCAATGGACTGAAAAAGAGCTCCGAAAATTTGCCCGGCTTCTCGATAAAAGGCTTTCTTCGATTGAGAACAATCCTCATTTATTCCCACTAATCAATTATTCTGAAAACATCAGGAGGTCGGTTTTATCTAAACAGACGACGATCTTTTATCAGGTAGTTAAACAGGATATCCGGCTTATTGCCCTGTTTGATAACCGACAAAATCCGCAACGGTTGAAAGCAAGCAACCCAGACCACTGAATGGTGTAGCTTATCTCTTAACCACACCTCCTAAAGAATTCAGTTAATATGTACTTCATTTTCAGGAACGAGTTCCAGATTTTCAATATCTTCCTTAGGCGGTTTTGTTCTCCACCAACTTGCCAAAGCTGAACCGGTTACATTCATTAATGGGCCAAAGATGGCCGGTGCAAGTCCGACTGTAGCTATTTTACCCATTTGAAGCGCCAGGCCTGATGCTAATCCGCCGTTTTGCATTCCAACTTCAAAGGCAACGGTCCGACGGTCTTTTTCCGGCATCCCAAACAACCACGATACTGAGTATCCTAGGGTATATCCGGTTAAATTGTGCAAAAGACTGGTTACCAAAAGTAAAGCACCAACCTTTAGCAGGCTGTCGCGACCTGCTGCAGTAATAATTGTAATGATGATCGCAATTCCTGCCATTGATAAAAATGAAAGAATTTTTCCCATTAGCTGCTTGTCTCCTTTAAGATAATGACGAAGAAACATCGCACCTATCATTGGAAGGAAATAAAACCAGCAAAGCGATTTAACCAATGCTACCGAAAATCCTGCAATATCGGTGTGTTTGGCTTTCATGTAAACCAGGTTTGTCAGCAATATGATGATGAAAAAAACCGTTAATTGTATCACTTTTGACCGTAGTTTTTCTTTTCCGGAATTGAATAGATTGAAAATAAAACCTGCAACGACCGGGAGAATAATCATATTTAAAATATCGAGCATCATACTCCAGAAATTAACCTCGATATATTGTCCTCCAAGCAATTTCATCAACAGGGGTGTAACAAAAGGGGAAATAAGCGTTGAGATTGCTCCGATTGTAACTGCTAAAGCAAGGTTTGCATGGGCAATGTAAGACATCACGTTTGATGCTAGTCCGCTGGGAACACAACCGATCAAAATAATCCCGGCGGCTATTTCAGGCGGGAAATTAAATATTCGGGAAATGGCAAAAGCAACGAGCGGCATAATGAGATAATGCGATCCAACCCCAATAATGACCCCTTTAGGCATTTTGATCACGCCTGTAAAATCGTTCATACTCATTTGTGACCCCATTCCAAACATGATGATTTGCAGAAGAGGCACAATAAGCAGTTTCAACTGAAAATCGCCTATTGAAGTAAAATATTGGGGGTAAAACATGGATGCGGTAACGGCAGTGAAAATCCAGATTGTATAGGCGAAACCTTTCACAGCTTCAAATCCTCTTACACCAATCGCAAGAGAGACGAAGAATGCGATCAGTAAAGGTCCGGCACTGGCTACATTCCCGGAAAAGATGAGAACCAATGAAATTATTATAAATATTACAGCAAAACCCATCGCTATCCTGTGAGCGGTCATTTTTTTCATGGTACGGAGGTTTACAAGACTAATTGTTAAAATTACGCGGGAAACTTTAATTTCCCGCGTAATGGTGTTTAAGTTTTTGTTTTAACAGACATCGGCTTTTTACATTCCCAAAAGCACAATTTCAAATCGGTTATGATTCAAAATCGGCCCGGAATTAGCTCCAGGTTCTGTCGTGTGAACGCTTTTCGTTCCATTCATCTGTTGGCGCAAAAAAGCTTTTATCTTTTGCGTGCAAATGCTCTTTAACGACATCTTCATTCAATTCAATTCCTAAACCAGGTGAATCCGGAACATTTGCAAATCCTTTGGTAATTATAGGTTTGCCATCTGTCATTTTCACAAGACTTTCCCACCATGGCAGGTCAACAGAATGATGCTCCAGCGCTAAAAAGTTTTGGGTAGCAGCGGCACAATGAACACAGGCCATAAATGAAACCGGTGTCCCTGCCTGGTGCATCGCCATTGCAATACCATGTTCTTCAGCGTAATCACCAATTCTCTTGGTTTCCAAAAGTCCGCCTGAAGATGATATATCAGGGTGAATGATATCAACGGCATGGATATCGATCAGCGGTTTAAAGTTTTGCAGCAGGAAAATATCTTCACCGGTATTCGTCGGAGTTTCCAGCGCGTCAGTTATTGTTTTCCATTGATCAGCATATTGCCATGGAATCATATCTTCCAGCCAGGCCAACCGGTACTTCTCAATGGCTTTTCCTAAACGGATGGCATTGTTTAAATCGAAATGGCCAAAATGGTCCGTCGAGATAGGAATATCCCAGCCAATATGCTCACGCGTATGTTCAGCAACTTTAACCAGTTCCTCCAGTCCTTTATCTGTTATTTGAATCTGTGTAAACGGGTGTTTTGTATTCCCATAACCCATATAATCCCGAAGATCGTATTGTCCGGATGCTCCATCCCAGAATTCATGATTCACCAATGCTCCCGGGATATCCTTCAGGTTGTTGATGGAAAGATCCATCTTTAGCCAGGTGTAGCCCTGGTCCTGAATGCGATACCTGATTTTTTCTGTTTGCTCTTCATGTGTTTTCCCTTCAGGCGTATCCGCATATAATCTGATCTTATCACGGTACCTTCCGCCTAATAATTGCCAGGCAGGAACGCCATAAGCTTTGCCAACGATATCCCAAAGTGCCATTTCAACGCCACAAACACCTCCGGCCTGACGAGCAGGTCCGCCAAATTGCTTAATGATTTTAAAAATCATCTCCACATTGCATGGATTGAGTCCCAATATCCGGCTTTTAAGCATCAATGCATAACGAACATCAGCCCCATCCCTTACTTCTCCCAGTCCGTATATGCCCTGATTGGTATCGATCCGGATAATGGCCGTCTGACCAAGGACCGTTGTCAGTGCATAACGCATGTCCGTTATTTTTAAATCGGAAGGACTTGAAGAGCGCGAAACCTTCGAGGTGGACTGAGCGATGGTATCTTCAATCGTTAAATTCATTAAACCACCTAATGCAAGGCCACCAAGGGCCGTCTTCTTCAGGAAATTCCGACGGTTATTGGTTGTGGCGGGATTTGCAATTTCTGCCTTGACAACTTCAGCTTCTTTTTTTTCCTGCTGCTTATTTTTTTCAATGATTTGCTGCAAAATATTTTTTATCATGTAATAAGTTTTAAGAATGAATGGTAGTAATCTGATTTTTAACGCGCTATTAATAATTGCGCTCTTTCAGGTATTTATCTAACTCAGCTTTTGACATTGGCAATTTGCCCGGATAGTTATTGACCCAGTTTAAGAAATCTTTTTTGATCTCTTCGCTCCATTCACTGTCGATTTCACCAGCCAGGTATTTCTTTTCCTGGAGCCGAAGATGTCCGAATTCGTCACGAAGTGCTGTAACTTCAGAGGTCAGTACCAGGTCTTCGACGAGATAGGCGGGGATGAATATGACGCCATATTTTTTTGCGAGTACAACATCACCAGGTAAGACGGTTGCACGTCCGACCCGTATCGGTGCATTAATGGTGGTCAGCATCATCTGTTGAATATAGGAAGGGTCTGATCCTTTAATCCAACCGTTAAAACCTTTGATTTCGGTTAATCCTTCCTGATCTCTTACAGATCCGAAAAAGACGACACCTCGTTGCGATTTGGCATAAATGGAGTTTCCCAGGTTATCACCGATTAAAGTGCCATCGGCAATTTTCCCGTATGCATCAGCCACATAAACATCGCCGGTAGTTAACATGTCAATTGGCCACGAATTTGTTCCTCCCTTTTGTGCCCTGTTTTCAGCTTTACCCTGTTCTTTTACCTGTTTTTCAAGATCAGGTCTGAGCGGCATATACTGGGCAGTTACAACACGTCCGGTCATTGCTTCGCTGGGGTTGATAATTGTCCAGTCACCTTCAAACTGGTTCTGAAATCCTTTATTCCGAAGGACTCCCCATGCTTCTTCAATTGAGATATTCTTTAACCTTTCAAGTATCGCATCGGAAACCTTGGGCCTGCCGTCCGGAAAACGTTCACCTTTCCACTCAGACGTCAATGCCTTAATATATTCGGGCGTTGAACCAACATGCTGTGCATTGACAAAAACACAGCTTAATACAAATGCAATAAGTAATACTGTTTTTTTATTCATACGATTATATTTAAAGAGATGATGATCATACTAAGTAATAAAATATTTTTCAAAAAAAAATTCTTTTATTTCCCACTGTTCATTGCTAATAATGAACAATGGTTAACAGATACCTGTCAAAATTCTTTAATATACATCTGGTTTAAATAAATATAAACCAGATGTATAAAAGCGGACGATTCTTTAAATCTAAATTGTTGTTACAATCAAAATACAATAAGCACTCCAGCTTTATTTATCCCAAAAGACACGGGTAGCCAGGTTGTCGGGTCCCATCCGTGCAACTGCTGCATTGTAGTTCTCTGTATTCACGGATTTTTCCCGAACAGGGTATACTAACCGGTGAATAAAGCCTCCGGTTACAGCAGGGTCAGCACTTGGATACGTATTAGGTGCTAATGTCGGAAATCCGCTGCGGCGAAAGTTAGCCCATGCTTCAGATCCGTTTTGGAAAGATGCAATCCAGTATTGCGTATTTATTTGCTGAAGCGCGGTGGCCGGATTAAACGGATTTGCGGAAAGGTAAGCATCCTGGCTGGCAGCGGGGATGGTCGCCAATACGTCATATTGTTTCATCTGATCCATATGTGCCTTAACACCTGCATTATAAAAAGTAGCGGCCGATCCTGTTGTCCAGTTCCTTTGCGCTGCTTCGGCCAGTAGTAGCTGGGTTTGGGCATACGTAATGAAAAACTCAGGAATATCAATCTTGGCAACGGTGTGCCGATTTAGTTGCGAATATTTCCATGCAGCGCCCGATTTTCCCGGATACAGAGGGTCGTTGACAATCGTAGATTCATTGTAACCAAAAGGCATTCCCTGTTGGTTTAACGGATTTACATCTTCAGATCCTGCAGATGCCAATGCATTGGCAGGAAACTGATATTTAATTGCAATTACGTTGAGACGCGGGTCACCGGTGCTTAAAAGATAATCTACGAATGGTTTTCCCAAATAGTAATTACCTTTTTCAGTTCCCTGATAGCTATTCGCAGATGGGTGATTAAAAGAGCTATTAAATGCAATAAGCGCATTGTCAGAATTTGACTGCATCACACCGCCACTCACCGCAATCGTTACATATTGCTGAGCCTTGGCGGCATCCGCTTTGGAGTAACGCATCGCCAGACGGAGAAGGAGCGAATTTCCCAGTTTCTTCCATTGGACAATATTCCCTTTGTAAAATAAATCGCCGGTTTCAATTGCTTTGGTTGCATCCAGGGCTTTCGTTGCCTCGTCGACTTCTTTAATCAAATCGTCATAGATCGCTTTGTTGTCATCATACTTGGGTAAATTAATACCGTTGAGGAAACCCTGACCCGCTTCGGAGTAGGGAACATCACCATAAGTGTCTACCAATACTGAAAAAACATAAGCTTTCATAATACGCGCCATGTTGTAGAGATTGGTGCGCGCCGCATTGGTTTTTGTCTGGTTGATCACATCTGTCAATAAAACGACCGGACCGCCCGAGGCAACGAACAAGGAATTAAAGTTGGCGTTTGTATTAGGGTCGTATACCAGGTTGTGATTTCCTCCCTCAAGTACACCTGTAAAGGGAGTCACAATTTGCTGTACAATTGCACTTTGATAAGAAAGTGTATTGATCGCCGAACCGAACTGTGCATTTGAAAAAAGATAAAGGGGATCGAGTGTGGTTGCAAGAACCGGATTGGTATTTATCTCTTCAAAACCTTTGTCGCAACTATTTAAGCCTGTCAGCAAAAATGCCAGCGCCATGAATTTATATATTCTTTTCATAAAAATTATTTTTTGTGAAATTACAATTTGACATTTACGTTAAAACCAAAACTGCGTGTTGTAGGCAGCGTGTGAGTCTCTATACCCTGCAGATTATCAGATGCGGAAACCTGCGCTTCGGGATCAAGGTTGTCAATATGTTTTGTAATCATCAGCACATTGTTACAGACCGCAGAAACAGTACATCCTTTGATAAATGTTTTGGTTAAAAACCTAGTTAGATCATATCCGATTGACAGCGACCTCCATCTGATGAAACTTCCATCATAGATAAACGGAGTAGCAATCCCTGTACTGCGATATTGTGTATAAAATTGTTGTGCTTCAACTCTCGTTGTGTTTGGGGTTCCGTCAGCATTCACACCTTCAAATAAAACACCACCATCACGGCCTACCAACGATGATTTGGTTAACCCTTCGCGGATAAAGTTCAGGTTCGAATTCGACATGATTTTGAATCCTGCTTTATAATCAATCTGCGTGAAAATGCGGAAATGGTTATAATTGAATGTGTTGAGCCAGCCTCCAACCCATTTTGGAATCGCGCTTCCGAAGGTCTTAATATTTCCTTGCTGGAAAAGTCCTCCTACCGTGATTATTTTTCCGTTCGCATCGCGCTTGTAATCAAAGCCGCGCAGAGAAGCCAATGGCATTCCGACTTCGTGCGAAACAAACCCAAAAAATTCGCCTGTTCCAACATCAAATCGCTGCTGGTTATTGGCCAATGCTACTACTTTACTTTCGTTATAACTTGAATTGAAGGTGGTTTCCCAGGTAAACTTTTTGGATTTTACAGGAATCAACGTTAACAGCATCTCAATTCCTTTATTCTCTAATTGGCCTACATTTACCTTCGTCTGACTAAACCCGGAAGTATTTGATATATCAACATTCAGGATTTCATCAACCGTTTTTTTCTGGTAAACAGCAATATCCAGACTTACCCTGCTATTGAAAGTTCTTAGTTCAAGACCTAATTCCGCTTCCTTCACTTTTAACGGACGAAGATTTGGATTAGGACTTACAGCGCCCGAAATAGATCCGAGTGCGTTTCCATTAAACTGGTTCGAATTTACAGAGTAATATAAGTTATTGGAATAAGGGTCCGTATCACCTCCGACTTCAGCATAGGAAGCACGTAATTTACCAAAATTCAACCATGCAGGTAAACTCTTAAACGCCTGCGAAAATATGAAACTCATACTTGCAGAGGGATAGAGATAACTGTTTGAGGCCGGATTAAGTGTAGAGAACCAGTCGTTACGCGCTGTCGCGTTTAGGTATAAATAATCTTTGTACGAAAATTCTGCGGAGCCATACAGTGAGTTTACACGTTTTTTTGAATAGTTATAAAACGGGTTTTTGATCTGTCCGTTGCCAATTGTGTATAAATCCCTCACATAAAAATTGGTTACTGAAGCGCCGAGGTTGTCGTAGATCGTTTGCATTTGGTTACCACCCGCGGTTATATCAATTCCAAAATCTCCAAATGTTTTAGTGGCCCCGATCAAAAAGTCCAGGTTCCTTTCGCGGAAAGTAGTTATATCCTGGTAGTAATAACCGTTAAATCCTGATGAAACGGCTCCGATTGAACGGGTGCCTGTTGGACGGTCATAATTGTATGGACGCGTATAATAATCCTGTCCGATACGGCCCTGCACATAAAGCCAGTCAAGTAGCTGGTAGCGCAAAGAGGCATTGCCGAACAGACGGTCGCGCCTTACATTTTCAAATCGCTTAAGTGCTACCCAATATGGATTATTACGGTTGGTGAAACGAGATAATGGCTGCTCATTTCCGTTGGCATCCATGTATTTATCTTTTAACCAATTAACATCAATACTGTTCGCCATTGTGTAGATAGTGGTGTTTGCATTCATATCCTGCAGACCAATCTGTGGCGGGTTGTGATTAAATTCGTTTGAATAGTTGAAATTTAGCGCCAGTGAAAATTTCGGGGTGAATTTGTAATTTAAACCTAAATTCAGAATCTTTTTATGATAGTCTGAATTCGGGACAATTGCCAAAGCGGATGTGTTGGCAAAAGATACACGGAAATTACCTTTATCACTGCTTCCGGTCATCGCAACTGAATTTGTTGTGCTAATGCCCGTGCGGTAAAAATCTTTAATCCGGTTTTTGTTTGGAGAATAGGGTTGTGTACTTCCGTCAAACTGGGGAGTAGCTTTGCCATCAAATTTCTCGCCGAAACTAAATACACCTGAACTTTGTGCTTCGGCAGTTGTAGTCGGGCGTTTGCCAAATTCACCCTGGCCGTATTCATATTGAAAGTCTGTAAAGTCAAGTGCTCTGTCGGCCAGAAAGTTGGAGCTGATCTCAACACCGATGCCTGCTTTCCCCTGTCCGGTTTTGGTTGTAATAATAATAGCTCCGTCCTTTGCACGAAAGCCATACAAAGCCGCAGCCGCAGCTCCTTTCAAAACGGTCATCGATTCGATATCGTCCTGGTTAATACTTTGCAAACCATCTCCCTGGTCTGAAGATCCACCGGTTGGATTTCCTGTACCATTACCAGAGGAACCACCGGCAGAAATACCTGAATTACTAAACGGAACTCCGTTTACAATAATCAGAGGCGAGTTATTCCCACCGAAAGAAGATTGCCCGCGAATACGGATTTTGGAAGACCCCCCCGGTCCACCTGCGGGTGGCGATACATTTAATCCGGCTACTTTTCCCTGGAGACTGTTCCCAACATTGACTGTCCGGTTATTTGTAATGAGCTCATTCGTTACTGAGCCGGTTGAATAGCCTAATCTCTTTGCTTCTTTTTTAATACCTAATGCAGTTACAACCACCTCGTCAACCCCAAGAATTTCATCGGTTAAGACAACATCAATGGTCGTTTTGTTTCCAATTGCAACTTCCTGTGAAATCATTCCCACAAATGAGAATATAATGACTTTGGCATCCCCTGTTGTTGTCAATGAATATTCACCGTCATTATTTGTCGTGACGCCTGTTGTCGTACCTTTCAGTACCACTGAAACACCCGGGATCGCAGATCCGCGCACATCGGTTACTTTACCGGTGATTTTACGGTTTGGTTGCGTTGCAATTGTCGGATCGGCATCGCCTATCTTTTTTACAACGACATAGCGGTCGATTATTTTATATTCCAATCCGGTTTTGGAAAGTACCTGATCCAGAATATCGGTAACAACGGCCTCTTTCAGATCGACAGTTACCAGTTCTTTGGATTTTACTTCCTCTTTATTAAAATAAAAATAGAATTCACTCTGATCTTCGATTTGTCTGAAAATATCGATCAAAGAGGAATTCTTTACCGACAGGTTTAGTTTGGTGTTCTGCGAGTAAGTTGAGGCGCTCATCGCCATCAGACTGCCAAATAACAGAATTACAGTTAGTTTCATAATTCGCAAAATTTTTGTCCACGGTTTTTTGCCCCCGCAGAAAATTGGATTCATTTTCATAAATTTGCATGATTTAAATTAAACAATAAGTTTTTGTTGAATCGATTATTGCGGTGAGGATGGTACGAACATCTTCATCGCTTTTTTTTAGGCTTTATTCCATCATAGGCAGTCACGTTTTAAAGGTGTGCAATAAAATTAATTACCTGGTTATTCTATTAGTTCCTAGTATGTTCAGTATTTGTCTTATCTCAAAGACGGGTACGGTTTGTTAAATACCCTTAAGATCTTCTGTAGATGGTTATTTTATCTCTTCCGTTTGCATTTACCTGATGTTTGAACCTGATCGGGGAGAGCATTTCCAGCGCCTGCATAATTTGATCAACAGGTTTATTTTTCAAAATTGTACCGGTAAACCTGTGCGATTTAAGCTGTTGATTCGCAAATACGATTTCAACATTGAACCACCTCTCCAGCTTAACTGCAATCTGATCCAATGGTTCGTCATCAAAGTAGATTTTACCATCAATCCAGGCTGCATAAAATTCTGTTTTCACATTCTTGATTTCAACGGTTGATTCGGTTTGTTTCTTTGTGGCCATCTGACCGGGATTCAGTTTAGCAATTGCTTCCCCTTCCTTGTTGCGGACCACTACCTTTCCTTCAACCAGGGTAACCGATGATGCAACATCTTCGTTATAAGCCAATACATTAAATGAAGTACCCAGTACTTCAACCTTCATATCAGCTGTATTAACGGTAAAAGGTTTATCAGCCATTTTGGCCACTTCGAAATAGGCTTCCCCAATGACAGTAACATAACGTTGATCATTGGCAAATTGTTCAGGATACCGAAGGGTTGTTCCTGAATTCAGCCATACTTTTGTTCCGTCACTTAGCTTCAGCTGGCTCATCTGTCCAAACGGAACGGTGATCTCCGAGTAGCGTATCTCTTTTTCGGGTGGAGCGGAAGGTCTCAGCTGATTGCCGGCAATAAAGGCGACAACAATAATGGCTGCATATTTCAGCACTGTCTTTACCCATCGGAATTGATATGCCCTTATCCCATTTTCAGTCCGATCCCACGATTTTACCTTTCCGTTTGAAGCAACCGGCCCGGTTTTTACCAGGTTTTGATGGATGAGTTGTGTTTTTTCGAATCCGTACAAATTGGCTTCATCGGTCATCATCTGGTCGAATATAGCTTCCTCATCACTGCTCAGTTCTCCGTGAATTTTGGCGGCTATTTTTTCCCAATGAGGATCGTGGTTGTCGGTCATTTGTTGTGGTGGTTTGTAGGTATGACGTAAGAATTTGCCGGAAGGGTGACAGTAAAATGCGAATTAATACGAATTAAAGCGAATTAGTACGAATCATAGTTTAACGGGCATTTAATACGAAGATGATTTGACTGTAGGATAACAGCTTGTGATTTTAATTTGCCGGAAGCATCAAGGCTGAATTATTTTTGTGCAATTCGTGCAATTCGTTTAAATTCGTGTAATTCGCGTAACCCTAATTCATCGAGAACTTCGACTGCATCATAAACAACAGGTTAATACTCCGGGGATCGAGTTCTTCTTTCAGGAAACGGTAAGCCCGTCCCATCTGTGTTTTTACGGTATTGACAGAAATATTGAGCTTTTCGGCAATCTGAGCATAGCTGCACGATTCATAAACGGCTAATTCAAGGATCCTGCGCCGTTGTTCGGGAAGTTTTTCCAGCGCATTGTATAACCGTGCATAGTGGTCAAACTCGTTTAGCGTTTCGGTATCCGGTATTTCGGGTAAGGAGATCACATCCAACAGGATAATCCCATTTTTTTTACGGTTAAGATCAAATAATCCATTGCGCAATATCACGAAAAGGTATGACTTTAAAGACCGGTCAATTATTATTTCGTTTCTTTTGGTCCACAGCTTGATAAAACAGTCAGCAACCGCTTCGTCTATTCCGCTCTGGTGGTGGTATATTTTTTTTGCATAGAGATACAGCTGGTAATAATACCGGTCGTGCAACACCTTTAAAGCGTGGGTATCGCCATTTTGGATATTCTTCCATAATGTCAGGTCGTCATCCATAAAAAACGATTTGTTGTAGTATCCTGCTTGTTAGTTTAAAAGCAGTCATATCTAGTAATCTATAAAAGTAGATATTTTTGACACTAAACCAAATGACGGGGTGTAATAATACAAGCCTTCAATAGATGTGCAAACTAAAAGGTTAACCAGTAACAAAAAAAGTCCCGGCCTGTGAGCACCGGGACTACAACCAATTTAATAAACCTAAAAACCTATGGACAAAAATTTTCTAACGTATGTATGGAATCTATGAGGATGATTTATCTTCTTTTTTTTCGGCATTCTCTTTACGCGTTCCCCGTGAACGAACAATGGTTACCGCGTCCGTAATAATTTCATTGATTTTTTCTTCGATTGCAGCAAACTGAGCGGAATCAT
>Ga0209585_10000261_pt1 | contig 21004 bp, 20 predicted proteins | sample NGEPerone_FD_185491 | JGI IMG/M metagenome (GOLD analysis project Ga0209585, IMG submission 185491) | Arctic peat soil microbial communities from the Barrow Environmental Observatory site, Barrow, Alaska, USA - NGEE Permafrost154B-one... | ecosystem: Environmental > Terrestrial > Soil >... | reverse complement strand
GTCTGCGCGTCGTCGACCTCAAGACCGGCTCCACCAAACCGTCCAAGGGCGACCTGCTCCGCAACGCTCAGCTGGGCGCCTACCAGGCCGCGGTCGAGCACGGCGCTTTCGCGGAGCACGGCGCCGTTTCGGCCGGTGCGGCGCTGCTGCAGATCGGCAAGGCGGCCGGGGTCAGGACCACGCTGCAGCAGCAGGCGCGGTTGTCCGGAGACGACGATCCCGGCTGGGCACGGACGCTGGTGACTGACACCGCAGAGGGCATGGCCGGCCGCCACTTCGTCGCCACGATCGGCCAGGCGTGCACCTTCTGCGCGGTCAGGTCCAGCTGTCCGGTCCAGCCCGCGGGCCGGGTGATCTGATGCTGGGTCATCCCATGAGGCATTCAGCCCAGTCGATCGCGGTTGCCCTGGGCAGCCCGGCGCCGACCGCGGAGCAGCGTGCCGTCATCCAGGCGCCGATGCGCCCGTTGCTCGTCGTGGCCGGCGCCGGGTCGGGCAAGACCGAGACGATGGCATCGCGAGTCGTCTGGCTGGTGGCCAACGGCTACGTCGAGCCCGATCAGGTCCTGGGCCTGACGTTCACCCGCAAGGCCGCCACCGAGCTGGCGGAGCGCATCGCCCGACGCCTTCGTCGGCTGCGTCACGTGGGCATGTGGACTCCCGCTCTCGAACAGGACGGGGCCGAGGTGCTGGGTGGCACGCCCACGGTCTCGACCTACCACTCATACGCCGGTCGCCTGGTTCGTGAGCATGCCTTGCGTCTCGGTGTGGAGCCCGAGTCACGGCTGCTGTCCGAGGCGGCCGCCTGGCAGTTCGCCGCCGAGGTCGTCGAGCATCATGACGGGCCGATGGATGACGTGCCGTTCGCGCCGTCGACCGTCATCAACGCGGTCGTGGACCTGGCCGGCGAGATGGCTGAGCACCTGCTGCTGCCTGCGGATCTGCAGATGTTGATCGACCGCTTCGAGGCCAGGATCGCTGAACTGCCACAGGGGGCACGTCGCTCGAGAGCGCTGCCCAAGGTGGTGGCCGAAGCCATGATCGCGCTCAAGGCTCGCCGTCAGGTTCTGCCGCTGGTCGAGGGTTACCAGGCGCTCAAGCGGAGTCGGGATGCGCTCGACTTCGCGGACCAGATGGCCCTTGCCGCAACGTTGTCGCGGCGTTTCCCTGATATCGGTCTGATGGAACGCCAACGGTTTCGGGCCGTGCTGCTCGATGAGTTCCAGGACACCAGTGAGGCTCAGCTGGTGCTGCTGCGGCATCTCTTCGTCGGTTTTGGTGAGTCTGTGTCCGTCACCGCCGTCGGCGACCCCAACCAGTCGATCTACGGCTGGCGCGGCGCGAGCGCGACGACGTTGACCCGCTTTCCACGAGAGTTTGCTGATGCTGCCGGCGACGCGGATGTCCTGCCACTGTCGACGAGCTGGCGCAACGACAAGGCCATCCTTTCGGCGGCCAACACCACCTCGGGTCCGCTGCGGCGCAAGTCGACCGTCGACGTGGAGGTGCTCCGGCCCCGGCCCGATGCCGGCACCGGGCGGCTGCTCGCGGCCCGGCTGCTGACCACCGAGGCCGAAGCCGAGCACGTGGCGGGCTGGATTGCCCACCACTGGATGGATGCGCGCGGTCGCCCATCGGGCGTCTCGGCAGCGGTGTTGTGTCGCAAGCGTTCTCAGTTCGGTGCTGTCATCGACGCCCTCGAGCAGGCCGGCCTGCCGGTGGAGGTCGTGGGGCTTGGCGGGTTGCTCACCACGCCCGAGGTCTCGGACATCGTGGCGCTGCTCTGGGTGGTTCAGGACCCCACTCGTGGCGACCGGCTGATGCGGTTGTTGACCGGGCCGTTGTGCCGACTGGGTGCCGCAGACCTCGACGGGCTGGCCGTATGGTCCCGAGTCCTTCAGCGCCGCCACGCGGCTCGCTCGCGGGTCACGGACAAGGTGCAGGACCACGTGCAGGACCACGTGAAGGACCAGGCCGTCGACACCGCAGACCGCCTCAGCATCGTGGAAGCCTTGGACGAGCTGCCGTCAGCCGACTGGGCCGGCCCCAGCGGCTCGCGTATCTCGGCGGTGGGGCTTCAGCGTCTGGATGGGTTGCGCGAGGCGATCCGGCGCCTGCGCTCGCTCACTGGCATGCCCCTTGCTGACCTTGCCGGCGAGGCCGAGCGGGCTCTTGGTCTGGACATCGAGGTGCTGTCCCGCCCGGAACACACGCCAACGACCGCCCGCGCCCACCTGGACGCGTTCGCGGATGTGGCAGCGAGCTTCTCGGGTTCCGCCGACCGGCCCACGTTGGGTGGCTTCCTGTCCTGGCTGGATGCGGCTCAGGCCGAGGAACGTGGACTGGACAAGGGCTACATCGAGGTGTCCACGGATGCCGTCCAGGTGCTCACCGTGCACGCCGCCAAGGGACTGGAGTGGGACGTGGTGGCCGTCCCCGGACTGGTCGAGGGCTCGTTCCCGGCGCGATCGAGCTCTGCGACGTCGTTCAAGGGCGGCGTATGGAGGATCAGCCCAGCCACCGACAAGGGCTGGATCGGGGGACTGTCGGGCGTTCCCTACGACCTGCGCGGGGACTGTGATGGGCTGCCCGCGCTGCGCTGGAGGTCGGCCCCCGACCTCACGGCGCTGGAGGCCGAGATCCGCGACTTCATCAGTGCCGGCGGCGAGCACGGCATCGACGAGGAACGGCGGCTGGCGTACGTGGCCTTCACCCGTGCCCGGTGCGAGCTTCTCCTGACCGCGGCGGTCTGGTCAGATCCCACCACTCCGCGCATCACTTCTCGGTTCCTCACCGAGCTGGTCGATCACAGCGACCTCGGTCTGCACCCCCACATCTGGGAGCCGATGCCTGAGCCGGAAGGCGACAGCACGCTCGCCAACCCGCGCCAGAGCGAGCCGGTGAGCGCGATCTGGCCGTCCGATCCGATGGCAGCTCGGCGCGCGCAGCTCAGCGATGCCGTTCAGGTGGTGCTGGACGCGATGGCGGACCTGAAGACGCGCGACGATGTCGATGAGCCAGGCGACGGACCGGGTGAGCCGAGCGAGGGACCTGGTGAGCCACGCGTCACTGGTCGCGAACGTGAGCTCAGGATCCTCCTCGCCGAACGCGACTCGGGGGCCCGGCCGCGCGACATCGAGGTCAGGGTCCCACGCCACCTGTCGGCTTCTGGCGTGGTGTCGTTCGCCGGCGACCCGCAGGCCTTCGCTCGTGACCTGCGTCGGCCCATGCCATCACCACCGGCGCTGTCGGCCCGTCGTGGCACGGCTTTTCACGCTTGGGTTGAGCAGCACTTCGCTCGGGCCGCCTTCGTCGACCTTTATGACCTACCGGGCAGCGTCGACGATGACCCGGCGGACGACGAGCAGCTGCCGCTGATGAAGGAGCTCTTCCTGGCCAGCGAATGGGCCGGGCGCAGCCCTGTCGCCATCGAGATCGCGATCGAGACGACAGTCGCAGAGATCGCGATTCGTGGCCGCATCGATGCCGTCTTCCCTCGAGCCGGAGGCGGGTTCACCGTTGTGGACTGGAAGACCGGGGCCAAACCGTCAGGCGACGAGGCACGGGTCCGTGCCCTGCAGCTGGGGGCCTACCGCCTGGCCTTTGCCCGGCTTCGCGGGCTCTCGCCGGACCAGGTCGATGCGGCGTTCTACTACGCCGGAACTGGTGAGACGGTGTTTCCGGATCTGCCCGACAACGAGCAGCTCGCAACCGTGTTGGGGTCGATCCCGGACTAGGTGGACTAGGTGCCTGGGCTGTCTGATGGGTTGTCGGCCTCGACCGGCGAGACTGCGGCAGCTGGAGTGGCGGGAACCACTGCCTCGTCCAGGATCTCTTCGAACGTGTCGGCATCCAGCTTTCGCAACCTGATGGCGCACGCCTCGATGCCGCCCTGGTCCTTGGAGCCGACCGCGGTCAGAAGCTCGGACACCAGCTTGAGCTCACCAGCCAGGCGGGCCCGACGTTCGAGGTGCTTGTCCGGCCGGTCCACCCGGGCATGCGCATAGGCCTCGAGCACCGTGTCGCAAGCCGCGGGAGGTGCCTGGGTAACCAGCGCCGCGAAGTCGTCTGCAGGGTCTGCGACCTTGGCGTCCTCCCAACCGGTCAGACCGCGGATACGGCCGGTGGCGGCATCCTCGTCATCGTCGAAGACGGCGAGCACCTGATCACCGGTCAGGTCGCCGTGGGTCGGCGTCGGGGCGAAGCGCCACAACGACACGTCTTCGAGCGAGCGTTCCCACCGGGCCAGCAGCGCAGTCGGAACGTGTCCTGTCGCAGCGGCCCTGTCGAGGTCTGAGAGGCGGCGGGTGCGATAGGTGTCGGCGTCATACGTCGGGAGCCCGGCCTCGTCGAAGAGTGCCCGGTCAACGTTGTGCAGGGCGGCGATTGCGCGGCCCAGCTCGGCCGCGATCCCCGGTCCCGCTGGCAGGTGTGCGAAATACAGCGGGCGTCCAGCCATGTAGGGGTAGACCGCGGCCCGGCCGCCCTCCTTGAGATCCACGAAACCCTTGGGCATCGGCACCGAGAAAGGCAACCGGCGTGACAACAGCCCCAGCAACGACACGGTGACATCCATCTGAGCCCCGGCGGCGGCAGTCATCGGCGCACGGACGACCCAGCGGCGATGCTGCGTGTCTTCGATGAAGGCAACCTCGAACTGATGACCGGGAAGATGCGGGGTGCCTTCGACAGCCACGGGGTCCAGCCCCGGCACCGCGACGCTGGCGAGTGCGGCGAGGGTAAGGGGAGTGCGGGTCACAAACACACCGTATGACGAGTACGCCCCATAGGCTGGAAGGCGTGAGCGGGTCTTCGGAAACTTTGAACAATTTGGCTCTGGCACGCGGCACCGTGGACCGCGCCGGCGTGCGGCGCAAGGACCCGGAGCTCTTGCCTTCGCTCCTGAAAGACCCTTCCACCCAGGTCATGGAGCTGGCTGCGGGCCGTGCGGAGGTGGTCGAGCTCGATCGTGACCTCGCCCTGTGTCTGCGCTCCCCCACGGAGCAGGACACGAGCCGGCTGGCAGTCTTCCTGGGGCAGGACGGCGACGGCACGGCATACGTGGGGGTGGTGCGTGACGACCTGGATCCGTTGGGGACCTCGCAGTGGCGAACCTTGCGCTCGGTAGGTGTCCTGCTCTCGGACCGGGACGCGGGTCTGTTCGCCACCATGCTGGGGCTGGCCAACTGGCACGCTGTGCACACCCATTGCCCTCGTTGCGGCTCGAGGACGGACCCCGACCAGTCCGGCTGGATCCGTCGTTGCCCGCAGGACGAGAGCGAGCACTACCCACGCACCGACCCGGCCGTGATCATGGCGGTGACCGACGATGTCGACCGGTTGCTACTCGCCCGGAGCCCTCATTGGCCGGAGGGGCGACTCTCGGTGCTGGCCGGCTTCGTCGAGCCTGGTGAGTCCCTCGAGGCGGCGGTCGCGCGGGAGGTTCTCGAAGAGGTCGGCGTGGTCGTCGACCAGGTGCGCTATCTCGGCAACCAGCCGTGGCCGTTCCCGTCATCGTTGATGGTGGGCTTCACCTCGCGCGCGGCCGACCCGACACTCCACCTGGACATGGACGAGATCGTCGAGGCTGTGTGGGTCACTCGTGAGGAGCTGCGTGAGATGGTGACGGCCGGTCGTTTCGGTTTCTCTCCATCGGTCTCGATCGCTCGGCGGATCATCGAGAACTGGTACGGCGGGCCGATCGACCAACAGATCGACTGACGTGCCTCAGGCCAGCCGAAGCCGAACCTGGGCCAGGGAAGGGTTGGTGGCTGAGGTTCCGTCCGGGAACACCACGGTCGGCACGGTCTGGTTGCCACCGTTCAGGCTCATGACGTAGTCGGCGCTCGCCGGATGCCGCTCGATGTTGACCTCGTTGTACGTGATCCCCTCGCGGTCCAGTCCACTCTTGAGCCCGCGGCAGTAGCCGCACCATGTCGTGCTGTACATCGTGACGGTGCCGGCAGAGGGCAGGGTGGGGGCCGCGGACATGCGAGATCTCCTCAAAGTTCAGTCAATGGTTGATCGCATCAACCGCGGCCGGCCTCCAATCCTTCCCGGGAGGGACCGCGCAGGCTCCCGGGCACGGGCGCCGGTCGGTCTGGCGAGAGCACACACCAGTCACTCCGACCTGTCAGCTCACTCCGACCTGTCAGCGCGATCTGAGAGGATCGGCGGTGATGTCTCCTCCACCCAGCCAACCGAACGGCGAGCCTCGGGTCGCCCCGACCGCCGACGACATCCTCGACGCCCTCGACCCGGAGCAGCGTCAGGTGGCCGCGTCGCCGAGCGGGCCCATGTGCGTGCTCGCCGGCGCCGGCACCGGCAAGACCCGGGCCATCACCCACCGCATCGCCTACGGCGTACACAGCGGCGCTTATCAGCCGCAGCGAGTCCTCGCCGTCACGTTCACCGCCAGGGCCGCAGGCGAGATGCGCACAAGGCTGCGCGAGCTCGGCGTCCCGGGAGTGCAGGCACGGACGTTCCACGCCGCGGCATTACGTCAGCTTCACTACTTCTGGCCCCAGGCGATCGGCGGCGCGTCCCCAGAAGTGTTGCCACACAAGGCTTCCGTGGTCGCCGAGGCCTGCTCACGCCTTCGTCTGCAGGTTGACCGCGTGGCCGTGCGCGACCTCGCGGCCGAGGTCGAATGGGCCAAGGTGAGCATGCTTACGCCCGAGTCGTATGCCGCTGCGGCCCGTCGCGCGGGCCGCGACCCCGCCGGTCTGGACGCCACCGCGATGGCCCGCGTGCTGCAGACCTACGAAGAGGTCAAGACCGCACGAGGGGTCATCGACTTCGAAGACGTCCTGCTGCTGACCGTCGGCATCCTGGCGGAGCGGGACGACATCGCCCGGATCGTGCGCTCGCAGTACCGCCACTTCGTGGTGGATGAGTACCAGGACGTCAACGCCCTCCAGCAGCGGCTGCTCGATCTCTGGGTGGGTGAGCGCGATGACGTGTGTGTGGTCGGTGACGCGGCCCAGACGATCTACTCCTTCACCGGCGCGACACCCAAGCATCTGCTGGAGTTCCCACGGCGCTATCCCACGGCGCAGGTGGTCAAGCTGGTGCGCAACTACCGTTCGACGCCGCAGATCGTGGCGCTGGCCAACGTCATGGTGCGTGCCGCTCATGGGCAGAGTGGCACTTCGCCGACTGACACGCTCCAGCTCCGCGCACAGGGACAGGACGGCCCCTCGCCCAGCCTCACCGCATACAGCGACGACCCCTCTGAGGCGACGGGCGTGGCCACGTCGATCAAGAGCCTGATCGCCCAGGGCACCCCGGCAAGTCAGATCGCCGTTCTCTTCAGGACCAACGCCCAGTCCGAGGCCTATGAGTCCGCGCTCGCGGACGCCAATGTCGCCTACCTCGTACGTGGCGGCGAGCGGTTCTTCGCCCGCAAGGAAGTGCGTGGGGCGATCCTGCTGATGCGTGGCGCGGCCAGGGCTGACGACGGAGCCAAACCTCTGGGCGAGCTGGTCCGGGATGTCATCGCCGGAGCCGGGTGGACCGAGCGGGCGCCGAAAGCCGGCGGGGCGACCCGCGAGCGCTGGGAGTCCCTGCAGGCGTTGGTCGGGCTGACCGACGACTTCGTGTCCGGCAACCCGGCGGCGCGACTGACCGACATCGTCAGCGAGCTCGGCGAGCGCGCGGCCGCCCAGCATGCACCGACGGTCGAGGGCGCGACCCTGGCCTCGTTGCACGCCGCCAAGGGTCTGGAGTGGGACTGCGTCTTCGTCGTGGGCTGTAGCGACGGCCTGATCCCGATCAGCATGGCTGAGGGTCCCGAGGCGATCGAAGAGGAACGAAGACTGCTGTATGTCGGGCTGACGCGCGCCCGGCGCGAGCTGCGCCTGTCATGGTCCGGGGCCCGCAACCCCGGCGGGCGGGCCAGCCGGCGACCGTCTCGGTTCCTTGACGGGGCGGCCAGCATCCTGGGCGAGGGCGCGCGGTCATCCGCCAGGGCGGCCGGCTCGACCGCTCGAAAGAACGGCGGCAAGTCCGCGAGGTCGGCGAAGGCGGCGAAGCTCTTGCGGTGTCGCGGGTGTGGCAAGGACCTGGTCAGTGCGGCAACGCGCAAGGTGGGTCGCTGCCAGGACTGCCCGCCCACCTATGACGAGGCGACGTTCGAGGCTCTGCGGGTGTGGCGTCTTGCGGTCGCGGGCGCGAGCAAGGTCCCGGCCTACGTGGTCTTCACTGATGCGACGTTGACGGCGATCGCGGAGAAGACACCGGCGAGCCCGGGTGAGCTGGCCACGATCTCGGGGGTCGGCGCGCGCAAGCTTGAACGCTATGGCAAGGATGTGTTGGCCATCCTGGGTGGGGCCGATCCTGTCGAAACCGCCGAAATCTTTTGTGCTGCAACGGCGTTGGCGAACGACGTCTCGCAGGCCTAGCCCCGGTGGCGGTGAGGGCAGTGACGTTCGACATGATTGCCATGTTCAGGAAGATCCGCGATTAATGCGTTGCGAGCATGAAGCGACTGCCCTAACCTGAACCTACGTCCAGCCCAGCCGGTCCAGGTGGCCGTGCTCGGACCCGCTAGAACAGATGAGGAGGTTGGCCCTGATGGAGAGCATCACGATGACGAAGACGACGCAGATCACCCGCGTCCGCTTCGCGTTCCCGCAGATCGCCGACCGCAGCCTCACTGTCGGCGTTGGCGGCGCGTTCTGGGGGACGGGTCTGTCCTCGTTCGGCCCCGGCGAGCTCGCCGGCCTCGGTGCGGACATCACCATCTCCGCGACCACGTCTGTTCCCACGTTCTACGCCCCGACTCACAAGGCACTTGCTGTCAAGGATGTTGCGTACCTCCGCTCCTGGAGCCCACCGGTCTAGCTCCTAGACCAGGCCACCTCCAGGCCGCGGAACCCGACATCCGGGATCCGCGGCCTTTGTGTTGTCCCGGTGGCCGCCCGCACAGGAAGACCGCCAGCCAGATGAAGAAATGCAGGATCGATCCACAGCCGGCCCCACAGGGCGTTGCCGCGGATCAGCGTGATGACACACACCCGAGAGCTCGCCCCCTGACCGGGGGAGACGAAACGAAGGAGGTGACACCCGATGCAGCTCACCGCACTCATTGACCTGAACGAGCAGGCCGAAGACGCCGGTTCTGACATCCCGTGTCAGGAGTCCGATGCCGAGCTGTGGTTCGCCGAGAGCCCAGCCGATGTCGAGTTTGCCAAGACCCTGTGTGGGGCATGCCCGGTTCGTATCGAGTGCCTTACCGGCGCCTTGAATCGTGCGGAGCCATGGGGCGTATGGGGTGGCGAGCTCTTTGTCCAAGGGACGATCGTCGCCCGCAAGCGTCCTCGCGGACGTCCCCGCAAGAACTCGGTTGCCGCCTAGGCGACTTCCGTTCCAGAAGCCACGTCCTTCACAGCCGTGGCCCTCAAACCTTTTGTTTGCAAGGAGTTCCACCATGTATTTGCTTCAGGGCATGATCCTCGTTCGAGCTCGAATGGAGGAGATCTCGAATCCCGGTGAGCCAACGGCCACTCGTATGGCCCCGGCCAAGACTCGCGGCGCGCTGCGGATCAAGCTTGACGCTCGGCGGGCGGCCCGTCTGGGGAATCCGGCCGGGTGAGGCCGGGACGCACACGACAACGGCAGACCTCCGCGGCGGCGGATAGGGTCGGTTGTCGTGAGCACCCTCTCCGCGGCGCAGATATCGGCCCGACGTGAGTCCATCGTCGCGGCACTGACATCGCCCGGCCTGGCCCCCATCGTCGACCTGGTTGTCTGGGTCGACGATGGGGGAGGGTCGGTCGATGGGAACCGGTCGTCAGATGATGGTCAGGTGGCGATGGCCGCCAGTCACGCCGGGCGTGTGCGGCTTCACCAGGACGGACGTCACGAGGTCCTGGTGGGGTTGGACCCCATCACCCGCGAGGACCCGATGGCGTTCCTTCCCTATGACCGTGAATGCGTCATGCCGAGCCCGTTCAGCTCGCGGGACAACTCCTATCCCTATGCCGCGGTGCGCATCCTCTCCCTGTTCGCGGATTCGACCCGGAGCCCCGACGTCGCGGTTCTGCACGCACCCCGCCATTTCTTCCCTGAGCAGGGCGGACATGTTGGTGAGCACGGCTCGCTGGATGTCATCCAGTCAAGGGCGCCATTGTTGTTGTCCGGCAGGGGCGTTGCGGCGCGAGGCATCGTGGATGAGCACGTCAGGCTCGTCGACGTGGGCCCCACGCTGGCCGCTCTGGCCGGCGTTCCCGACGGCGACCTACGCGACGCCGCAGGTGACCCATTGGACGGAAGCGTGCTTACGGCATACCTCGACGATGAGGCGTTGGTCGAGCCCAAGGTGATCGGCATCCTCTGGGATGGCGCACACTGCGGCGATCTGCTGCACATGGTCGAGTCCGGCGAGCTGCCCGGTCTTGCGCGGCTCATGGACAAGGGTGTGGCATTGCGCGGCGGGGCCGTGGCGCAGTTCCCGAGCGTTACCTTGACCAACCACACCTCGATCCTGACCGGGCTCGGACCCGGACGGCACGGAGTCCTCGGCAACGTCTTCTATGACCGCGCGACGGGTGAGCAGATCGTTCCCAACAACAGCTCGACCTGGCATCGCAGCGCAGAGTGGTTGCGCCCCGCAGTTCGCACGGTGTTCGAGATGGTCAATAGCGTTGTTCCGCAGGGGGATTCACCGCGGACCGCCTGCGTGAACGAGGCCGTTGATCGTGGCGCCGACTATTCTACGATGGCTATGGTCCGAGCCAGCGGCAGCTCGTCAGGGGCGGCCGGCCTGAACGACCAGCTGCCGGATGCGCACGCCTCCGTTCACGTGCACGACACGGCTCACCTGGCGGACTCCTACTTCTCGTGGTGCAGCCAGGTCGACGATCTCGGGCTGGAGCAGATGCGGCAGCTGTGGCAGAGCCTGGACTCGGCGCCCACATTGACGTGGTGGGCAAACATCGTGAGCGATGCGGGCCATCACGCCGGCGGGCCTCGCAGCGAAATCGCACGTGACTCTCTGCGTGACTCGGACTCGCGCCTGGTGTCGTTCCTGGACCACCTCGATGGGCTTGGGGTCACCGACCAGGTGACGTTCCTGCTCACCGCCGACCACGGTTTCGAGGGATCGGACTCCACCGTCACCGGCTCGTGGGGGCCGGCACTCGACGGGCTCGGCATTCCGTACCGCGACGAAGGCCCAGGGTTTATCTACCTGCTGTCCGACGACTGAACAATTCTGCAAACCCGTGACGATGCCGACAGCTGAGGGTGACACTGGGCGAATGAGCCAGGACGCGACGCCGCCGGTCTGCCTGACGTGTGGACGTATGCCGGACGACGAGTCCGCCGCCCGGCTCACATGGGCGCTCGGCGTTGAGAATGGTCGCCAGGTCTGGACCTGCGACCGCTGCAGCCGCGAGAACCTGCGGAGCATCGAGGGCAAGCTCGACTCGCCCTGGTGGTGAAGCGCGGCGGTGAAGCGCGGTGCTTTCTGGGCGGGTGCTGACTAGGCCTGAAGAACGGGCGGGAGGCTGGCTTCGGGCAGCCAACGGTCCACGGTCGCCCGGCCATGTACCTCGCCCTGGATCTGGCAGAGGACACCGATGCCACCGAGCCACACCCGGTGGATCAGGAGGTACGACGGCGGCAGATTGAGCTTGAAGCCCAGCGCGAAGTCGGAACGGCGGGGATCGTTGAGGTGCAACGACACTGCGCGCAGCCAGGCTCGTGTGAAGGTGAAGGTGTCGGTGCGCAGGGGCCCGATGAACGGCTCGAGGAAGGCCAACAGCTGGTCCGCGTCGATGTCCACCGATGCCTTGACGAAGCCGTGCTGGCGCAGACCCTCGAGCGCGCCCTCGGAGTCTCCGGACAACGCCAGCGTGAGCAGCTGCCCCATCTCGACCGGTAGGCCGTCGGGCAGTCGGTTGACCGCGCCGAAGTCGAGGACCCCGAGTCGACCGTCAGCCAACATCCGGAAGTTGCCGGGGTGTGGGTCTGCGTGCAGCAACCCGGCCAGCTGTGGCCCGACGAGCAGGAACTCCATGTAGCGCGCCGCTGCCTCGTCGCGCGCCTGCTGCGAGCCGGTCGCGATGATCGCCGACAGCGGAGTCCCGTCGAGCCACCCAGTGATGATGACGTGGCCCTTGTGATAGATCACGTCAGGGATGGCGAAGTCAGGGTGGCCTGCGAAAGCTGCGGCAAACGTCTTCTGGGACTTGGCCTCAAGCGCATAGTCCAGCTCTTCGGCCACCCGGCTCTTGAGCTCTTCAAGGATCGGTTTGATATCCAGCCCTGGGATCCATCCTGCCGCCACGCGAGCCACCCTGGAAACCTGGTTGAGGTCGCTGATCAGTGCGTGGCCGGCGCCGGGGTACTGGACCTTGACCGCAACCTCGCGACCGTCCTTCCACACTGCCCGGTGCACCTGGCCGATCGACGCCGCCGCCGCCGGCTTGTCGTCGAACGAGGTGAACTTCTGCCTCCACCGCGGCCCCATCTCTGCGGCCAGCACACGATGGACCACCGACGCGGGCATCGGCGGCGCGGCGTCCTGCAGCTTGGTCAACGTGGCGCGGTACGGCCCGGCGAACTCTTCAGGCATTGCAGCCTCGAAGATCGACAGCGCCTGGCCGAACTTCATCGCCCCGCCCTTGAGCTCGCCCAGGACCTTGAAGATCTGTTCGGCCGTGCGGGCCTGCACCTCGGCCGCGACAAGCTCAGCTGATCGGCCGCCGACCCGCTTGCCCAGGCCCAGCGCGGTGCGCCCAGCGAACCCCAACGGCAGCGCCGCAAGCTTGGCCGTGCGCATCACTGCCTTGCGGGGGAGCTGGCTCACCCTGTCATTGTCCCTTGCCCCACCAAACACTCGCACATCGGATGTGAGAGCCACCGTCGGTTCTGGATCGTTGGCCAGGGCAGCGAGAGCTCCAGCGAGAGGTCGTCCGACACCGGCTGACCGTCCAGGCACGTGTGCACGATCATGGCCGCGACGCCGATGGTCATGGCCGTGAGCGTGCTCTCACAGTTGATCGGTGCGCATGGCAGAAACGGCCCCTGTGGAGCGAGCTGCGACAGCAGTGCCGGCCATGCGGCGTCCCGGTCGCGGCGGTGCAGATCCAGACACGAGAGGCAGGGCCCGCCACCGCCCGTGATGAGGGGACCGACCTGGACCCGGTGACCTTGAACCACCACCGGCAGATGCGGTATGCCGAGGCGCAGCCATGGCGCGCCCGCGTCGGCACAGACTGCGCCCATCGCCGCCAGCACCACCAGGTCCGGCATCTTCGATGATGTCCCGAACGTGGCAGGTTTCACGCCTGCCCTGTGACTGCGCAGATCGAGGTCCAGCATGTTCACGGCGTTCGCGCCCACGCTGACCCGGCCGACCCCCCCGACCCGAAGTAGATCAGCCAATGCGCAGGGCAGGTCGCCCTCGGCGCTGATGACCACGTGCTGGCTGGATCTGGCTGCGACACGGTCGAAACCGTCGCCCGACAGGCCGTACGCTGCCGCAACCGCCGTTGCGTCCGGCTGCAGCAGATGGCGCCTGGGCTCGTCGATCGGGGACAAGCAGGCACGGTCCGTGGCCGCGTCGACCAGGAGGTGGTGGTCGTCGAGGGTCGCGATCAGGGCCGACAGCCGACCGGCGGCTATCCCGGCGGCGGCCGCTCCGGCATACAGGGTGTGGATGTCCGCGCTGCCGTCGAGACCTTTCACCACGGCGATCTCGGCGTCGCTGAGCCCGTCCAGGACGACTCCGGTGTCGGGGCACACGCCGAGCTGCAGTGATCCGGGACCACGCCGTAGCAGCTGCACATGGCTCTTGAGACGGGGTCTGCCGTGCATGAGATTCCTCCGGGGTTGGCTACGTCTGAGGAATCTGCCACCGGCCTGGACCGGTTCCTGTCCCATCCACAGGGGATGAGTAGCGGTACCCATCCCTGAACGTGCCCACGCGGTGCAGACTGAACCTGACCAGGCGGGACAAACAAAGAGCGGCACCCGAGCGTGATGCTCGGGTGCCGCTCCAATTCAGTTCGGTGTTGCTTTGTGGTTCGGTGGTTGTTCAGGCCTTGCCGAGGATGCGGTTGAGGTTTGTGCCACAAACGGGGCACTTGCCCTTGGCCATCCGACGGCCGTTGGTCTCGACGACCTTGCCAGTGGCGTCGCGCTTTGCCTTGCACTTCACGCAGTAGAAGTCGCCCGTGTACGTCTCGCCGGTCTCTACAGACTCTGCCATTTGTCTATGTCTCCTGTGTCGTTCCTTGCCGCTTTGTGCGGCACCGGACTCGTTTCACCCTAGACCAGGCTGAGCACAACGTCTCGCATTGGGCCGCGTTTCTCGTGCTCAGGTTCGGCGCGTCCACATTCGTGGCGACGCCCAGAACGGGCCGAGGTGGTGTTCAGAAGACCGTAGTGATGGGATTTGTCGGCACCGGGGCTTAGGTTTTGATCGTGGACGGGGACGAGATCGAGGTCAGGCGCAGCCGGCGCAGACGCCGGACAGTCAGCGCCTATCGCGAGGGCGGCCGGACAATCGTGCTCATCCCGGCGCGCTTCTCGGCCGATGAGGAACGCACGTGGGTCGACGCCATGATGCGCAAGCTGGCTGCGGGGGACAAACGTCGACGACCCAGCGACCAGCAGCTGCTCGAGCGTGCAGCCGACCTGTCTGGACGTTATCTCGGTGGACTGGCCAAGCCGCTCAGCATTGCCTGGGTCACCAACCAGAGCTCCCGGTGGGGTTCCTGCACGCCGAGCGAGGGGACGATCCGGATCTCCGCTCGGGTCAAGGGGATGCCGGCCTGGGTTCTTGACTACGTGATCCTGCACGAGCTGACGCATCTGTTGCAGCCGGGTCACGGCCGTGAGTTCTGGTCGTTGCTGGAGTCCTACCCACGCACCGAGCGGGCACGTGGCTATCTCGAAGGCGTCGCGGCCACGGCTGGACTCCAGTGGCCTGAGGACGAGACCAAAGACGAGATGGAGACCTGACCCGTGAAGATCAGCCGAGGCCGAGGACGGATCGGGCCAGTGCCACCAAAGGCTCGAGGTCGCGTCGGGAGTCCTCGGGCAGCTCATCGGTCGGCCACCACCGGACGGCGAACGACTCCTCGCTGACCGCGTGCGTCGCGTGGTCGTCGGCAACCGCCACGAACCGCAGGTCCAGGTGTTCACGGCATCGGCCGAACGAACCGACCAGCTGGTGACGGTCGAGCTGAACCAGCTCTGGGAGGGCGACGAGCGTCGTGATCCCCGACTCTTCGCGGGCCTCCCTCTGGGCTGCCGCGTGGGCATCGGCGTCACCCGGCTCGAAGTGCCCGCCGAACTGGAACCACGCGTGTGCCTTCTTGTGCAGCGTCAGCAACGCTCGTGACCCGGTCTGGTCGAGCACGAGGGCGCTGGCGGTGAAGTGGGCCGGTGGACCCTGCTTCGACATTGCGTCCGGATGTGCCGCAAGGTGCGCCAGGTATTCCGTCCGAAGCTGCTCCTGGGTTGCGTTCGGCGCCCTCCACGCCGACAGGCCTCGGGCCGTGTCCTCGTGGAGAAGGCGGTAGCCCGTTGGGAGACTCATGCCCTCAACCTAGGGGCTGTCCGAATCACCTTCGGAGAGAAGAGCATCCAGCGCCGCGTCCATCTCGTCCCGGGTGCCCTTGGACGTGAATCGATCGACGAACCCGAGCGGGTCGTCGAGGTCGGCCGCGGTCGGTGCCACGTCCGGGTGAGCCCATGCAGCGTCACGCGTCGCGGCCCCGCCCTTGGACTCCAGCGCCGCCCACAGGTTGGCGGCGTCGCGCAGACGACGGGGGCGCAGCTCGAGCCCGACCAGCTGGCTGAAGACCCGCTCGGCCGGGCCGCCGCTCGCGCGCCGCCGCCGGACGGCCTCGCCCAGTGCGGCGGTGTGCGGCAGGTGCTGTCTTGCGGCGCGGTCGGCCACGACGTCCACCCACCCCTCGACGAGCGCGAGGTAGGTCTCGAGCAGCACCAGGGCAGACCGCTGCGCCGGGCTCGGCTCAGGGGTGAACAGCGAGCTCGACAGCGCCACCTGCATCGCCGCCGGGTCGGACGTGTCTATCGACTGCAGGGCCAGCTCGATGCCCTCGGTGTCGATGCTGATGTCGCGGGCGTAGGCCTGCACGGCGGCGACCAGCTGCGGGCCCAGCCACGCGACGTCGGCGAACAGGCGTACGCGCGCCGCCTCACGTACCGCGAGGTAGAGACGCACCTCGGCCAGATCGACCTCGAGCCCCTCCGAGAAGGCGTCGATGTTGGCCGGCAGCATGGCGATGCCCTGGTCGGGCACGAGGGGGAGCCCCACCTCGGTCCCGCTGACCAGATCACCGGCGAGCGCACCCACGGCCTGCCCGATCTGAGCGCCGAACATCGATCCGCTGATCCGCGCCAGCATCGGCTCCATCTGGCCCATGAGCCCGGAGGTGTCGATGCCCTCTGGCAGGCCCGGGATCCCGGCACCGCCCTCACCCGCCCCGAGCTGGCCCATCTGAGCGCGCATGGCGGCCACCACTGCGGTGCTCACCCCTACGGCGACCGGCTCGACGAGCCGCCGCCACATCGGCATGGTCTGGTCGACCCACTCGGCACGGCTCCATGCATGGACCACCATGTTGGGCGCTGTCAGGTCCGTCACGTCGTCGAGCCAGAGGCCCGCGATATGAACCGCTTCCTCGATCTGGCGGCGAGCGACATCACCGACGCTCGAGTCGCCTTGTGCGGCAACGGTCTTCCGGGCTACGTCTGTGGCCAGCTCGAGGTTGAACGGCTCGGCGGGTCCGCTGGCGGAGAACATCGCCTTGAGCTGGGCGGCCATCATCCCCACGGTCGCGGGGTCGATCTTGTCGATGCCCATGGCACTGAGTGCCTTGGCCACTTCGGGGTTGTCGGCACCCTCCAGCAACGAGGCGAGCATCGCCTCGAAGTCAGGCTCGTCTGGGTCGTCGGGCTGCTTTTCTGGATGATCGGACACGCGGGCTCCTTGGCCTCCTGAGAGGATGTCGTCTCAAAGGTAAACATGCGGAGGTCGCAGTGAGTTCCCCTCGGGTCAGGGTTCGTTCCAGTCGCAAGGCGATGACGGTCGCCGTCACCGGTGCTGCGACCCCTCTGGGCGACCACATCGTGCGCGCGCTGTTGGCGCGTTCTGCCGCCGGGGGTGCCATTGGCACGGTGGTCGGGCTGGATACCGAGCGTGGTGCGGCCGATGGCGTGCACTGGCGACTGGTCGACCTTGGCTCGCCCGATCTGGCCGGCCACCTTCGCGACGTCAACGCGGTGATCCACGTGGCGGCCAGTACCGACCTGGCGGCGGACCTGAGGCAGAGCGCTCGGGCGCGGCGTGAGCGGGCCGTCCGCCAGATCCAGACCGTGGTGGTCTCCGCTGCCGCCACCGGCGTCGCGCGGCTGGTCGTGGTCACAAGCGCCATGGCGTATGGCGCGTCGCCGACCAACCTCGTGCCGCTGCCCGAGGACGCCCCCCTGGCGGCGGACCCGGACGAGGGTCAGGTCGGTGACCTGCTGGCGGTCGAGCAGATTCTGCGGACCGCTGCCGAGGTCCACCCCGGGCTCGCCATCACCGTGGTGCGTCCGGCGGCTCTGGCCGGCCCCCACGTGGACACGGTCATCACCCGACACTTTGAGGCGCCTCGACTGTTGACCGTCAAGGGCGGTTGCCCTGCGTGGCAGTTCTGCCACGTGGAGGATCTCGCGACGGCTCTGGTGACCACGGTCGAGCTCGGGCTCGGGCCGGTCGTGACCGTTGCCTCGCCGGGTTGGATGACCCAGAGCGAGGTCGAGGTGGTCAGCGGTATGCGACGGGTTGAGCTCAGCGAGAGTGTGGCCCTGGGGACAGCGCAGCGGCTGCACCGCGTGGGCATACTGCCCTCTCCTGCAACGGATCTCGCCTACGCGGTCTATCCCTGGGCTGTCTCTTCGGCGACACTGGGCGCGGCAGGTTGGCAAGCGGCATACGACAATGAGACGTGCCTCGGTGTCCTTCTAGAGAGCATCAGGGGACACCATGCTGTGGCAGCCCGCAGACTCGACCGTAAGGATGCGGCGCTCGGTGCGGCAAGCGCAGCCGTTGCGCTCGTCGGCACGGCCGCCATGATGCGACGACACCGTCGTAAGGGAGGTGGAGCGTGAGCAAAGCTACTGGCGACACTCGCGATTCACTGATCGTGCCCCAAGTGGTGCTCGCTGACATCCGTGAGACCCCGCTGTCGGTCGATGAGGTCGTTGACGCCGTGCGACACCCTCGTGCCGGTGGTATTGCCACGTTCATCGGCGTCGTGCGAGAGCTCGACCATGGCCATGGCGTCGAGGCGCTCGACTACACCTGCCACCCGAGCGCGCCGCAGGCCCTGCGCGATATTGCCGAGCGGCTGGCCACAGGGGCAGATGTCATCCGCGTCGCCGCGGTTCACCGCGTTGGTCACCTCGAGATCGGCGATCTGGCTGTCGTCGTCGCAGTCAGTGCTGCCCACCGCGGCACGGCGTTCGAGGTGTGCCGCGAGCTGGTCGACACCCTGAAGACCTCGGTCCCGATCTGGAAGCACCAGATCTTTGACGACGGAAGTGATGAGTGGGTCGGAACGCCGTGATCGACACGCAAGGTTATGAGAGCAACGTGGCCGATCGACTGGGCACCACGATGAGCCGACGTTCCGGTGGGTGGATCGGCGCGGTGTTCGCGGGTATCGCGGCCGCAGCCATCATGGGCGTGGTTCACCTGCCGTACGTCATCCTCCAACCGGGCCCGGTTGTCAACACCCTGGGCAACGGGACCGGCGGCAAGCCGCTGATCACGGTCCAGGGCAAGACCACCTACCCGACCACCGGCGCTCTGGACTTCACCACGGTCTCGGTGTTGGGCGGCCCGAACAACCGGGTCAACGTGTGGGAGTGGATCACCGGCCACCTGAACCAGACCGACAGCGTCGTGCCCGAGGACGTGCTGTTCCCCAAGGGTGTAACCAGCAGCCAGGTCGACCAGCAGAACGCTGCTGAGATGGCCGACTCGCAGCAAGAGGCGATCGCCGTTGCCCTGCGCGCGCTGGGCCAGACGGTCCCTGAAATCGTCACGGTCAAGGAACTGGCGAAGGACTCACCTGCCAGCGGTGTTCTGCGCGCCGGCGACGTCCTGGTCTCGATCGACGGCACGGCGGTCACCACGCCGGATGGGGTTCGGGCGGCGGTCCGGGCCCACAAGTCGGGCGACAAAGCCGTCTTCACCGTCCGCAGGGATGGCAAGAGGCTGGTCCTCAGCGTCAAGACCGCAGACTCCGAGGGCCACGCTGTGGTCGGCGTCTTCCTGCAAACCGCTTTCGACTTCCCTGTCAATGTCAGCATCAATGCGGGGGACGTCGGCGGCCCATCTGCCGGGATGATGTTCTCCCTCGCGGTCTACGACAAGCTCACACCCGGGGCCTTGACCGGTGGCGCCACCATCGCCGGCACGGGGACGATCAGCTCCGTGGGCACTGTCGGGCCGATCGGAGGCATCCAGCAGAAGCTGGTCGGCGCCAAGCGGGGCGGAGCCACATGGTTCCTTGCTCCCGCGGGGAACTGCAACGAGGTCGTCGGGCATGTCCCCGACGGGTTGCGCGTCGTCAAGGTGTCGACGTTCACCCAGGCGCGTGACGCCGTCGAGTCGATCGCGGCCAAGAAGACGACGTCCCTGCCGACGTGCACCTAGGCCGACAGGCCTACATGTAAGCAGGGGCCGACGCGCCGGTAGGCCTACATGCCAATAGGCCTGCGGCGCAACGGCATACGTTGATCAGTCCTGAAGCGTGGCGCTGAGCGCCTGAACCAGACCTGGCGCGATGTCAGCGCCGGAGGCGACCTTGTCGTCGGTGTCGTGATCGCGCTGACGCAGCAGGCAGGTGGACTCGCCGTCGCGTAGGACGGCCACGAGCAGGCGGACGTCCTTGCGGTCAGGGTGCGCGGCGAGGGCCTGGGCTGCCTGATCGGGATCCTCGGGCAGGTCGCGCTCGGCCTCCGGGGGGACCACGAGCCGTTCGACCGCAAGCGCCACACCGTCCACATCGTCCGGCCAGGCGAGCTGGGCCAGCAGGGACTCCAGGGATGAGGTCTCGGGCAGGCCCTCCTGCTCGATCGCGGTGAGACCGTCCTCGTCTCCCTGGCCGACGTGGGCCGCCAGATGCGGCTCCCGTTCCAGCAGGCCGCGAGTCCGGACCAGGGCGAAAAGGCGTGACGGCTGGTCCCAGCCCGCTGCCGCGACGTGTCGTTCAGTCTCGAGGGCGCACGTCACGAGTGGGCTGAAGATCGGTTGAAAGGCGCTGGTCACGGGTCCATGTTGCCGCATCACGGTGGGCTGACGGCAACCGGACGGGGGGTGAGTTAGGTTGAGATATCCAAAGGCCCGCGCCTTCGTGCGCGGCAACGGCGAGATCGGGCGATGTTGTGAGTCAGAGAGACTGGTTCGGCGGTTCGGGCGACGCGGGATCCGGCGGTCCCGGAGGATCTGGTCAGGGGCCAGGCCGTATGCCGGGTGGGCCCGGTGGACCCCGTCCACCGATGCCGCAGCTCCACCTGCGCCGCAGCGGTCCGCTGGTTCCCACCTTGGTCATCCTGGCCATCATCATCGTGGTCGTCTCCGTCACTGCGCAGTGGTGGACGGAGGTGCTCTGGTTCGACAGTGTTGGCTTCACGAAGGTCTTCTGGATCGAGCTGAGCACAAAGCTCGGGCTCTTCGTCGTGTGCGGTCTGCTCACGGCAGTGGTCGTGGCTTCCAGCCTGCTGATCGGATATCGCACCCGGCCGGTCTATCCGCCGATCTCGGCGGAACAGCAGAACCTCGACCACTATCGCGAGCTGCTCGAGCCGCTGCGCCGCTTGGCCACGGTCGCAGCACCAGCCGTGCTGGGCATCTTTGCCGGATCGGCCGGCGCAAGCCAGTGGCAGACCTTCCTGCTCTGGGCCAACCGGGTGCCCTTCGGCTCCAAGGACGCGCAGTTCGGCCTCGATATCGGCTTCTTCGTCTTCACGCT
>Ga0209585_10000260_pt1 | contig 21024 bp, 21 predicted proteins | sample NGEPerone_FD_185491 | JGI IMG/M metagenome (GOLD analysis project Ga0209585, IMG submission 185491) | Arctic peat soil microbial communities from the Barrow Environmental Observatory site, Barrow, Alaska, USA - NGEE Permafrost154B-one... | ecosystem: Environmental > Terrestrial > Soil >... | reverse complement strand
GACCCTCGCCACCACCCACCACCTGATCGAGACAGCCACCGCAAGCACCCGCGCCGTCCTCGACAAAGGCGGAAGGCGCGCGCTCAGGAGGGCTCGCCGAGGGTCTGGGTCGTGGTGACGCCGTCGCGCGTCGGGAGTGCGGGCCCCGTCAGCGGACTGGGGCAAGAGGCAGGTCGAACGTACGTCTTCTACTCGAGGGATGGAGCATCGTGAGGGACTTCCTGTTGGGCATCGTCGCGGATCACAAGTCCGGACATCCGGTCGGGGTCACTTCCGTCTGCTCAGCCCATCCGTTGGTGATCGAGGCGGCCGTGGCGGAGGCTCTCGCCGGTGGAACCTCCGTCCTCGTCGAAGCGACGTCGAACCAGGTCGACCAGTACGGGGGATACACCGGGATGCGGCCTGCCGACTTCCGTGAGCTCGTGCTCGGGATCGCCGATCGCATCGGTCTGCCGCGGGATCGGGTGGTCCTCGGGGGCGATCACCTCGGCCCGAACACCTGGCGTGCCCTGGGGCCCGAAGAGGCGATGGACAGGTCCGATGTGCTGGTCGAGGCCTACGTGGCTGCCGGCTTCACCAAGATCCACCTGGACTGCAGCATGTCGTGCGCCGGCGATCCGTCCCCCTTGACCGACGATCTCGTGGCCGATCGGGCGGCTCGGCTGGTGAAGGTGGCCGAGGCGACCGCGGTGCGAGACCGCGGGGTCAGTGACCTGCTCTATGTCGTCGGGACGGAGGTTCCCGTCCCCGGAGGCGCCCACGAGACCATCGACACCCTGGCGCCCACCTCCGGCGCGGCAGCGCGCACCACCATCGCGCGGCACCAGCAGGCGTTCGACGACGCGGGCGTCGGGACGGCCTGGCAGCGCGTGATCGGACTGGTCGTCCAGCCTGGCGTCGAGTTCGACCATCTCCGGGTCGTCGACTACGACAGGGCTCAGACGACCGAGCTCCAGCGCGTCGTCGACGAGCATCCGAACCTCGTCTTCGAAGCGCACTCCACCGACTACCAGACGGGTGAGCGGCTCACCGCGCTCGTCGAGGACCACTGGGCGATCCTCAAGGTCGGACCTGGTCTGACGTTCGCCCTGCGGGAGGCACTCTTCGCCCTGGCCGCGATCGAGGACGAGCTCTTCGAGCCTGCCGACCGCTCAGACCTCGTCGCTGTGGTGGAGCGCAGGATGGTGGAGGCACCGAAGTGGTGGACGGGCTACTACGAGGGGGATGAGCGGGAGCAGCGTCTCGCCAGGCGCTACAGCTACAGCGACCGCGTCCGCTACTACTGGCCGGACCCGGAGATCAGCAAGGCTCAGTCCCAGCTCCTCGCGAACCTCGGGAGCGTCGACATCCCGCTCCCAATGCTGAGTCAGTACCTGCCGCTCCAGTACTCGCGTGTCCGGAGCGGTGAGCTGGCCGCGGAGGCCAGCGCCCTCGCTGTCGACGCTGTCCGTGAGGTGCTGCGCACGTACGCGCACGCCTGCAACCCGTCACGAAGGAGTGCATCATGATGACCGCGTCTCTCGGCTACACGCCGTCCGAGCTCGACGAGCACGGCGCTGAGCACACCGCACGGGAGATCTTCCAGCAACCGGAGCTCTGGCGGGAGGTCGGCAAGACCGTCGCCTCACGCCGTGCGGAGACCGAGTCGTTCCTCAACACGCTGCTCGAGCTCCCGGACCTGCGCATCGTGCTGACGGGAGCGGGCACCTCGGCGTTCGCCGGCGAGATCCTCGCGCCGGCGCTGGGCCGGCAGCTCGGGCGACGCGTGGACGCTGTCGCTACGACCGACATCGTCTCCAACCCTCGCGAGGCGTTCGCCGAGGACCGGCCGACGCTCCTGGTCTCGTTCGCCCGTTCCGGCGATAGTCCCGAGAGCGTCGCGGCCACCGAGCTCGCGGACCAGTGCCTCACCGAGGTCCACCATCTGGTCGTTACGTGCAACCCGGCCGGCGAGCTCTTCAGACGCCACTCCGGCACCGTGGGCTCCTTGGTGCTTCTCATGCCAGAGGGGGCCAACGACGAGGGCTTCGCCATGACTTCGAGTTTCACCTGCATGACCCTCGCAACCTGGCTGACCCTGGCGGGGACCGCAGCGGACGACGGCCTCGCGGAACGGCTCGCAGGCGCGGCCGAGCACGCTCTGACGACCCAGGGCGGGGTTGCGCGTGCGTTGGCGGAGCGGGGATACGACCGGGTCGTCTACCTGGGCAGCGGATCGCTCGCAGGGCTCGCACGAGAGTCGGCGCTGAAGCTTCTCGAACTCAGTGCGGGTCAGGTCGTGTCCTATTTCGACTCCGCACTGGGCTTCCGCCACGGACCGAAGGCGGTGCTCGACGGCAGAACCCTCGCTCTCGTGTACCTCTCGAACGACGAGTACACGCGCAAGTACGACCTCGACATCGCCGACGAGCTGCGTCGTGCCCTCGGCAAGGAGAACGTCCTGGCCATCGGTACCGGCACCACGGGTGGCCTCATCGACCTCGACATGCTGCAAATCGAGGGGCTGGACAATATCGGTGACGCCGCGCTCGCCGTGCCGCTCGTCGTCTTCGCCCAGCTGATCGGTCTGCACTTCTCGCTCGCCCTGGGCAGAACCCCGGACAACCCGTTCCCCTCCGGCGATGTCAACCGTGTCGTGAAGGGTGTGACGATCCACGCCCTTGACGAGCAACCCTGACCGGCCGAAGGCATCTGCAGACGGCGAGCGACTCGCAACAGCCGAGCTCCGTGGAAGTCTCACCCGCGACAATCAGCCTCCGCGGCACTCGAGCCAAGGAAGCATCTCATCGCAACTTGCCCCGCGTGATCGCGTCCTTACGAAACCATGAAGAAGGGAAGGGCCCGTCAACGCCCCGGCGTTGACAGACGCGCCGGTTCGTGACCGTGGCGCTCCCGAAGTCGACGACGCTCTGAACTTCGTCAGCTGGAACGAACGTCCCGCGTGTCGCACCAACCCGGTAGCGCACGCCCTTGGCGATCTTGAAGCCTTCATCAGGCCCAGGCGATTCAGTCCCAGCCGGGGAGCTCGATCACCACCACCTTGGCTTTGGGCAGAGACTTGATCTTGGCCTGATCGGCGCGTTCGGCGCGCAAACGTTGGGCGACGAAGTCCACTGAGGGCGGGGGACTCGCGGCGACACGCGTCAGTGCCTCCACCAGGCCTGAGGCGCCGCGTCTTGAAGATCCGCGATCGATCGATTGCCGGACATCGGGCCTCGCGCCTGCACGGCCATCGCGCCGGCAACGTTGGCGTAGCGCAGCGCCTCTGACGCATCCATCCCATCGAGGTAAAGTGCGAGGAACGTCCCGCCAAAGCAGTCCCCCGCCCCGGTCGGGTCGACTGCATCGACCGTCAGGCCCGGCACGCTCAATTCGCCGTGACCAGGTCGGAAGAGGCTCGCGCCTCTCGCACCGCGCTTGATGACGACGACCTGGGCCGCGCCGGCCGTCAGTTGCGCCGCGCACTCGGCGTCACTCGCCTCGCCGAGGAGAACTTGTAGCTCGCCCTCGCTGGCGAGGACGAGCTCGGCGCCGCCGAGGATACGGCGCAGTGCCTGGACGTACTCCTCCCGGGTGAGCATCTCGGGCCGGATGTTGGGGTCGAACGAGACCCGGATGCCACGGGCAGAGGCCCCGTCGAAGACTTCCGCGATCGCTTCGACGGCTCCGGTGCTGAAGGCGCTACTGCCCATGAGGTGGACGCAGTCCACACCGCTGAGACCCGCCTCGAGGTCGTTCAACCGGAACCGACCCGAGGCGGCCTCGGCCAAGTGAAAAATGAACGACCGTGATCCGTCCCTGGAATAGCTGACGAACCCGACGCCGGTCGTCCCGAGCTCGTCGACCCGCACGTGGTCGAGCCTGACCCCGCTCGCACGGAGGCGCGCCAAGCACGACTCGCCGAACTCGTCGGCGCCGACCGTGCCGACCAGCGACACCTCGGCCCCGCACAATGCCGCCTGGTCGGCCAGGATGGCGGGTGCCCCTGACGGGAACGGTCCGATCCAGTGCCCCGGCTGGAGTCTCGACTGGTCAACCTGCTCGGCGACCATCTCCACGAGGATCTCGCCGATGCACAACAGTTTCGCCACGATCGCCCCTACCTGAGCCCGTCAACGCTTCGTGAGAAGATTCGGACGGGCTGCGGACGTCATGATGACGACCCGTACGACGCCCTGAAGAAATCGGCGTGTGGGTCCAGGCCAACGACGTGTTCCCCGTGCGCAGGTTGCTGAACCCACGGCGCGCCTCCTCGCCTTCACATCATGCCGATCACATCATGCCGATCACATCATGCCGAGATCTGCACCCGCAGGGCAGGGGCAGCAGGTCGCCATGCGCCTCGACCATCGCATTGCACAGGTCCCAGATCTGCTCGACGGTGAGACTCGCTGACGTGTTCGCGTCCGCCATCGCCGCCTGTCGCAGGAGGCGCGGCTCGCCTTGGACGGCAGCAGCGACCGTCAGCAGGCCGGTACTGACGAAGGCGGCATTGACGGCGGCAAGCTGGAGGGGCATCGCACCCACGGCTTGCGGACGTATGCCGTCGCCGTCCACCACGGCTGGCACTTCGGCGGTGAACGTCTCCGGCAGCCCTTCGATGAGTCCGGCGTTGGGCACGTTCACGACGATCGTGCGGGGCGTCCCGGTGACGATGCTGTGGATGATCTGCGGCGCGTACTCCTGTGCGGCGTGCTCCCGCTCGCCGATGTCTTCGCCGGCCCGCACCTTACGTCGCGTCTCCTCGTATTCCGCGACGTTGTCACGTGAGATTCCCAGGTAGTCGCCGACCGGAATTCGAAGTCGCTCGATCTCGGCGTCGGAGTGCATGTACCGGGGGAGGTACTCGGCGGAGTGCTCGCTGGACTCTGTCGGGTAGTACCCGAGACGGCGGTACATGTCGACGCGGACCCGGCGGCGCAGCTCGGGGTCTTCCGCGATGCGTTCGTCAAGGCGCGGGTACAGATCAGCACCGTCGTGCTCCCAGCGAAGGATCCATGCCTGGTGGTTGACCCCCGCACTCAGGTAGCTGACCTCGTCGAAGGGCACTCCGACGACGTCGCACAGGCCGCGCACGGTCCAGTAGACGGAGTGGCACAGGCCGATGACCTTCAGCTGCGGCGCGACGGCGTGCAGGTACGCCACGTTCATCGCCATCGGGTTCGTGTAGTTGACGAACCACGCATCGGGACAGATCTCGAGCACGTCCTGCGCGATGGCCGACAGCACCGGGAACGTGCGCAGTGCGCGGAAGATACCTCCGATGCCCACGGTGTCGCCGATGGTCTGGCGAAGGCCGAATCGGCCGGGCACCTCGAAGTCGACCACCGTCGCCGGGTACCCGCCGACCTGGATCGAGTTGATGATGAAGTCGGCTCCCTCGAGGGCCTGCCGCCGGTCGAGGTACGACGTGATCACGGGTGCGGCCCCCCGACCTCTGGCAGTTGCTCGCGCGATGCCCTCGGCCGTCGCCCGCCTGTCGACGTCGATGTCGTGCAGGTGGATCTTCAGGTCCGGGATGTCGCCGAACGCCAACAGGTCCGCGAGCAGGTCGCGGGTGAAGACAGCACTGCCGGCGCCAAGGAACGCAATCGTGGTCATGCGGCAGTGCTGCCCCAGAGCGCGCAGTTCTGCACGAGTTGCGTAGAACTGATCACTCGTCCTGCTGCGGGAGGCGACTACACCGCGTGAATCCGGACTCCGCTCTCGCCCAGCTCCCGCAGGCGCTCGGGGTCGGCGTCCGTGTCTGTGATGATGTCGTCGATGCGCGTCAATGCCACGATGCGCGCGAAGGTCACCCGCCCGATCTTGGAGCTGTCGGCGATGACGACGCTGCGGCGGGAACGCTCGAGAAAGTTCCGATCCGTCTGGGCCTCCATCTCGTGATACGTGGTGCACCCCTCCCGTGCCGAGAGGCCGTCGACACCGATGAAGGCGATGTCCAGGTGGTAGTTGTTCAGCATCATCTCGGCGGCCGGTCCGACCATCTCGTAGGAGGGTCGGGCGACCCCACCGATGACGACCAGCGTGATCTGCGGACGTGTGGCCAGTTCAGCGGCGATGTTGATGGCGTTGGTGACCACCGTGATCCCTCGCCGGTCTGCTAGCGCGCGGGCGAGCTCCGTGGCGGTCGATCCGCCGGTCAGACCGACGACAGCGCCGTCCTCGACGAGCGATGCAGCAGCCCGCCCGATGCGTCGCTTCTCGGCCTGGTTGCGGGTCGCCTTGATCCCCACCGAGAGCTCCTGGCCGACGTCCCCGACCACGGCCCCACCGTGCGTCCGGAGCAGCAGGTGACTGGCACTCAGGGACTGGAGGTCACGCCGGATCGTTGCACCGGACACTCCCAGGGACGCCGCCAGCTGCCCGACGTCGACGCTGCCCGTCTCAGTCGCTCGTTCGAGGATCGCCGACATTCGGTCTGCTCTGCGCACACGCCGATCGTAGAGCACGCAGCCAGCGTGCGCAAATGAGCGGAAAGTAGCTTCGTTCCGATCAGTCTGTGACCAAATCAATCCTCAGCGTTGACGCTCAGCCCCGCAGGCCCTACCGTCTGTCCAAAGTGCGCAGGTTGTCATCGGGGACGGCCCGCCACTGCGCAACTGATCAGATGCGCGTCGCCCTGGCGCGTATGGACCAGCCCATGGGAGGGCCAAGGACCATGAAGAGAAAGCAAGCAAGAGTGACCAGGCAGGGGGCCGCCGGACTCGCCGGGCTCACGGCCATCGCCCTTCTCGCGGCCGGCTGCAGCGCAGGAGGCGGTAGCGCCACCGCATCGGGAGCGTCAACCGACGTGGCAGGGGTCACGATCACCGTGGCGCTGCCCGCTGACTCCGCGCCCCCGGCCGCCGCCCTGGCAGCGTTCACGAAGGAGAGCGGCATCAAGGTCAACTGGGTCATCTCGGACTGGGACAGCCTCCAGACCAAGATCTCCGCCGCTGCGACCGCGAACACCTACTTCGCCGACGTGACGAACGTCGACTGGTCCCGAGTGGGCCAGCTAGGCAAGCTCGGGTGGTTCCAGCCCCTGGAGGAGTACCTCGACGTCAACGCGCTCAAGGCTGACATGCCGCAGCTAGGTTCGTTCACCCTCGACGGGCACCTCATCGGAGTGCCGTACGACTCGTCTTACATGGTCACCACGGTCAACACCGACCTGTTCGCCAAGGCCGGGATCACGACGATGCCCACCACCATGGACGAGTACACGAACGACCTGGAGCAGATCAAGGCCAAGGGCGTGGTCGAGTATCCGCTCAACATCCCGTTCTTGGCGGCCGAGGGCCTGTCGACCTACTGGTACGAGACGACCAACGCGTTCGGCGGCGCCGTGCTCGACGCCAGCGGCAAGCCGCTGTTCACCGACCCCAGCTCGCCGGGCTACAAGGCTGCCCAGTGGATGGTCGACGCGCTCACGGGCGGCCTGGTGCCGCCCGGCAACATCAACGTCAACGATGGCCAGGGCGAACAGACGCTCATGGCTCAAGGAATGGTGGCAAGCACGCTGTCCGACTACTCGGGTCTGATCAACAGCCTCTACAACGTCACGGACAGCTCCAACGTCGCCGGCAAGATCGAGTACCTGCCCACGCCGGGTGTCAACGGTCCGGCGGGCAACCTGTCCAACCCCGACGGCATGGGCATCCCGACGCAGGCGAAGAACCCGGCGGCGGCAGCCAAGTTCATCGAGTGGTTCAACTCCGCTTCGACGCAGGAGGACTTCGCCGGCCTCAACGGCCAGGACAAGGTGTGGGGCTCGTCCTTCATCCCCTCGCGCGTCAGCGTCGTCGAGAAGCTTGCCCAGGCAGGCAGCCTCGCCGACGGCGAGCACCTGGCCGCGATGCTCCAGACCGCCTCGCCGGTGTTCCCGGAGGGCGCGCCCGCGTGGTACCCGACCTTCTCCAACGCCGTGTACACCAACCTGCACGCCGCGGCGACCGGGTCGATGAGTGTCGCTGACGCCATCAGCGCCATCGCTGCGGTCGCGAACCAGCAAGCGAGCAACGGCTGATGGCCGCCCCGCGGAGGTCGGCGCGGCCGACCCCGCGGGGGGACGACGCCAGGCGTGGCGTGGTGGTCGAGGGTGACCGCTCTGACATTGCGACCTCGACCACACGCCCACGCCAGCGGCACCTCGATGCGCTGCCCTACGTGCTCGTCGCTCCGGTGGCGATCTTCATCGTGGGACTCGCCCTCGTCCCGGCCGCGTTCACGATCATCGAATCCTTCTTCAAGGTCGACGCGCTCCACCCGCCCACCCGCTTCACCGGGTTCGGGAACTTCGTCGAGATCTTCCACAACCACGCGGTGATGAACAGTGTCGCCAACACGACGTTCTACGTCGTCGTCGGCGTCGCACTCTCGACAATCCTCGGCATCGCGATGGCGGTGCTCCTGCAGCACCCCTTCCGCGGACGCGGCGTGGTCATCGCGATCCTGATCCTGCCGTGGGCGCTACCGGGCGTGGTCGAGGGCATCCTGTGGTCGGGCATCTTCGACCCGAACTCAGGTCTCATCAACGGCCTCGTCGCCACGTTCCACCTCGGTGCCGGCAACGGTGTGCTGCTCGGTCAGAACCGGCTGCTGACGCTCGCGCTCATCGAGATCGTCCAGGTCTGGCAGATCACGCCACTGTCGACGGTGCTGATCTTCGCCTCACTCCAGCTGATCCCGGGCGAGATCTACGAGGCGGCTGTGGTCGACGGTGCGAACCAGTGGCGCAGCTTCGCCTCCATCACACTGCCCCTGGCTCGGCCGGGAATCGCCGTGGCCATGGTCGAAGCAGTCATCGCGACCGTGAACATCTTCGATCAGCCATACGTGCTGAACGGGGCGGCCTCCACCGGATCCTCTGTGACGATGCAGACATACTTCGTGAGCTTCCAGAACCTCAACTTCGGCCAGGGGTACGCGCTCTCGCTGCTCGTGGCTCTGGTGACCGTGGTGCTCTCCGTCGTCGTCCTCCGATTCGTCTACCGGAAGGTCGAACTGTGAGCGCCCGCCGTCACCCCCTGCGATCAGTGGCACTCGGTCTCGTCATCCTCTGGTCGATCGTGCCGATCTACTGGGCAGCCAAGACGGCCCTCCAGACCGAGAGTGCAGCCCGTTCACGCCCGGTCGAGTACGTTCCGCTGCATCCCACCCTCGACAATTTCCGGACGCTGCTCTTCGGGCAGGGCGGCGTGGCAGTAGGCATACGTCACTCGATGCTGAACATCGTCATCGAATGCGCCGCGGCGACGACTGTCACGGTTACCCTCGCTGCCCTCGCTGCCTACGCCTTCGCCAGATTCACCTTCCGCGGGCGCAACATCCTCTTCTACGCAGTCCTCGCGACGCTGGCGTTCCCGCCGTACACGACGCTGATACCGCTGTACCGGATCATGAGCGCCTTCAGTCTGGTCAACACCTATACCGGCATCGTCCTCGTGTACGTCTCAGGTTTCCTACCCCTGGCCGTCTGGGTGCTCCACAACTATTTCGCCAGCATCCCGATGAGCATCGAAGAGGCCGGCCGCATCGATGGCGCAAGCCGCATGCAGGTGTTCTGGCACCTGGTGCTACCGCTGGCCGTCCCGGGGATCATCTCGATAGCTCTCATCACATTCTTGTTCGGGTGGGCCCAGTTCCTCTTCCCGTTGGTGCTCTCGACCGACCTGTCAACTCAACCGCTCACGGTCATCATCGCGGCACTCCAAGGGAAACACACCGTGCCCTCAACGCTCATGAGCGCGGCTGGGCTCCTAGCTATCGCTGTGCCCGCCGTGCTCGCTCTGACGTTCAACCGGTACATCGTGAACGGACTCCTGGCGGGGAGCACCAAGTGACGCGCCCCAGATCCCGAGGTCTCGGCGCCCGCTCGATCGTCCTCATCGGCGCGGGCAGCACCGTGTTCACGCCTGGGCTGCTCACCGACCTCACATCATCGCGAACCTTCGACGAATGGACCCTCCACCTGGTCGACATCAACGGTGACGCAGCCGAGACCATGGGACGCCTCGGCCGACGAATCGCCGCAGACCAAGGTTCCGGACTGCGGATCGAGGTGCACACCGACCGGCGTGCGGCGCTGCCGCGGGCGAACGTCGTCGTGACAACGATCGCGGTAGGCGGCGCCATCGGCTGGCTGCACGACATGCAAGTGCCGGCACGCCACGGCATCACCCAGACGGTCGGCGACAGCGTCGGCCCCGGAGGTGTCCTTCGCGCGTTGCGCCACGTCCCCGAGTTCGTCGCGATCGCCCAGGACGTCGCCGATCTGGCACCGGACGCGTGGCTGGTCAACTACAGCAACCCGTTGACGGCGAACGTCCGTGCCATCACGTCGCAGACGCGGGTCCGCGCGATCGGCCTCTGCCACGGGACGATGCACACGCGGGCCGCGCTCGCGGCTGAGCTAGGCCTGCCGGCCGACGAGGTCCACGCGGTCTTCGCCGGACTCAACCACCTGAGCTGGCTGCTCGATCTGCGGCACGGCACGGAAGACCTCTACCCGCGCCTGGGCGAGATGGTCGCCGAACGTGCAGGTGGCATCGACTCGCCGTCGACGGGCCGCGAGGGTGCGCACCAGGCAGTGTCGGCCGACCTGTTCCGCACTTTCGGTCTCTATCCAGCTCCCGGCGACCGGCACGTTGCGGAGTTCTTTTCGTGGTACCTGCGCGGCGCCCACAGCGATCACATGCCGTGGGGCCTGCAGGCGGGGCGCGACATGACAGTTCAGTACATCGGCGAAAAGGCGCAGCTCTGGGAGAGGTTGCACGCACAGGCCGATGGCGCCGAGCCGCTTCCGGGCTTGAGGGACCAGGAGGCCGAGAGGCTCGTCGCGATTCTCGAGGCCCTTGTCTCGGGCCGGGACTCCGTCGAGCTGGCGGTCAACCTGCCAAATGACGGCAAGATCTCCAACCTTCCCCCGGAGGCCGTCGTCGAAGTGCCGGCCGTGGTCGGCGCCGGCCGCATCACCGGCGTCGCAGTGGGGCCGATGCCTGCCGCGATCGCGGCGGTGCTCACAGCACGCGCCGCACAGCAGGAGCTCACCGTACGCGCCGCCCTCACCGGTGACCGACGGCTCGCCCTACAGGCGATCGCACTCGATCCCCTCGTACCTGACCCCACAACGGCAGCAGCTGTGCTCGACGACGCCGTGGTGGCCCATGCGCCGCTGATGGACCGCTTCGCGAAAGTAACCATGGAAGGAGAAGTGGCATGAGGGACGCTCTGGAGGATGTCCTGGCCCGGCATCGTGAGGGCCAGGGCGTAGGAATCACCTCGGTCTGCTCCGCCAACCCGCTCGTCATCCAGGCTGCCTGCGAGCAAGCCGTTGCCGACGACGCCGCGGTACTCATCGAGGCGACGAGCAACCAGGTCGACCAGTTCGGTGGGTACACCGGGATGCGACCCGCGGACTTCCGGGACCTGGTCCACGGCATCGCCGAGGGTGCCGGCCTGTCGCGTGGGCGCGTCGTCCTCGGCGGGGACCACCTAGGGCCCAACGTGTGGAGATCGCTGCCCGCCGAGCAGGCGATGAGCCGGGCGGAGGACCTCGTACGGGAGTACGTGGAGGCCGGCTTCACGAAGATCCACCTGGACTGCAGCATGGCCTGTGCCGATGACCAACTACCCCTGACCGACGAGGTGGTTGCGCAGCGTGCCGCCCGTCTGGCGCGGTCCGCGGAAGAGTCTGCGCGGCGCACTTCCGGCCCCAGCGCACTGCGGTACGTCATCGGCACAGAGGTGCCGGTCCCCGGCGGTGCCCACGAGGAGATCACCGCGCTCACGCCCACCTCGCCGGACGCGGCACGCGCCACCGTGGAAGCACACCGGGTCGCCTTTGCAGACGCGGGGATCGACGAGGCTTGGGCCCGCGTCGCCGCTCTCGTCGTCCAACCCGGCGTGGAGTTCGACGCGCTCCGCGTGATCGACTACGACCGCAAGCGTGCCCAGGCGCTGAGCCAGATGATCGAGGGCCAGCCGCTGGTCTTCGAGGCGCACTCCACCGACTACCAGACGGCCACCAACCTCGCGGCTCTCGTCCAGGACCACTGGGCGATCCTCAAGGTCGGCCCGGGCCTGACATTCGCTCTGCGGGAGGCGCTCTTCGCACTCGCGGCCATCGAGAGGGAGATCGTGCCCGCGGGCGAGTGCTCCAGACTCCCGGAGGTCGTGGACCAGGTCATGGTGCGGCGGCCCGAGTGGTGGCGGGGCTACTACGAGGGCGACGAGGCCGCTCAGCGCGTCGCGCGGAGGTACAGCTACAGCGACCGGCTGCGCTACTACTGGCCGGACCCCCAGGTGGAGGCCGCCGTCGAGCGGCTGATGAGCAACCTGCGAGCGTTCCCGCCGCCCTTGCCGTTGATCAGCGCGCACCTGCCCGCTCAGTACGACCGCGTTCGCTCGGGCGCCATCGCTTCCGAGCCGACCGCCCTGGCGCTGGACCACGTTCGTGACGTCCTTCGTGCCTACTCGACCGCCTGCACACCCGAACCATCAGGGAGTATGTCGTGACCACAACCTCGGGAACCACCGCATCAGAGGGCGACCGCATCGCCGCGAGGCGGTCGGCGAGCCTCAGTGACCCCAGGGCCGGGGCGACCGGTCGCGAGATTGCCCACCAGCCGACGATGTGGAGGCGGGTTGCGGCTGACATCACGTCCCGCAGGGAGGAGGTCCAGAGATTCCTCGGCCCGCTGCTCGCGCTCGATGATCTGCGCATCGTGCTGACGGGCGCGGGCACCTCCGCCTTCGTCGGCGAGATCCTCGCACCTGCGCTGACCCGGCAGTTGCGCCGCCGGGTGGACGCGGTTCCGACGACCGACATCGTCTCGAATCCCCAGGAGATCTTCGCCGAGGACCTTCCGACGCTCCTCGTCTCCTTCGCCCGCTCGGGGGACAGCCCAGAAAGTGTCGCGGCAACGGTCCTCGCCGACCAGTCCCTGCGCGCGGTCCACCACCTCATCGTCACGTGCAACCCTGATGGCGAGCTGGCGAGGGTCCACCGGACAGATGAGTGCTCGCTCGTCCTCCTCATGCCCCCAGAGACCAACGACGAAGGCTTCGCGATGACCTCGAGCTTCACGTCGATGGTGCTGGCGACCTGGCTGGTGCTGAACGCCGACACGCAGGACCTCACGATGGTCGAGCGCGTGGCGGCGGCCGGAGAGGCGGTGCTACGTGAACGCGCGGACGCCGTGGCCGAGCTCGCGTCGCGTGGCTACCAGCGAGTCGTCTACCTCGGGAGCGGTTCACTCACCGGCCTGGCGCGTGAGTCCGCACTCAAGGTCCTCGAGCTCAGCGCCGGGAGTGTCGTCAGCTACTTCGACTCCTCGCTGGGATTCCGGCACGGGCCGAAGTCTGTCCTCGACGGGGCAAGTCTCGCGATCGTCTACCTGTCCACCGATTCCTACACGCGCCAGTACGACGAGGACATAGCAGTCGAGCTGGGACACCAGATGGGCAAGGAGAACGTCACCGTCCTTGGATCGAGGCCAAGTGAGCGCATCGACTCCGCGTGGACGCTCCCCGGGTTGGACGACGCCCCAGATGTCCTGGTCGGTCTACCGTTCGTGCTCGTGGCACAGCTGTTCGCGCTCGGCACTTCACTGTCGCTCGGGCTCACCCCGGACTCCCCGTCCCCATCGGGACAGGTCAACCGCGTGGTCAAGGGCGTGACGGTGCACCCCTACGGCGGGCGGTAGCGGTGTTCCTCGGGGTCGACGGCGCGGGTACCAAGACCGCCTTGTGCCTCGTGACGGAGGACGGCCGCTTGGCGGCGGCGTTCGTCGCCGCAACCGGCGTGGATTCCCTCGTGGTCGCCGTCGGCACCTCGCACGCGATGACCGAGAGCGTCGCACGTGTCGACCTCGGCAGCATGCACCCGGTTGCGCAGACACGAATCGGAGATCCCGAAGTCCTTGGCGATCTGGGAGATCGGAGCATCACCGCGCCGGGCCACAGCCACGACGTCCGCGCGGAACTCCTTCGGATGAACTCTAGACACGATCGACATCCTTCCAGCGAGGACCCCCGCCCCCACAGATCCTCAATCCTCCCGAGGTGACCAATCCGTGGGGCAGGTCAAGGTGTCAACGAAACCCTCAGCAGTCCCGGCTGTTCACCGGGAGCGTCAAGTGAAGGCAGGGCATCGATGAGTCGGACATGGACCGCCCGGGAGGGTTCGGGCGCCGTGGTGCACGCCGGATTGGTGGTTGCCCTCGACGTCGGGGGCACCGCGATGAAGGGTGTCGTGCTGGATTCGGACGACCGGATCGTGGGCTTCCACCGGTGGCCGACCCCGCGCAGCGAGGGGCCGGCGGTGGTGGTCGATGCGGTGTTGGACGCGGTGGGCGACCTGCTGGCCCGAGCCGATGGCGCCGTGGCTGTCGGTCTGGTCGTGCCGGGGCTCGTCGACGACCATGGCGGGGTGGCGCTCCACTCCGAGAACATCGGGTGGCGCGACGTCGCGTTCCGCGACCGTGTCGTCGAACGGTACGGGCTTCCGGTCGGCTTCGGTCACGACGTCCGTGCCGGCGGTCTCGCGGAGAGGACGCTGGGCGCTGCACATGGAGTCGACGACGTCCTCTTCCTCCCGGTGGGAACGGGGATCTCCGGCGCGATGTACGTCGCCGGGCATCTCGTCGAGAACATCTACGGCGGCGAGATCGGACACATCGACGTCGGCTCCGGGGAAGACTGCGCTTGCGGGGCCCACGGGTGTCTGGAGTCGATCGCCTCCGCGGCCGCGATCGCGATGCGGTACAACAGGACGACCGGTGGATCGGTGGCCGGGGCCGAAGAGGTGCTCCACCTGATGGTGGCCGGCGACGTCGTCGCCGCGACCGTCTGGGACGAGGCCGTCGACGCTCTGGCGCGAGCCCTGGCCACCTACACCTCGTTGCTCGCCCCGGAGGTGATCGTCGTCGGTGGCGGACTCTCCCGAGCAGGGGAGGCCCTTCTAGGGCCCTTGCGCAACCGGCTTCGAGAACTCCTCGTCTGGCAGCAGCACCCCCGGATAGTTCCCGCGCTCCTGGGCGGCAACGCGGCGTGTCTCGGGGCCGGACTGCTGGCGCGCGCTGCGCTGCCGGGCGAACTCCCCGGGCAGGGCCGGGCGGTGGCGTCCGACCCGCACGAGGCCGTCGCCCTGGCCGATGGCGACGTCTGAGTTCACCGCCGCCGGCCGCCGGCCGGGGCAGATAGGGGAGAAGCGATGACCCACCGCACACTCGTTGTTGACGGCCTTCCACGGCCCGGGGGGGCCTACAGTCACGTCACCTCCGCCGCCGGCCTCGTCTTCACTGCAGGGTTCGGCCCGCAGGATGCGCAGACCTCAGACGTGCCGGAGGGCATCGCGGCGCAGACCGAGGCCACTCTGCGGAACGTGCAGCGGGCGCTGGCCGCCGCCGGGCTCGGCCTTGCCGACGTGCTCAAGATGACCGTGCACCTGGCCGACCTGAAGCGCGACTTCGCGGCGTTCGATGCCGTGTACGGCCAGATCGTCCCGCAGCCCTATCCGGTGCGTACGACGGTGGGCTCCCAGCTGCTCGGCATCCTCGTGGAGATCGATGTTGTTGCCGGAAGTGACGGCGACTGACCCGCGACGGTCGTCCTGGGTGCGAGCGACTCCGCACCCCGGCCCTCGGGACGCCGCGCGACGGCAGCGTGCGGGCGGACACGCCGCTCAGAAGAAGGTCCGGACCACGTCGACGATCGTCTCGGTCTCGTCCAGCACGGGGATCCATCGCCACTTGTCGAAGGTGGTGCACGGATGTGAGATCCCGAGAACCACCTCGTCCCCGGGTGCGAGATCGAGGCCTTCGGGGATCGTGACGATCGCATGCTGGTCGAAGAGCTGGCGGACGACAGCGCTGCCGAGGTCCACCGGTTCGCCCGCCACGGTGCGTCCGCGCAACGGCACGGGCAACCCGGCGTCGAAGGACAGGTCGCGGCGTCCGGCTCCGACGACGGCAGTTCCGCTCTCGGGCCGGGACAGCACGGGAGCCCAGACCTCGAGGGCCGGGACCAGCCCCGGAACTGCACCGGTGCGCTCGAATGCCGAGATGGACCGATAGAGGCCGTGGTCATGCGTCGCGTAGCAGCCGCTCCGCAGCACCACGCGCCAGGCGGGGTTGCCGGCAAGAGACGCGACGACGGCGTCGAAGTACGCCGAACCCCCTGCCGTCACCATGGGCACCGCATCGAAGTGGCCCCTGGCCAGGAGGGCACCCGCCAGGTCCCCGAGCCGGTCGCAGAACACCCGCGCGGCATCCAGGGTGAGCTCCGCGGTCGGTGCCGTCAGGCTGCCCTCGTATCCGGCCACGCCGGCGAGTGAGAGGCGGGAGCTGCGGCCGACGGCCTCAGCGACGAGCACTGCCTCATCGATCGTCCTGGCGCCGGTGCGACCGTTCTCGTGCCCGAGCTCGACGAGGACGGCGAGCTGCCCGGTGAACCCGGCCGCTGAGAGCTGCTCGGTCAGGAGCTGAACTCCGCTGGTGCTGTCCACGTAGCAGGTGATCGATGACTCTGGATGCTCGGTGAGCTCGCGACCCAGCCAGGCGATGCCACCGGGATCCGTGACCTGGTTCGCGATCAGGACGTCGCGTACGCCGAAGCGACGGAAGACGCGCGCTTGCTGGGCTGTCGCCACGGTCACTCCCTGGGCACCCCGCTCGAGCTGCTCGACAAGGATCTGCGGCGACATCGTGGTCTTGCCGTGGGGGTACAGCGTCACGCCGGCGTCGGCGCAGAAGCGCGCCATGACGTCGAGATTGTTGTGCAGGGCCTCCCGGCGAAGGTGGATCCGAGGGCTGCCGAGCCAGCCGCCGTGCACGACCGTTCGTTGCGCGACGAGGGCGGCGGCGGTGATGGGCGTCAGGTGCGCCGGGCCGCCGAAGCCCTTCTCGTCCGGGGTGATCGGGAGGTGCCGGATCGCGTCGACCCGCTTCAGGTCGATCAGGCTGCCGTCCACAAAGCCGTCCTTCCTTGGGCGTGACGTCGCATCGGGATCCGGAGGGTCCCGATGAATCGGCCCGGGTCGCGTGACCTGCCCGCGCCGGTGAGACTCGGGGTCCGCGCGCTACGGGAGACCGGTGGCCAGACGCAGGTAGTGGGCGACCGTGCCGGCGAGCGAGCTGCGCGCCATGGCTCCATAGCCTCGCGGGTCGACGCCGGCGGGATTCTCGGCCAGCCAGGCGCGAACGGCACCCGTGTAGGCGACGTTGAGTGCCGCCCCGATGTTGATCTTCGTCATTCCGTGCCGAGCGGCCTCAGCGATCGAGTCCTCCGGGACCCCGCTCGATCCATGCAGCACCAGAGGAACGGGCACCGCTGCGTGAAGGCGTCGGATGAGCTCCTGGTCCAGGGATGCCGTCTTGTCGACCATCGCGTGCGAGGAACCGACAGCCACGGCCAGTGCATCGACCCCGGTGTCCGCGACGAACTGGGCGGCCTGGCCCGGATCGGTGCGCACACCCGGTGCGTGAGCGCCATCCTTGCCGCCCACCTCGCCGAGCTCCGCCTCCACCCAGATGCCGTTCGTCCGTCCCCACGTCGCCGCGTCCCGGGTGCGATCCCGGTTGGTCTCGAAATCGTGGCGCGAACCGTCGTACATCACCGACGAGAAGCCGAGCTCGGGCGCCAGCCTCATGAGCGCCACGTCGGTGATGTGGTCCAGGTGCAGCGCGACGTCAGCGGACGAGGCACGGGCCAGCTCGACGGTCGCTGCGGCGATCGCGCGTGCCTGCCCGTGGTAGGCGATGGCGTTCTCGCTCAGCTGCAGGATCACCGGCAGCCCGGCCCTCTCGGCCCCCTCGACGATGCCCTCTGCGTGCTCGAGCGTGATGACGTTGAAGGCGGCGATGCCGGTACCGGCAGCGGCGGCGCGTCCCATCAGCTCGGCGGTGGTGATCACGGGCATGTGCCAACCTTGACGCACACCCCACAAGGACGCAAGCATCGCCAATGAATCGCGAGATGGAACGCACGTATTCGCAAGACCGCGCGAGGTGATCCCGGCGAGGAGGCTCAGATGACGGCCGCTGGCACGTTGCTGGTCGCGGAGCGCCGCCAAGCGCTGATCGACGCCGTCCGGACCCACGGCCGGCTGGAGGTTGCCACGGCCGCGTCCGAGCTCGGCACGTCGACCGAGACGATTCGCAAGGACCTCATCGCCCTCGAGGCCCAGGGCTTGCTCAGGCGGGTGCATGGTGGCGCGCTCCAGCTGCAGTCGATGACCTTCGAGCCCGACATCGGGAACCGGAGGGAGAACCTGGCCGAGAAGAGGCGCATCGCCGCCAGGGCCATCGCGGAGGTACCCGAGGACGGCGCCATCTTCATCGATGCCGGGTCCACGACCCAGGTGTTCGCTGAGCTCCTGGTCGGCACACCCGGCCTCCGGGTCTTCACCAACGCCCTGACCGTGGCGGGCACGCTCGCAGGCAAAGACTTCCTCGACTGCCACACCGTGGGTGGCCGCGTCCGTCCGAGCAGCCTTGCGGAGGTCGGCTCCCTGGCGCAGCGCGTGTTCGACGACTTCCGCTTCGATGTAGCATTCGTCGGCACCAACGCTGCCTCGTTCAGTCGTGGGCTGTGCACTCCGGACCCGGAGGAGGCGGCGATCAAGCGGGCGATGATCGTCAGCTCCACGCGGGTCGTGCTGCTCGCCGATCACACCAAGTTCGGCCGTGACTCGCTGGTCAAGTACGCCGACCTGGACGAGATCGATCTGGTCATCACCGGCGTCGAGATCGAGGACGAGCACGCTGCGGCACTGGCCGACGCCGGCGTGGCGACGGAGCTCGCATGATCGTCACCGTCACCCCGTCCCCGGCGATCGACTGGACGGTGGAGGTGGACTCCTTCGCCCTCGGGGCGGTGAACCGCGCGGTGCGGTCCAGCCGCGAACCGAGCGGGAAGGGAGTCAACGTCTCCTGGGCGCTGCACCGCGCCGGTCTGGCGACGCGGGCGGTCTTCCCGGCGGGGAAGAGCGGCGGCCGGCTCATGGACGAGGCGCTCTCACATGCCGGGATCGAGCACGTCATCGTCGACACGGGCCGTGATGTGCGCGTCAACATCACGCTGCTCACCCCGGGCAGCTCGACGAAGATCAACGAAGCAGGCAGCGCGCTCTCCGAGGAGCACATCGGCGAGCTCCGGGCGGCGGCCGTCCGCGCGAGCGTCGACGCGTCGGTCGTGCTCATCTGCGGGAGCCTTCCCCCTGGCACCCCCGCCACCTTCGTGCGTGACCTGGTGCGCGTGCTCAAGGGTTCGGCGGTCCAGGTCGGTGTCGACTCCTCGGGCGACGCGCTCAGGCTCGCCCTGGAGGCACGACCTGATCTGATCAAGCCGAACGTCCACGAGCTGGGAGATCTGACCCGGAGAGCCATTGCCACCCTCGGAGACGCTGCCGAGGCTGCGCGAGAGGCTCGCACGCGGTGCGCGGGAGCCGTGCTGGTGAGCCTGGGAGCGGACGGCGCGTTGCTCGTCGACGACGACGGTGTGCTGTTCGGCCGTGCGACGGGCATCCCATTCGTGAACTCCGTCGGGGCGGGGGATGCCCTGCTGGCCGGGTTCTTCGCCGGTGGTCCGACCCGGCAGGAGCGGCTGGCGACAGCAGTGCTATGGGCCTCGAGCGCGGTGGCTCACCGCACCACCCTCTTCCCGATCCGCCAGGATCTCGCTGGGCGGGTATCCGTCGGGGAGCTGACCACCCCCGCGGCCGTGCTGTCCGAGCCCTCCTCGCCCTCGTCGGGATGAGCCCGTGAGGACTGGACGTGAGCTCCTCCTGGGCCTGGATGTCGCGACGACGAGCAGCACGGCAGTGGTCAACACAGACATGCGGGCGGTGGACGAGCTCTTCGTGCATGCCGGGGGCGAACACCCATCGCTAGGGTCCGGCACAGCCACTGCGGACCGCCGGGGCGCGTGGGCAGCAGTGGAAGGTGCTGCTCAGCTCAGGGTCCCTGGACCGGGGTCACGCGGGGACGACGTGGATCTCGATGCCGGCGGCTGCGATGCGCTCGAGCTCTGCTGGATCGGCCGTCGCGTCGGTGACGAGGATGTGGATCTCGGACAGGTCGGCGACCTTCGCGAGAGTGATGCGCCCGACCTTTGAGCCATCGGCGACGACCATCACGCGCTGAGCGTGGGCGATCATCGCATGGTTCGTCCGCGCCTCGGTCTCGTCGTGGGTCGTGGCCCCGCCGAGTGCGCTGATGCCGTCCGTGCCGAGGATCGCTGTGCCGGCGTTGATGGCGTTGAAGGTGTTCTCCGCGAGGACGCCGACCGCCTCGTACGAGCTCGAGCGCACGACCCCACCGGTCATGATGACCTTGAGGTTGGGCCGCGAGGCGATCGCCATGACGGTCGTCAGGGAGTTCGTGATGATCGCGAGGTCCGGTCGTGTCGCCAGCACCTTCACGACCTCGGCCGTCGTCGTCCCCCCGGACAGCGCGATGCTGTAGGGCCCGTCGGGGAGCAGCTCGGCTGCCCGACGGGCGATCCGCTGCTTGGCGTCGCGGAACCTCGAGTCGCGAAGCCTGACGGGCACTTCAGGCTGGGCCTCCTGGAGGCGAGCGCCGCCGTGAGTGCGCACCAGAAGGCCCTGCTCCTCCATGTCCGCCAGATCGCGGCGGATCGTCGCGGCAGAGACCCCGAGCTCCCGGGTGAGTGTCGCGAGGCTCACCGAGCCGTCGTCGAGAAGTGCGAGCTCCGCGAGCATGCGCTCGGACCTCTTGCGTGAGATCGCGTGCGGCGTGGACCTGTCGAAGGGAGTGTTCGTCACTGGGCCCGTCCTTGGTCGTGGTGGTAGTCATCACGAGGTATCGCTCTGTGATGCTCAACCGTAGTGAGTACTTGCTGCGAATATAGACGGTTTCCTTGCGCGAGGCGCGCACAACGTTGATCCTCTACCCATGGTGACTATTGCGTTCATGGGTGCGGGCAGTGTGGTGTTCACGCGTCAGCTGGTGGCGGACATCTTGGGGTTCCCGGAGCTGGCGGATGTGACGTTCGCGTTGCATGACATCGATGCGGAGC
>Ga0209585_10000258_pt1 | contig 21174 bp, 12 predicted proteins | sample NGEPerone_FD_185491 | JGI IMG/M metagenome (GOLD analysis project Ga0209585, IMG submission 185491) | Arctic peat soil microbial communities from the Barrow Environmental Observatory site, Barrow, Alaska, USA - NGEE Permafrost154B-one... | ecosystem: Environmental > Terrestrial > Soil >... | reverse complement strand
TTTCTCAGGTTATCACAATTTTGCCCTGTCACTTGCAGAGCACAACCGAAACGCGGCCAAATATCAAAATGCTTTGAACAAGAGCGAGATCTGGAAATAGTTCTTTTGTTCTGATTACATTTTTGGATAGATCTTATGAATTGCAGGTTAAGCAATCCTGATAGAAATAATAAATCATTTCCAATTATCTATTGCGGACATCCAACTATGTTTTAAGGATATATAAACATGTATTACGCACATGTAAACATGTATTGCGAGTAAACAACTATGTTTTACGAATGTATTAGCATGTATTACGCACATGTAATCATGTATTGCGCGTGTTTAATCATGTATTACGCACATGTAATCATGTATTACGAGCATGTAATCATGTATTGCGAGAGTATAAGCATGTATTACGCACATATAAGAAGGTATTACTAATCTCCAATTATGAGGACTTCGCGCTCAAGCTCAATGTTAAATTTCTGTAAAACATCATAGACCACCATTTCCGACAATTCAAAAATCTCTTTTCCTGAAGCGCCTCCCTTGTTGATAATCACGAGTGCCTGTTTGTGATGAACAGCTGCATTTCCGACCGATTTTCCCTTCCATCCTGCTTTTTCAATCAACCATCCTGCTGCAAGCTTTACGTGACCTGCTCCGGCAGGATAGACCGGAATATCAGGATAGCGATTTTTCAGTGAGTTGCCGGTTGCTTCCGAAACAATTGGATTTTTAAAAAAACTTCCGGCATTTCCAACCTTTGACGGATCAGGCAGTTTTGATTCGCGGATGGAAATGACTGCTTTCCGGATGTTTTGAAGATTTTTCTTCCCCAACTTTAAAACCTCGGTTTTCAACGCGCCATATTCGAGGTGAAATTCCGGTTGTTTCGTAAGGTGAAAAATTACCGAGGTCACGATAAAATGCTCTTTCAGATTAACTTTGAATAAGCTGGTACGATAACCGAATTCACATTCGTCGTGACTAAACGATTTAATTTCAAGTGTGTCCAGATTTATTCCTTTCACTTCGGCAATGACCGATTCAGCCTCGATACCATATGCACCGATATTTTGAACAGGAACCGCTCCTACATTTCCAGGGATCAATGAAAGGTTTTCGACACCTCCCAAACCTCTTTCGACACACCATTCCACAAAATAATCCCAAACCACTCCTGCATCAGCTTCAACTTCTGCACTGTCTTTATTTTCTGAAATTATATGAATCCCAGCCATCTCAGGGTGAATAACAATTCCATCGAAGTTATTAATGAATAGCAGGTTGCTTCCTGCTCCCAGAAATAGCCGGTTTTCATTCATTTCGGTGCGATTCTCTTTTAAGAACAGGATCAGATCTTCCGTTGAATCCACAGTTAAATAGTGTTTAGCAATTGCAGATATCCCGAAGGTATTGTTATTTTTGAGCGAAAAATTGTGTTGGAGGTGGTACATGTAAACGTATTTTTGGCAAAGATACACAACTGACGCTTTCGGATGTTGAACTTTGAGTCAGTTCCAATCTTTTCTGACTGTTTCTGAAAATTTTCTGTATGGAATTTTAATTTTCCTGAAAATGAAACGACTGGTTATTTGTTTTTCACTTCTGTTAATGTCTTCATTAATATGGGGGCAGCCAACGAAAATTTATGCGCTTGTCATCCATGGTGGCGCTGGTGTTATGGATCAGAAAACCATGACTTCTGAAATGCAGAATGAATACATTGCTGTGCTGAACAGGGTGCTTTATGTTGGTGATTCGGTGCTGTCGCATGGAGGTACCTGCATGGATGCTGTCGAAAAATCGATCGTGATTATGGAGGATTCTCCGCTTTTTAACGCGGGGAAAGGAGCTGTTTTTACGCATGAAGGAATCGTTGAACTGGATGCATCTGTAATGGAAGGTAAATCACTAAAAGCAGGAGCTATAGCAGGTGTCAGAGATATTAAAAACCCGATTCGTGTAGCCCGTGCCGTTATGGAAAAATCGGAACATGTGATGCTGAGTGGATTGGGAGCATCGCAATTTGCAAAAGAGAAGGGTTTTGAGCCAGTTGACAATGCTTATTTTTATACCAAAAAGCGGTTTCAGTCACTTCAGGAATTACTGAAAGAGGAGCGGGAAGCAACCGTGAATGACAAACACGGCACTGTAGGATGCGTTGCGCTGGATATGTCAGGAAATATCGCAGCCGGAACATCGACCGGAGGAATGACGAATAAAAAATATGGACGCATCGGCGATTCGCCCATCATTGGCGCCGGAACTTATGCCAACAATGAAACCGGAGGTTTTTCATGTACAGGACATGGAGAATATTACATCAGGCTTGGTTTTTCGAGGGATATTTCAGCCTTAATGGAATACAAGAAACGATCGGTCACCGAGGCATGTCGGGAAGAAATCAGTAAACTGACGCAAATGGGTGGAACCGGAGGTGTAATCGGATTGGATAAATTGGGTAATATTGCGATGGAATTCAATACTTCGGGGATGTTTAGGGGATTTGTCAAGTCGAATGGCGAAAAACAGGTGGCAATTTTTAAATAGAAATCATTAATTTGTTTATAATATTTTGAAGAAGATTTTACTTGCAGTCACCAATGATTTAATTACCGATTACCGGGTGCATCGGACAGCCACAACTTTGCAATCGATGGGACTTGATGTTGTGCTGGTAGGCAGCATATTCAAGGATAAATCTGAATTAAAACGGCCTTATCGGATCCATCGTTTGGATATGTTCTTCCGCAACGGACGTCTCTTTTACATTGAATTCAATATCCGGTTATTCTTATTTGCGATAAAAGGTGGCTTTGATGTGTTTGTTGCCAATGGATTAGGTGTACTTCCCGGTATTGGTATGACTGCTTTCCTGAAAGGAAAACCTTTTGCATACGATAGTTATGACCTCTCTACCGAAAGTGCAGAGATGATTGGCAAGCCTTTTGACCGGTGGGTTTGGCGGGTAATCGAAAGATCGCTGATCCGTAAAGCGCGTCGTGTTTATACTATCAGTGAATCAATTGCCATATTTCTTGAGGCAAAGTATAAAATTCATGTGAATTTAGTGCGAAATACGCCTGAATTTCAGGCAATTAAAAATTATCCTCCCGAATACCGATTGGTTCATGAAGGACTAAAAGTTTTGATTTATCAGGGTGCAGTAAACAAGGGCCGTGGCCTTGAGATGATTATTAACGCGATGAAATACCTTCCCGAAGCGATGTTTTTTATTGTGGGAGAGGGGGCTGAAGAGAAGGAACTGGAGAAACTTGTTTTGAGAACATCGCTTTACAACCGCGTTATTTTTTATGGTCGGGTACCTTTCGAAGAACTGAAGTTTCTTACAATGCAGGCTGACCTTGGCTTGTCAGCAGAAGAGGATATCTGTTTGAATTATCGCTACTCCTTGCCCAACAAGTTGTTCGATTATATCCATGCCGGAATACCAGTTCTTGTTTCAGGGATGCCTGAAATGGAGAAAATTGTTACTGAACGAAAGATCGGCAAGATTATTTTGGACCGTACGCCGGAAAAATTGGCAGCTAAAATTCGGGCGATGTTGTCGGATGATGAATCGGTCAAAGAGTGGCGCGAGAATGCAATAGCTACTGCCAGGGAGTATAACTGGTGTAATGAGAAAAAAAAGGTGATCGAAATTTACCAGGAGTTCTTATAGTGATTAATTGTTGATTTACATCGACGGCAAATCCTCCAGCAACGATTCAAAATCGATAATCTCGGTATCATCCGCCAGCTCTCTGATGTTATTCGACTCGCAGATGATTTTGCGGGCCGGAAACCGTTGGATAATCGGATAATCATGGGTTGCCATAACGATTGTTTTTCCTTCGGCATTAATATCCATAAATACCTGAAGTAATGCATCGGAGGTTTCAGGATCAAGATTTCCGGTTGGCTCGTCGGCAAGAATGATTTCAGGATTATTCAATAAAGCCCTGGATATCACAATGCGCTGTTGCTCGCCGCCTGAAAGCTGGTGAGGCATACGTGGACCTGCATGACTCATCTCAACAATTGCAAGCACTTCATTAATGCGATCCTTAATCGATTTCTCGTTGTGCCATCCGGTTGCCCTTAAAACAAATTCGAAATTTTTGTAAACGGTACGATCAGTCAACAACTGGAAGTCCTGAAAAACAATCCCCAGTTTACGACGAAGAAAAGGAACCTCTTTTGGTCTGATTTTCTCAAGTTGGTAACCACAAATGGTGCCATTTCCGACGATTAAAGGCAATTCGTTGTAAAAAGTTTTCAACAAACTTGATTTGCCGCTTCCCACTTTTCCGATGATATAAAGGAATTCTCCTTTATTTACAGACAGGTTGATATTCTTTAATACCAACGTCTCACGTTGATAAATGTCTGCATTCTTCAATTCAATGATTGGCTCCACGATTCGAAATGTTTTTTTAAAAGTCTATATTTGTAACACCACGTTAGTACAAAACTAATGCTTTTTAACGATTTTTATTAAGAGTATATTTGGTTTAACAGTGATTTTGTAGAATATTTACTTAATTGTAAGTTCAAATAATTGGATATTGATTATATGAAAATGAAAATTAAAAGCCAGATAATTAAGGCGTTCGTTATTTTCTTCTTTTATTCCTTTCCCTTGTTTTCGCAACCGGTGGCTACCCAAGAGAATTGTAAGGAGACGTTCAGAACAGCAATGGAGTTGTTTAATGCCGAAAAGTACGGATCGGCCATCCATGAATTTCAAAAACTTCACGAAATTGCAGTGCCAGGTTCCGTATTTGCGGATGAAGCTGATTACCATATTCCTGTGTGTTATCTCGAAATGGGAAATCAAAACGGACGGAGTATGTTGGAGGCGTTTATTAAGGATGCACCGGAATCACCAAGAATTAACAATGCTTATTTCCGGTTGGGGAATGCGGATTTTAATAAGAAGCGCTATAAACAGGCGCTTGTTTCATTTAAAAAAATCGAGCGTAATTCATTGACGGGTAAAGAACTGGAAGAATACAGCTTTAAATCAGGTTTTTGTAACCTCGAAGAAGGTAACAATAGTATTGCCAAAGTATTTTTTGCTGGCTTGAAAGATAAACCGGGTACTTTTTCGGACGCTTCAAAATATTACTGGGCACACATCAATTATCTCGAGGGCAAATATGATCTGGCACTTCAGGAATTTGAGAAAATAGAAAAAACACCTCAGTATGCGGCGATCATCCCTTTCTATAAGGCTCAAATCTATTTTGCCCAGGAAAAATATGAGCAGGTTATTGAAATAGCTCCTCCGCTGATGGATCGGGCAACTACTGAAAGAAAAGTCGAGTTATCGAAGATTCTTGGCGTATCGTACTATCAATTAAAACAGTATAAAGAAGCAATTCCATATATTGAGAATTACCTTAAAAGTAAAGATGTAACTCCACAGCAATATTATGTGGCTGGTTTTTGTTACGGTAAAGAGGGTCAGAACGATAAAGCGATTCAGAATATGGAAAAAGCAGCAAAAGGGAAAGATGCTTTTGCTCAAAATGCCTATTATGAACTGGCTGGCCTTTACATTAAAAAAGGAGATAAGCAACGTGCGATGATGGCATTTCAGAATGCCTCAAATCTAAACTTTGATCCGAAAATCAGGGAGGATGCTTTATTCCAATACGCAAAAATTACCTACGAACTCGATTATTCTCCATTTAACGAAGCGATTAAAGCATTTGACCGCTATATTTCTGAGTACCCGAATTCCGAGAAAAACGATGTCGCATATGACTATCTGGTAAAGGTTTTTATGACTACCCGTAATTATAAGGACGCCCTTGTTTCACTTGAAAAGATTAAGGTAAAAAGTCCGGCAATCAAAAGGGCCTATCAAAGAGTGGCTTTAAATCGGGGAATTGAGTTTTTCAGGGATCTGAAATTTGCAGAGTCCATTCAACTCTTTGATAAATCGCTGGAGTATGGCGATCAAAGCAGTGAATTACGGGCTTTGGCCTATTACTGGCGTGGAGATGCAAATTTCCGGTTGGGTAAAAGCGATCTCGCTGTGGCTGATTACAAGAAGTTTCAAAGTGTACCTGGTGCCTCAAAGCTGAAGGAATATCCGGTTTCAAATTATAACATCGGGTACAATTATTTCAATAAGGAACAATATGAGCTTGCAATACCATGGTTTCAAAAATACTTTGAAGGAAGAACTGATAAAAGTTCGCCGCTTTATACCGATGCATATAACCGCCTTGGGGATTGCTATTTTGCCGATACCAGATACGAAGAGGCAATCGCCAATTATCAGAAAGCCTATGAGGCTGGTTCTTTAGACTCTGATTATTCCTTGTTCCAAAAAGCTTTCTGCCATGGTTTGTTGAATGAAAATAATCTAAAGATTAACGAGCTGGATAAGCTGCAGACCCAGTTTCCACTGTCCAATTATATAGATGATGCACTGTACGAAACGGGTAAATCCTGGGAGCGGCTTCAGGAGGAAAGTAAAGCTGAATCTAGTTACCTGTCTCTCATTTCAAAATTTCCTGCCAGTCCATATAAACCTAAAGCCTTGGTGCAATTGGGACTATTGGCTTACAATAAAAGTGATTATGCGGCATCAGTTGCTTATTACAAGCAAGTAGCCGAAAACTATCCGAATAGTCCTGAAGCCAAAGGAGCAATGATCGGAATTCGAAATAACGCGGTCGAAAACAACAAGGTGAGTGAGTATATTTCTTATACGAAGAAGCTGGGTCATTCTGCAACTCCGTCAGAAAATGAGCAGGATTCGCTTACTTATTTTGCGGCCGAAAAGCTTTACATGGCAAAGGATACGAGGGCAAAAGAGGAACTTGGTAAATACCTGGAGAACTTTCCTTCAGGTAGTTTTTCACTGAACGTCCATTTTTATAAAGCAGAGACTGAATTTCGTGATAATGAGCCGGAAGAAGCAATTTCGGACTACGATTTCATTCTTGCTCAACCTAATAATATTTTCACTGAAAATGCACTTCTAAGGGCGTCAGAGTTGACCTATAAAGTAGGAGATTTTAACAAAGCGCTGGGTTATTACGAAAGATTAGAAACTGTTTCAAACAACAATAATAATACGCTACTCTCACTTGCAGGACGTATGAGATGTCATTACGAATTGAAAGAGTTCGATGCTGTAGCGAAGATTGGATGGAAGATCAGGAGTATGGACAAAATACCTCCTGAATTAGATCGTGAAGCCTCCTACAAGTCAGCAAAAGCATATGTAGAATTAAATGATCCCGCGAAAGCGCTCCCACTTTGGCGGAAACTTTCGGCTGATTCAAAATCACTTGAAGGTGCCGAAGCCAAATACAGGGTTTGTGAATATTTTTACACAAACAACAAGCTGAAAGAGGCTGAAAATGAAGTGATGGATTTTATTGAAAAGAATACGCCACATCAATACTGGCTGGCTAAAAGTTTTATATTGCTTGCTCATGTTTATGAAAATCAGAATGATCTTTTCCAGGCGACGAATACCTTGAAAAGTATCATCGAAAATTATGAGCTAAAAGGGGATGGCATATTGGATGAAGCCAATCAATATCTTCAGAAATTGGAATCGAAGGAAACCCCCGGATCGGGAACATCCGACACAAAAATACAGCCATCGGGTGCAGGATCGAAAAAAAAATAAATCAGCAGGAATTATGAAATTATATCGCTCAATATCAGTTTTTCTTTTAATTGTTGTATTTTCGGCAGTTACTGCCCTGGGGCAAAAAGACTCTACAAAACTAAATCAGTCCGTAGAAGTAATGAAAGCTTACCGCCCAAGTATCTCGAACGCCAACAAGGTGAACCTGATGCCGGTGATAGATGACACCACCCGTTTTACACCGGAATTTAAATATTCAATCGAAAGCCATCCCATAAAAAATGGGTTTACGGCAACACCAATTAGTGCTGCCGATGTGAATGGATTGCCATCAAAAGATTTGGGGTTAGGCTTTCTGAAAGTTGGAGCGGGAACATACAGCACGCTTTACGGAGAATTTTTCTTCAATCTTCCAAAATCAAAAATTGCGACTTTCGGACTTCATCTGCGGCATCTTTCTTCGGATGGTACTGTCAGACTTCGGGAAGATGATCGGGTTGATGCTCCTTACAGTCAGAATAATGCAGCCATTTTTGGTTCTGTAAACCTTGGCAGTGCAATCCTCTCAGCTAATCTTTCATACGATCGGGATGCGATGAGATATTATGGTTATCCGGTTGCAATCCCCGCAGTTGTTCCTTCACAATTTGGACTAAGTCAGGCTTATCAGAATGGAAATATAAGGGTTGCCTTAAAAAGCGATGAAGAATTAGATAGCGATTTAAAGTTTAATGGAGGTTTTAACCTGGGTTATTTCGATGCGAAGACGGGACAGAAGCAAAGTAGTGCAGGATTATTCGGTAAATTCGATTACAACTTTGGAACTATAAGCGGTATATTGGATATTTCGTATGACTATTATAAGACTGACAGTATAAACCTTGAATTGCAGCCACTTCCAGGCACCAAAACGGAGGGTTGGGTAAAGATAGCACCTTCTGTCCGTTTGGATGGTGATAACTGGTCTGTACGTGGTGGTATTAATTTTGTTGCCGTCCAAGACAAGAGCTTCTTAAATTCAACGAAACTATATCCCGATTTTGAAGCAAACTTTCGACCGATCGAAGGAATGCTGACGTTATATGCAAGTTTTAAAGGTGATTTGAAAAATAACAGGTACGGTGACATAGCCTATGAAAATTATTGGGCTGATCCGCGTCACAACGTGCATAATACAGATTACACCTATATACTTTCCGGAGGATTGAAGGGAAAAATCACACGCGAAGTCTCTTATAACATTGGGGTGAATTATAGCAAGGTTAAGGATCTTTATTTTTATGTCTTAAATAGTTTTCCGGACGGTTCATCCAGTACGATTCCAGCTCCAAAATTATACAATAACGCTTTCGACCTGACCTATGATGATGCAGGAATTTTTAATCTTTCAACGGAGCTTTCATACGTTTCAGGTAAAGATTTGTCGGTGGTACTGAAAGGGAATTATTACAGTTATAATCTTGAATCATTGCCTTTTGCTCCTCAAAAACCAAAATTTGATCTTACGGCTTCAGCAGGATTCCGAATCATTGACAGACTGTCCGGTTTTACAGATCTTGGTGTCATTGGAAAGCGACAGGCAATGACTTATTATTATAGTCCATTTTCCTCGGCGTTGCCTGAAACGAAAGAATTTTCAATCGATCCTACAATCCAGTTAAACCTGGGCGCAACCTACGATTTTACCAGCAAATTCAAATTGTTTGGACGTGTGGATAACCTTCTGAACCGCCAGAATGAACAATGGCTGGGTTATGCATCGCAGGGTTTAAGATTGATGGCTGGAGGGACCTTTTCGTTCTGATAAATCATTAAAGATATCTGAAAAGCCTTTCAAATAATTGAAAGGCTTTTTTATTGATTTTCAGTCAGATATAAAGATAAAAAATTTTCATTTTTCGCATTATTTGACGATGATTTTTTTCGTTGGTAAGGTATTTTTTGTTATATTTGCAAACCTCTAAAAATGGGGCAGCTTTTTCTGAAAAGAAAAGGTTGCAACGATTAAATCCAGGTTTCTGAAGGCATGATTTATTGTTATTTCTGAAATCAGGAAGGGCTTTTTATTGTTTTAAATAAAATTATTTATAGAATGAGCGATTTAGAGAATAAACCATCCAATGGATCTGGAAGTTACGGTGCTGACAGCATTCAGGTTTTGGAAGGACTCGAAGCAGTACGTATGCGTCCTGCAATGTACATTGGCGATATTAATATTAAAGGTTTGCATCATCTTGTTTATGAGGTGATTGATAATTCAATCGATGAAGCCCTCGGTGGTTTCTGTCAAAACATCGATTTATTTATTAACGAGGATGGATCTGTGACAGTTGTTGATGATGGCCGGGGAATTCCGACAGAATTGCATACTGGTGAGAATAAATCAGCACTCGAAGTGGTTTTGACTGTATTACATGCAGGAGGGAAATTCAACAAGGACAGTTACAAAGTTTCCGGTGGATTACATGGTGTAGGTGTTTCCTGTGTAAATGCACTGGCATCCTATCTGCGCGCAGAGATTCATCGTGATGGTAAAATATGGGAACAGGAGTATTCAAAAGGATTTCCGAAAGGAGATGTTAAAATAATTGGTGAATCGGATCGGACTGGTACTATTATCACCTTTGTTCCCGATGCTTCAATTTTCACAACTACTGAATTTAAATACGATATTCTTGCTGCCCGACTTCGCGAACTCGCTTTTTTGAATCGCGGAATTCGCCTTTCAATTACTGACAACCGGGTACCCGAAGAGAATGGTTTATTTAAAAGTGAAGTATTCCTTTCCGAAAGGGGTTTGGCTGAATTTGTTGATTATTTGGATGGTACGCGTGAGCGCCTCATCGAGGAAACGATCCATATTGCAACTGAGAAAAACGATGTTCCTGTCGAGATTGCAATGTGTTACAACAACTCATTTACCGAAAACATTCACTCTTACGTCAATAATATCAATACGATTGAGGGTGGAACACATATGACCGGTTTCCGAAGAGGATTAACCCGGACATTGAAAAATTATGCTGACTCCAGCGGAATGCTTTCTAAGCTGAAATTTGAAATTAGTGGTGATGACTTTCGTGAAGGGTTAACAGCCGTTTTATCAGTGAAGGTGATGGAACCTCAGTTCGAAGGTCAGACCAAGACAAAACTTGGGAATTCTGAAGTGAGTGGTTCAGTTGATCAGGCTGTTAGCGAGATGCTTTCAAATTACCTCGAAGAGCATCCACGCGAAGCAAAGATTATCGTGAACAAGGTGATACTTGCTGCTACTGCACGTCATGCTGCACGCAAAGCACGTGAACTTGTTCAGCGTAAAAGCGTCCTTACTGGTGGCGGTTTGCCAGGTAAACTGGCTGACTGTTCCGATAAAGATCCTGCATTATGCGAAGTGTTCTTTGTCGAGGGCGATTCGGCTGGTGGTACAGCAAAACAAGGACGTGACCGTAAGTTTCAGGCGATTCTTCCATTGAGGGGTAAGATCCTGAATGTTGAAAAAGCAATGTCTCACAGGGTATTTGACAGCGAAGAAATTCGTAATATTTATACTGCACTTGGTGTATCAATAGGTACTGAAGATGATCAGAAAGCCTTAAACTTTTCGAAACTTCGTTACCACAAGATTGTGATCATGACCGATGCGGACGTCGATGGTTCTCACATCGCTACATTGATTATGACTTTCTTCTTCAGGTATATGTATGATCTGATTCTAAACGGTTACTTATATATTGCTACTCCTCCACTTTATTTGGTGAAAAAGGGTAAACAGGAGCAGTATTGCTGGACAGAAGCTCAAAGGTTAAAATTGATCGAAGAGTGGGGCGGGGGAAGCGAAAAATCGGTTCATATTCAACGTTACAAAGGTCTTGGAGAAATGAATGCAGAACAACTTTGGGATACAACTATGAATCCTGAAACGCGTACTTTGCGCCAGGTGACCATTGAGAATCCTGCCGAGACCGATCACATTTTCTCGATGTTGATGGGTGATGATGTTCCACCCCGTCGTAAGTTTATCGAAGACCATGCTACATACGCAAATATCGATATTTAATTTTTTTTTTTCAGTTGTCGGCACGATTAAACCCGGGTCGGCAACTGTTTTTTTAGTTTTATCTTAATCTTTATTCTGGCCTAATGAACATCTGCGTCTTCTGTTCCTCCAGTAATGCCATTCCGGAATTCTATTTCGATGAAGCCAAGAAATTGGGAAAACTCATTGGAGATAACCATCACGAAATTATTTATGGTGGTGCGACAGTTGGATTAATGCATACAGTTGCAGAAGCTGCACGGCAGGCAGGTGCACGGTCGGTTGGAATTATCCCTGAATCCATACACAACAGACGTCTCTCTTCACCGCTCGATCACGAGCAGATTATTACCCCTAATATGCGCGACCGGAAATACCTGATGCGCAAACGCTCCGATGCATTTATCGCCCTCCCGGGTGGTTTCGGTACTTTGGAGGAAATACTTGAAGTCATTACACTCAAGCAATTACAATATCATAATAAAGCGATCGTCTTCGTAAATACTGACGGATTTTATAATTCTTTATTTGACCAATTCGAAAGAGCCTATCGCGATTCGTTCTCCAAAGAAGATTATAAATCGACCTATTTCATTGCTGCTGACTCAGAAGAGGCGATCAGCTATATTCATAACTACATCCCTGTGGAGCAAGCTTCTAAATGGTTCGATGTGCCTGGGCCATCACGATTCTAAAGAAAATTATTCAACGAATATAATTTTTAAAGTACCAATCGCATTTGGGCAACTCTAACGCCTGCGGTGGAACAACTCTAACGCCTGTGGTGGAGCAACTCTAACGCCTGCGTTAGAACAACTCTAACACCGGCGATAGCATTTCTCTACAAATCACGATTATTATCTTAGGTTATCCCGATGTTGATAATAATTGAATTGGTATATTTGGATATTCATTTGTGTGTTTTTCCTTAATAAATATTCACGCATCCAACCTTTTACCCTATGAACCGTTCTCTCTGTTTAGCCTTCTCAATTTTTATTTGTATCTTTCTAAGCTCTTGTCATACAAGTGATAAGAAAACTGTATCCGATTCTGTTGCCTATTCCGAATACATTTCGGCTTATACATCAGGAGTGATCAGCATCACGGATGATATTCGTATCAACCTGAATTCCATCGCTGACGAGGTGATCAAGGACCAGCTTCCTGCTGATCTGATTCAGTTAGATCCTTCATTGTCTGGGAAAACAACGCTGTCAGATGGTCATACCTTGATATTTCATCCGGACAAACCGTTTCGCTCCGGTCAAAGTTACCAGGTTACTTTCAATTTAGGAAAAATCAGGGCTGTGCCCAATACATTGAAGCAATTTGAGTTCCAGGTTAAAACGATCGCTGCTGATTTTTCAATCGAGTTGAATGGAATTCGAAGTTCACGGATTAACGGTGAGATTAAAACGCAAATTAGTGGTTCCGTAACGACTAGCGATATCTTTTCTGCCGAAAATGTTGAAAAGATGATTCAAGGTGATCAGGAAGGAATTGCATTGCCAGTTAGATGGGAACACACTGGTAACCGAACGCTCCATCAGTTTATTTTCACCGATGTGAAGCGGGTAAAAGACCCTGGAAAAGTACAGATTCGCTGGACCGGTAGTCCGATTGAGGCTGACCGAAAAGGGGAACAGGAGATTATTATTCCTGCAATTGGTGATTTCAGCCTGATAAATGGAAAGTCAGTATCAGGAACAACTCCATCCATCGAACTTATTTTTTCCGACCCATTGGATCCGGACCAGGTAACGGAGGGACTATTTATGATGCAGGGTGTTGAATTTGAAGTGTCTATTTTGGATAATATGGTCCGACTTACGCCCCGCAAAGAGGTTGTTGGAGAGCGGAAACTGGAGATTTTTGAGGGATTGAAAAATTATGCCGGTTACAAATTGGGTAAAACCGAATTGATCACGTTGTCGCTTCAGGCAGAAAAACCTGCTATCCGGTTTATTGGTAAAGGAAATATTGTTCCAACAACCGATGGTCTGGTGATTCCGTTTGAGGCTGTGAACCTTAATGCAGTCGGAGTCCGGATTGTAAAGATATTCGTGGGAAACTACCATCAGTTTTTTCAGGCCAATAATCTCAATGGCGATAACAATCTCAAAAATGTAGGGAGACCTGTTTATCGTGGAGTACTTCCTTTATCCAATGTACACGCGATAGTTTTGAATAAATGGAGCGCCTATAGTATAAATATCAGTGATTTGGTTAAGGTTGAACCGGGTGCTATCTATCAGGTACAGCTTTCGATGCGTCCCGAATTCTCCCTTTATCCATGCAACGACGATGCGCAGATTAAAAGTGTTAAGCGTAAGACAGATATTAACGATGAACAGGAATGGCTATCTGCTTCATATATTGATGAAGATGAGCGCTGGAACGAATACGAAGGAAATGCATACGACTGGCAGAACCGAAACAATCCCTGTTATCTTTCTTATTTCATCGAGAACAGGAATACCACGAAGAATGTGATCGCTTCAAATATAGGTTTACTGGCGAAGAAGGGTCTGGATAACCAGTTGCTGGTCGTCGCAACAAACCTATTAACGGCTCAGCCACAGTCCGGAACGGATATTACTGCATTTGATTATCAATCGCAGGTAATTGCCACTGGCCAGACCGGAAATGACGGTATGATCATGCTCAAACTTGACCGGACACCTTTTCTGCTGGTCGCGAAAAACGGAAGTGATGTCGGATATCTGAAAATCAGTGATGAAGCTTCGTTGCAACTAAGCCGCTTTGATGTTGGCGGTGAAGAGGTTCAAAAGGGGCTGAAAGGGTTTCTTTATGGCGAACGGGGAGTGTGGCGTCCCGGCGATTCGTTATTCGTATCCCTGATTATTGAAGACAAGATCAATAAACTGGCACCGGACCATCCTGTCATTTTCGAGTTATACACGCCAACCGAACAGCTCGAACAAAAGATCGTCTTACCGCTCAACGGAAATATTACCACGTTGAAAACGGCTACGAAAGCAGATGCACCTACAGGCAACTGGCGTTTGGTAGCAAAAGTTGGTGGTGCTGAATTCTCGAAACGGATAAGAATCGAGACGGTGAAACCCAACAGACTTAAAATACTCTTTAATACTTCGCCGGAACAACTTCATGCAGGCTCTAAAAATCAGGTAGCTACATTGAACGCGAAATGGCTGCATGGTGCACCGGGTTCTTCGATGAAAGCAAAAGTAGAAATGTTGCTTAAGAAGAGTAAGACTGTATTTCCAAAGTTTACGAATTATACGTTTGATAGTCAGGTTGTCAAGTTTGAATCTGCAGAACAGACCATCTTCGACGGTAAACTGAACGAAAGCGGAGATGTAAGTTTCCCAATCAATACAGGTGTTCTAACAAATGCGCCAGGAAAACTGGAAGCCGTCTTCACCACACGCGTTTTTGAACCGGGAGGTGATTTCAGTATTTCGCAATTCAATAAAACGGTTTCTCCTTTCCCAAAATATGTCGGTTTGAGGTTCCCTGATGAAGATATGGCCCAGTCACTGCTCTCTTCCGGAAAAGAAAATGAAGTCAATCTTGTCGTAGTCGATCCTGACGGAAATCTCGCTGAATCAGATGTTGAAATTACGGCTTATAAAATTAACTGGCGATGGTGGTGGGATGCCTCAGAAGATTATCTGGGCAACTTTGTGACGCAGGAGCATTATAAACCAGTATTTACAAAGAAGTTATCGACTACTTCAGGAAAGGCGATCTTTAAGTTTACGATTGCAAACGAAGATTGGGGTAGGTACCTTTTTATTGCCAAGCTTCCTGACGGACATAGTGTTTCACAAACAGTTTACCTCGATTGGCCTTACGGAAGTTCAACCGGTGCACAGGGTGGTGCAACGATGCTAAGCTTTTCGCCTGACAAAGAGAAATACAAGGTGGGCGAGGAGATTACAGTGAGTTTTCCAAGCTCTAAAGATGGTAAAGCGCTTGTCTCAATTGAGAATGGGTCATCGATTCTTGATAAATTTTGGATTGAAACAATTGAGGGGCAAACTAAGGTGAGCTTTAAAGCCAAACCCGAAATGGCTCCGAATATCTATTTGTATATCACCTATCTTCAGCCGCATAGTCAGACGGTGAATGACCGTCCGATTCGCTTGTACGGTGTGGTTTCTATTAATGTTGAAAATCCGGATACACATCTGGTTCCAATTATTAAGGTACCCAATGAGCTTCGTTCGCAGCAACCTTTTACTGTTGAAGTAAGTGAAACAAAAGGAATGGCAATGAATTACACCTTGGCCATTGTTGACGAGGGATTACTGGACATAACAGGTTATAAGACACCTGATCCCTGGAATACCTTTTTCGCCCGCGAAGCGTTGGGTGTAAAAACATGGGATTTATACGATTATGTACTTGGAGCCTATGGCGGAACGTTGGAAAAGCTTTTTGCAGTCGGTGGAAGTGATCAGTTGCCCGATCCTTCGAAACAAAAGGCACAACGGTTTAAACCAATAGTCAGGTTTCTCGGACCATTCAGCCTTGCCAAAAATGGCAAACACAAACATACGATCACTTTACCGCAATATACTGGTTCGGTTCGTTTTATGGTTGTCGGTGCATCAGACAATGCATTCGGCGCAGCCGAAAAAGCGGTGCCTGTTCGCGATCCGTTGATGATACTGGCGACTGTTCCACGTGTTATAGGGATCAATGAAACGGTTGAATTGCCGGTGAGTGTTTTTGCGCAGGATCCCGCAATGCAGAATGTAGAGGTTTCCGTGAGTCCAAATTCCTTGCTTTCGATCAATGGAAATGATAAAATGGCAGTCTCCTTTGCAGCAGTTGGTGAAAAGGATGTTCTGTTTAGTCTTAAATCGGGAACCGCAACAGGAAAAGGGACCATTGAGGTTACAGCACGTTCAGGAAACGAAAAGGCAACATACAGTGTGGAAGTTGACATCCGGAATCCAAATCCGATGATGGTAACCAGCCAGACGGATGTTATAAAGGCATCGCAGGGGAAAGATTTCTCGCTTCAGCCCTTCGGCGCTCCGGGAACAGGATCCACTGTTGTTGAAATATCAGCTTCATTACCAATGAATCTTGGGAAGCGGCTTGAATACCTGATTGATTATCCGCACGGTTGCATTGAGCAAACTGTTTCGGCAGCATTTTCGCAACTCTATATCAACCAGTTTATCAATCTTGATTCAAAGAAAAAGACGGAAGTTGAGTCAAATATCAGGGCAGGACTTGATCATCTTCGTAAATTCCAATTGGCAGATGGCAGCTTCACTTACTGGCCGGGCGATAGTTATCCTTCTTTATGGGGGACTTCATACGCAGGGAATTTCATGATAGAAGCCGAAAATCTTGGTTTTGTGATACCGGGTGAACTCAAAAAGCGATGGCTTACTTATCAGAAGAGCGCTGCCAATTCTTGGCGGAAAGAATTAACCGACAGGGGAATGGTGCTCGATCAGGCTTACCGGCTTTACACATTGGCGTTGGCGAATGCGCCAGCGCTTGGTGCGATGAACCGGCTTCGCGAAACGTCCGATTTGCCATTGGAGGCACGATGGAAACTGGCTGCAGCTTATGTGCTGGCTTCGCGGCCCGAAGTAGCCGATCAACTGGTAGATATGACGAAGCTTGAACCGACCGAATATCAACGGGAAGGAATCACATTTGGATCGTCCTTACGCGACCGCGCCATCCTGCTCGAAACGCTGACATTGATGAAGAAAAAAACAGAGGCGTATGGAGTTGCGAAAGAAATCTCTGCTGCGCTGTGCAACGATCAATGGATGAGTACGCAAACCACTGCAAGATGTCTGTTGGCCATGTCGCAATTTGCAGGAAAGAATAGTAAACCTGACGACCGGTTTAAATTCAGGCTCACGGTAAACGGAAAACCGGAAGAGCTGGTGATTGATAAAGTCACCTTTACAAAGGAGCTTCCTGCGTTTGATGGAAAAATGGCGGTGAAGGTGGATAATCTGTCAGGATCAGATTTGTATGTAACGATCGTTCAGAAAGGTATTCCACTGAAGGTAGATGTTCCCGCGAAACAAAACGGTTTAAAACTGGATGTTGCCTATCTGAATGCCGATGGAAAACCGGTTGATATTGCCAACCTTCCAAAAGGATCTGACTTCACAGCGATTGTAAGGGTGAAAAATATAAGTTTTGTGGAAGTTGATAATCTGGCACTTACACAGGTCTTTCCATCCGGATGGGAGATCATCAATGAGCGGTTATTTGGTGGACAAGCTGGTTCGCAGTTCAATTACCGCGATATCCGCGATGACCGTGTCCTTACCTATTTCAGTCTTAAAATGAATGAGCAGAAAGAGTTTAAGGTGAAGCTAAATGCAACTTATGCTGGTACTTACTTTTTACCCCCTGTTCAATGCGAAGCGATGTACAACAATGCTGTTTCAGCCAATAATACAGGGATGAAAGTCGTGGTTGGGAAATAGAGTTATTAGAAATGCTACATGCTTAAGCTTGTTGATAAAAAGGAGAAGCAAATTTATGAATTGCCACTGGCTTCAGCCAGTGGATTAAAGATTGAGCAACAAATTGGCTTTAGCCAAATCTATGTTTACTTTTTTTATCCTCCATCTAAAGCGGAAGGCAATTCAATAACCATGAAGATTAAAGAAATCTGAATTTGTAAATGAAACAATCAATAGGACAAATCCTTTTAAATATCATCCGGCGTCACAAATTACTTGCCAGTTTAATCGTGATGATTTTCCTGTTTCTCCTGGTTCCTGTGGTTCGGTTTAATGTCCCATACAGCACTGTAATTGAAGCGAGTGATGGTTCGCTGCTGGGCGCAAAGATTGCTGGTGACGGTCAGTGGCGGTTCCCGCGTCGGGACACCTTGCCGGAGAAATTCAGGAAATGCATCATTCGTTTCGAAGACCGGAAGTTCTATTATCATCCTGGAATTGATCCGATCGCTATCGCAAGGGCGATCGGTCAAAATTTCAGGGCTAACAAAATCGTAAGTGGTGCAAGCACGTTATCGATGCAGGTTATAAGGCTTTCGCGGAAAGAAGAAAAACGGACCTTCATTGAAAAGCTATTCGAAATGGTGCTGACTTTACGATTGGAAGCTTCAAAATCAAAGAATGAAATCCTCTCTCTTTATGCGGCCCATGCCCCGTTTGGTGGCAATGTGGTGGGATTGGAAGCGGCTGCATGGCGCTATTTCGGATGTGCTGCCAATCAGCTTTCGTGGGGTGAGACGGCTGGCCTTGCAGTATTGCCAAATGCTCCTTCTCAGTTATTCCCCGGAAGAAACGGGGTGCAACTCAAGGCAAAACGGGACCGTTTATTACGTAACCTGTTATTTGATCATACGATTGACCAGGTGACCTATGAACTTGCTGTTTCGGAGCCGTTACCCGGAAAACCTGGACAGTTACCTGATCTGGCACACCATCTTTTAAATAAATGCGCTTCTCCGACTAACCAGGCAGTAATCAAAACAACCATCGACAGACAATTACAAATAGCTGCCCAGCGGATCATTGATCAGCAGATGCCACGGTTAAAGGGGAACCAGGTTTACAATGCGGCTTGTGTTGTGGCTGAAGTTAAAACCGGTAAAATCCTTGCTTATATTGGCAATGCTAACTGGACCGATCCCCACGGCGGGGCAGTTGATATGATTGAGGGACGCCGGAGTACCGGAAGTATACTGAAACCCTTCCTTTTCACCGCAATGCTCGACGACAGCAAAATGATGCCCAATGCACTGATGCCCGATCTGCCACTCTATTTCTCGGGATATGCGCCACAGAATTTTGATCTTCAGTTTCGGGGTGCGGTGCCTGCCTCGGAAGCGTTAATGCGCTCATTGAATGTTCCAGCTGTATTTATGCTCAAAAACTATACACCGGCCCGGTTTCTTGATATTCTGAAACGGATTGGACTAACTACTTTCAATAAAGATGCTGATCATTATGGGTTGTCACTGATTCTGGGTGGGGGAGAGGCAACACTCGAAGAGCTCGTATCGGCTTACGGATCAATGGCACGCGTGCTTAATCGCTTTAATAGTAAAGGAGACTACAATTCTGCTGATTACAAATTGATTGATTACCTCCCTTCCGTTGAAAAGAAGGATTTGCCCGATGGAAAGTTTGTTTTTCGTGCGGCATCAATCTGGCAGACATTGAATATTTTGACTGAATTAAACCGGCCTGAAGAAGAATCCGGCTGGCAGCAACTCTCTTCGTCGGGAAGGCTCGCGTGGAAAACAGGCACCAGCTTTGGCTTTCGCGATGCATGGGCAATTGGGGTGAACCCCAAATATGTGATTGGTGTCTGGGTTGGGAATGCGAATGGCGAAGGGCGTCCTGGCTTAACAGGAGGTATGGCAGCAGCTCCGATCCTTTTTGAGCTGAGCTCTTTACTGAACTCCGATCATTGGTTCGAAAAGCCAATGTCAGGTATGTTGCCGGTCGCTGTTTGCCGTGAGAGTGGTTACAGGGCTTCGGTGAATTGCAACGAAACAGATACAGTAATGGTTCCTGCTGCCTCTCTGAACGCCGCCGCTTGTCCGTATCACGTGAAGATTCACCTCGATGCAAACCGGCAGTATCTTGTCAATGCAGCGTGTTATCCGCAAGACCAGATCGTCAACGAGAACTGGTTTATTCTGCCCCCCGCAATGGAGTATTATTACCGGAAGAATCATCCCGGTTACCGTGCTCTGCCGGTTTGGTTACCCGGAGCGAGGCAAAGTAACGAGATCCAGATGGTGGAGCTGATCTATCCCGATGACCGGCTGATGGTTTATCTTCCTAAAGGGAACCAGGGCGAAAAGGGAGTGGTTATTTTCCAGGCGGCACACAGAAGGGCAGGAGCTACCCTTTTCTGGCACCTCGATGAAGCTTTCCTTGGAACGACTAAAGATATTCACCAGATGGCAGCCTCTCCCTCACCGGGCAATCACAAGCTATTGATTGTAGACGAACTGGGTAATAGCAGCACACGGAATTTTAAGGTAGTGGAATAGTCTGAATTGCAAATATATTATTACTGCAAGAAAAGATAGTTGAATGTATAAAGTAGCTTATAATAAGCCAAACGCAACTACTCTTTTTCGATTACCGTTAATTCACTGTCCTCTTTATCGTACCATATTTTATTGAACTAGTAACGTTTCAATATCAAAGTAGTGTTGGCTCATCCTCGTTAAAAATCTTTGAAGAAAATGTTTCACATCCGCCTATAATTTCTTTTGTACCATATTCGGAGATTAACTTTAAAGAATAGCTAAGGGAAAGCTCTGTATTGTTTTCATAATAGTAGGTCTTTCGTGCACGACTATATTGAATGGGTATACCCATCTCCTGAAGTTCTTCGATATAACGATAAAAGTGGCTTTCACTAATGCCTAGCTCCCCGGCAAATTCTTTCGGTGATCCGGTATTTGCCGATTTGATCATCCTGTTTATCTTCTTAATTCTTTCCAATTGGTGAATCATCTTCATGGCTGTTAAATATTTAGGTTAGT
>Ga0209585_10000256_pt1 | contig 21436 bp, 29 predicted proteins | sample NGEPerone_FD_185491 | JGI IMG/M metagenome (GOLD analysis project Ga0209585, IMG submission 185491) | Arctic peat soil microbial communities from the Barrow Environmental Observatory site, Barrow, Alaska, USA - NGEE Permafrost154B-one... | ecosystem: Environmental > Terrestrial > Soil >... | reverse complement strand
CTGCATTTGTAGGTCTTGAACACGCCTGAAAGACGAGGGTGCAGGTCATGGCAACCAGCCTCCGGCATGAGGTACCTGCGACTGTGCAGCCGACAAGCCCACCCGGCATCGACACGGTGCGAGCGCTGTGTCACGATCTGCGCCAGCCGTTGGCGGCGATCCGGTTGCTGGCGGGGTCCAAGGGTGGCGACGTTGGGCACCGCATGGACGGGATCCTCGATCAGGCCCAGTGGTTGTCCGACATGGTCGAGGGCGTCATCGGGGGTGCTGCGGACGACCAGCCGGTACGAGTGGACGTCGCCGACCTGGCATCTCGCTGCGTGGCGCGGGCGCAGGCCACGGCACGGTGCCGGATCGGGTTCATCGGTGCCGACCCGGCGTGGGCGGTCTCGGCACCTGTCGCGCTCAGCCGGGCGGTGAGCTGTGTGCTGGACAACGCCGTGCGGGCGGCCGGCCCAGGGGGGCAGGTCGGCGTCGAGGTGACCGGCAGCGATGGCCAGATCACCATCCGGGTGGTCGATGACGGCCCCGGGCTGGGGCAGGTACCGACCAACAACTCGCTCGGGCTGACCATCACCCGTGCGCTGGTCTCGGCCTATGGTGGCGCGTTCGAGCTGAAACCGGGCGTTGGCGGCGGCATGGTCGCGCAGATCGTGCTGCCCGCGATGAGCTCCAGGGCGGTGGCGTCATGAGGCTGCTGGTCTGTGACGACCACAGGCTGTTGCTCGACGCGCTGAGTATGGCGCTGAGCGACAGGGGGCACACGGTCGTGGCCACCGCCGACCACACCCTTGATGAGGACCCGGTCGCCGACTTCGAACTTTGCCATTCCACTACTGTGCCACCGATACCCGACCGAGTATCGCCGGACAGGCGGCCTTAACTTGGTCGAACATCGCCGACTTCGCAAAGCCGAGCTAGCGTCGCGCTACTGAACCACCGACGACAAGCCTCGATGGCCTCGGAGACCGCCTGCCCCCGCCGACGGGACGGTGAGTGGCTCTCTGCCGTCGCGCTCGGTGTCCTGGCGGCGGTTCCAACGCTGTTCCAGCCGGTCCCTGAGGTTCTCTGTTGTCACGCTGTGGAGTCTGTCGGACGGAGTCGCGTCTTGAGTGCCGTTTGTCCAACCTGCCCTCGGTGGCCGCAACACGAAACGCGGACACATGCGCCCTTGGCGATGGAGCATTTCCCCGCGTTGCTGACCCCCGACCAGTCCGACGCGATGATGGATCGGTGCAGCGAACAGCTTGAACGCGACTGCCACGGTCTGTGGGCCGTCGAGGTCAGGACCAGCGGCGAGTTCATCGGGTTCGTCGGTCTGGCAGTGCCCACCTGGGAGGCGGCGTTCACCCCCTGCGCCGAGATCGGCTGGCGGCTGGCCAGGTCAGGCTGGTGTCACGGCTATGCGACCGACGCCGCAAACGCAGCTGGCAACGCCCTTGGGCGCGGTTGGGCACACCGGGCGCACTTTCGGGACTTTCGTCCCTAGCGCTGCTCGTGAGGCTGTTTGGAATGATTAATGCAGCGTGCCCCCGCTCCCCTAATCCCCCCAGAAGGGTTGAGCAGGGACGCGCCTCGACACATTCAGCAGTAATGGCTGTTCGGCGGGGGGTGGGCGCTGCTTGGCTGGTACACCTAGAACCGTGAAGGCAGCCAAGAGGCGTGAGCTGGCTGGCACGGTTGTCGTGTCGGAGTACTTCCGCATGGGGCTAACCAGGGAGCAGGCCGCCGAGCGGATGCACTTGTCGCCAGCGGCGCTGGACGGGGTTCGGGACGGTGACTGCAGGATCTCGCTGACGAAACTGCGCAGGATCGAGGGAGTGCTCGACCTGCCTGGCGACCTTCTGACCTACGTCATCGAAGGCGACACGGCGAGAATCGACACCATCGGCGAGACGGAGATGCGGCCCGGTTTGCGGAGGGTCATCGTCACAAGGTTGGAACGCATCGACGCCGAGGACTTCGGCAGCTAGGAATACCCTCTCAAAGGTGACACGGGACGCAGACGCGGCCACGTCAGTCCAGGGCGATGATGCGGCGTATGTAGGGCGTGTCTTTGTCGGGATCACTGGTGCCCTTGAGTTCTTTGTGCCAACGCTCGTGCTTCTCCCGGTGGTCCCCGAGGACGCCACAACGGGGGCAGACAGTCCATCCCGGCTCGGTCATCGCCTGAGGCTATTCGGCCAGCCCGGCTCCGGCGACCTGAAAGCACACAGCAGCGCCCGCCTATCCCCATGGCGGGCGCGGTTGCACGCCGCAGGCTAGTCCTCGGGACCTTCGTCCCTAGCGATGTGCACGAGGCTGCCTGCGATGACTTGTGCAAGCGCGTTCCCGTTGTTGCACGCCCCCCCTGATGCCGACGGGGACGCGCCTTGCACAGTGGACGGCCCTGGCAGGTGTACCCGTCGCCAGCCAGGGCCTATACCGCTTCACCGGGGTTAGGGGCCGGGGAATCGATCTAAGGCCATGCTGAGCGCCAAGCGGCGCGAAGGGTCCCACCGTTTGACGTAAGTCCGGGCACCTCAAAACGACGCAGCAGTGCCCGCATCGAGGTATGAGGCGGGCGCTTGCCGTTCGCCCTGACGAGAACCGGCAAGGGCTCGATTCCGACCCACCATGGGGCGCAATCGACTTCGACGCGCCTCCCACACCGACCTCGTCCGACAGGCTGATCTCATGCCTGCCCGTCGCAGTCCGGGGGATGGCATAGCGCGACGCCGACTGATCGCAGCCCGGTATGTCCGCTCCGATGCGCCACGGATCCGGGTGAGGTTGCCCCGTGACCCGATCATGCCCGCGTCCCCGCTCGCGTTCGCCCTCGGATTCGCCCTGATCCTGGTTAGTCCCCAGACGACCCGCGCCCTGTCTCCGACCAGACCTCAAGCAGATCTTCCCTTTGCGGAGACTGAGGCAACCCCGACCGAAGCCGGGGTCCCATCACTGTCATCCGTGGCTGGCAATCTGCCCCTCGCCGATCCTCGGTGGTGACAGTTCTGGCCCAAACGCCTTGTCCGCCAAGGATTCGGCTTCGTGACAGGGTCCACAAGGACCGTCTTGGCAATACCGGTACAACAACATACCTGCTGTTCCGGACGCCCCTGGGGCAGTAAGGCGTGGGCGGAACGGCCCGGCGAGTGGTACGTCATTTGATGTATCCCTGTAGCGGGGTCTCCGGCTATTTTGGCGGGACAGTGAAGTTTCCAGTCGTCCCGGAGGGCTCGTTATGAGATCACGTCTTCTGCTCAGTGTTGTTGCGCTCATTGCGTCGGTCGGGCTCATGCCGTCCTCGGCGCAGGCCGTCACCAACGGCCAGTACGACGGCACGAACCACCCGTACGTCGCCTACATGGATAACGGTGTCTTCGCGTGCTCGGGGGCACTGCTCTCTTCGACGGTGATGCTGACTGCCGCGCACTGCTTCAGTGACAGCACCTCCGCCTTGGGAACCAACACTGACGGGGCACCGCTCGTGAGAGCGTCGTTCGACCCAAACTTGCCGAACACCGCCTCAGCGGACCAAGTTTGGTACGTCGGCAGTTACTATTTCGACCCTCAGTTCGCCATCGGGGCGGGCGGCGGTCTCCCAGGTTTTGACACGCATGACGTTGCGGTCGTCATATTCACGCAGGCAGGCTGCACCGCCCCGACGGGCCTACCTGGCACGTACGTCTGCGGTCCCGTCCCTGCCGAAGCCACAAACAGTCAGTGGGCTTCGCTTCCCAGCCAAGGCTTGGTTGACACGCTTGCGATGGGCACGGGGGTCGATCTGGTGGGCTACGGGGTGCAGAACTTCGTTAACGGTGGGGGGCCATGCGGCGGCCCATGCAAGAAGCTGCCGGGTGACGCAGCAACTCGGTTCTTCGCGCCGACGACGCTGATCGCAAGCAAGGATTCCATCAGTGGCGAGTTCATCAAGCTGCATTCGAACAAGGGCGGGACCTGCTTCGGTGACTCCGGCGGCCCCAACCTGCTCGGTGGCACGAACGTCGTCATTGGGGTGAACTCGTTTGTGGCCAACGCTATTTGCTCCGGTAACACCTACTCCTACCGGACGGACACCGCCCAGGCACTCAACTTCATCACGACGGCGGTGCAGGATCACGGCGGCAGTCTCCTCTAGCGAGCGTAGTTACCGATTGCCTTGGCTCCTCACGTTTTGAGCAACTGATGGGACGCTTGTTGGCGTCACTGGACCTGGAGGGCCTGGCGGTTCGTCGTCGTGAGCATCGAGGGCGGTAGCCGGGTCAAGGCTCGGACAGACACGGCGATGGGACCCCGACCGAAAGCCGGGGTCCCATCGCTGTCACCCTTGTCTGGCGGCCTGGCCCTCGCCGATCAGTGGCGCTGGTAACTCTGGCCCAAAGGCCTTGTCAGACAAGGCTTCTGCCTGTGTCCAGGCATCCACGAACGAGGCTAGAGCCTCCCTGTTGGCGACATAGATCAGGATCCTGCCGACCCTGACCCCGATCTGGCCCTTGCCCGGCCCGGACAACGGAACTATCGGCTGGACGAATATGTCCTGGGTGCCTGCGGCCATCACCTGTGACGCGACTTCGAACCGGTACTGGTAGGTGCTCCTTCCTCCCAACTGTGGCACCGCTCGCAGGCGGCTGGGCGCGGTCATCGCTCGTCCTCGTCGTACTCGTAGGAGCGGTGGCCCCAGCCCGAAGCCGCCGGGGTGGCCTGGACCCGCTGGTGTGAGAGGACATCAACAATGCCCTCCACGGCTTTGGTGCAGACGAGCACGACTGCGGCCAGCTCGCGGACCATCCGCAGGCCAGCGGTTCCGGCTTCTGGGGATCGGCGTTGGATCTGGGCGTATGCCACAACTGCCAGGGTGGCGGCTGCGGCTACTGAGATCACGATCAGCATCCTTGTTCTCCTTGTCTGTTCGGACATGACGAAGCCCCGACCGCGGAGTGCGGTCAGGGCTGTTGCTGGTGGTGCTACCGGCGCGGGTGCTGAGGACGTCTGGCCTGGGCGTCGTCACGTTGTTGCGCCCGACGTGAGGCCCGGTTCAGCGGCGGCTCCTCGTCGTCGGGCTGATCGGGACCCGACGCGCTCCCGTTGGTGGAGTTAGCGATGGGGGTAGCCAAGACGTCAATGAGCAGACCATCGCTGGTGGCATCGCCGTCCGCCTGGTCGGTGGGTGGGGTCCACACGGAGTCCCTGACGTTGCCGGCCAGGGTGGAGTCCACCAGGAAGGGCATGACCAGGAGCTCAACCACGGCTCGCAGCCAGACGATCGGGACCAACGCCCCGAGCAGTCTGTGGGTGACAAAGCCCCAGCTGACCGGACGCACCAAGGCCAACGTGGCCTTCACTGCCTTGGCTACCGGAACCATGATCGGGTGTTGGGCAACAGTCGTGACGGCATCCGCAACATGGGTTCCTGCTCGTCCAAGGCCTTCGGCGATCCGGGTCCCGGTGCTGCCGCAACGGTTCAGCAGACCCTTGAGACCGGTCCATACCGCCTTGGCGACACGGACGACGCCTCTGCCGGCGAACTTGGCCACCCGGACTGCAGCGGCCGCGACCGGCGGGGTAGACAGCACCGCCAAGGCGGAAGGCACTATCCCAGCCGTTCGGAACAGACCGGCGGCGTCTCGGGCTCGGGCGGACAGCCACGACAAGACACCGAGACTGCCGGTGGCTTCAACCCAGCGGTGGAACAGATCGATGGCCCACCGGATGGCCGAGCGGGGCAGCGACAGTGCCTTGTCGAACGCCCGGTAGGCGGCGTCGCGCAGTGCCAGCAGGGAGGCAAACCTCGCCCTCGTGCTGGGTGGGACGTTGGGCACTGCGTAGAGGGGTCTTTCGTACGTGGCTGTACTCATTGCGTTCTCCTTCATGGGGTTCTGCCCGAGGGCATTTGCCATCAGGCCGGTTGGCCTGATGACGTTCTGCGTCCGGAGACAACGAAGGCCCGCCGCGTTTGCGACGGACCAAGGTGCTTCGGGGAATGTGGGGCTATACGGCTACGGGCCTGATGGCGAGATCCACCATCTTCAGTAGCAGCTGGGCCAACCGGTAGTCGGGGTCGCACCTCAAAGCACGGTCCAGTGCCACCCTTGCCAACGCACCGTCTCCTCGCCACCAGGTGAACGAAGCCAGGACCGACAGCGCAGGTGCGGCAACGTGATCGGGCAGCATGGCGCAAAGCCTTACTAGACGGTCCTGTACGGCGTTCTGAGCCGCCAAAGAGTCGGGGTCGCAGTGTTCCTCACCCCATGCCGGTTCGAGGCCGCAGAAGAGCTCCTGGGTCTCGTCGCTGAGCTCGTTGATGTTCAGCGTTCCCGGAGACAACCAGGCCACCAGACCGTCACGGATCTCTATGTCCAGCAACGACATCGCAGCAAGAACTGCGTCCTCTGCAGTGATGGCTGTCGCGTCGGGGTCGAGGATCCTTGGCCAGGCGGCGAACAGTTCAGCGCGGGGAACACTTTGGTTGCCAACGGCTTTGGCCATGGCCTTCTGTCGTGACCGCAGCACCTTGGCCACGGCCACGACATCAGGTCCTGGTTCAAGCTGTGTGGCTAGGGCTTCACGGTCGGGGTGCGGACTGATGCCTTGTCCTATGAACTCGGACACAATCCCTGGCACATCCGCGGGCTCGGGCACCGGGGCACCCTGCGGTGGGCAACAGGCCGGGTTGTGACAGTCCAGGGACCGCCATCTTCCGTTCCGGACGACGAGCCGGTCGTGGATCTCGACCTCCCGAGACTGCAGGGCGGCTGTCAGGGACTCGAGTGCCGGCTCGCTGTCACCAGCGTGGTTCTCGTACCCGATCACGACCACGCTGTCCGGGTCCTCCACCACCAGGGACGGCATCAAGGCCAAGGCCACCTGGCGGGCATCCTCCGGCCGGGGCAGGTCCAGACGTTGGGTCAGGCCCAGTCGGTTGTTGGTCAGGCAGAGCACCACGATGCTGTTGCGCGGGCGGAAGCCCAGCACGAAGGGCACGATCGCCAGCAGTTCGTGGGGACTCTTCAAGGTGATGGCAGTTGTCATATCGCTCCTCAGGTCATTGCCGGACTTATGCCTCCGGACGCAAAAAAGGCCCGCCACTTGATGTGACGAGCCGCATAACTGAGGTGGGTTTATCCAGTCCTTGCGGACGTGGTTATCCCTTGCCTCGTGGTATTCATAATACCATTCTTGAGTGTGTAGAACAACATTCCCAAGAGCATTCGGAGTCAATGCATCAACTTGTCGGAGAAATGAGCCATGATTCATATATGACTGCTGCCCTTGTCGAGCTACCAAAGGTTCATGGCCGACACCGCAACCTTGGCCTGGCCGCCATCCGCCGAGTGAGGGCCGTTCAGCTGCTCGCCTCCGGGTGCACGTACCAGCAGGTCGCCGACGAGCTCGGCTACACCAGTCGTGGCACCGCGTACAGCGTGGTGGCCAAGGCCCTCAGAGAGCAGACAGCCGAGGCGGTAGCCGACCTGCGGGACCTGGAGAACGCCCGACTGGATGCCTTGCAAGTGGCTCTCTGGGATGCCGCGATGACCGGGGATGTCAGGTCCGCGACCGTCATCGTGAAGATCGTGCAGGCACGGGTTCACTTGAACGGGCTGGAGCCTGTCAGGGATGGCTTCGGGGGCATGCAGGAACCGCGGACGGTGGTCATGCCGTCAACGGCGTGACCTGACCGTGTCGCATGCCTTTGCGTTGGATGCCTTGCGTTGGATGCGGCGGTGGTTACGCGGGGCTCAGGTCTGCCTGGCTGAAGCGATGGTCTTGGTCGGCTCGACCCAGCGGATCGTCACCGGGCTGACATTCTTCTCCCGCCGACGGAGACCCTGCTTGTGTTTGGCTGGCGCGTCCGTCAGGGCCGGCTGCGGAGTTCGTGCCGCCAGCCATTTGGCGGCAGGGTCGTTCCTGCACTCGTTGCACAGGTACGTCTTGTCGAGCAGTTCGGGCCTGATGCGTCGCCTGCAAGACTTGCAGGGTGATGTGAGGCCTTTCTTACTGCGGGTTATGAACTGGCGACCAGATCTCCTCATGCCTCATTTTCCCAGAAACCGTGTCGATCACGAGAAGGACAGGCCGGGTTGTGGGGTCGTTAATGTTCCACTTCATCAGGATCAGGTGCGGGCTTTGGCCGGGAAGGTTGAGCGGGCCCTGTGGGATGCCGCGATGACAGGAGACGTCAGGGCTGTGAACTCCATCGTGCAAATCGTCCAGGCGCGGGTCCGGCTGAACGGGCTGGAACCGGCACGGGATGGCCTCGGGGAAGAGGGCAGGCACCACGGACTCTGGCGGTGCCAACAACGGCATGAAGTGAACCGTGTCGCAACGCTCGGGTTGCATGCGGGTCGGGCCGGGAAGCTCCAGGCTAAAACTCCCAATCGCCTCAAACAGGTCTTTGGCGTATTGGAGTTCATCGTTTTGATGGATGACGAGCCTTCGGGAATCTCTTAGGGTTACCTAACTTGCTCCGTCTGGCGGGTGTCAAGTCCAAAGGGGACTACCGCCGCTCAGGAGAGAGGCTTGGCACGATGAAACGATCACGGATGGGTATGGCTCTTGCCTCGGCTGGGCTCTTAGGGCTCAGCACGCTCACTGCAGCCGCACCTGCGTTCGCTGACTACGGAAACACCGCCGTCTATCAGGTCGAGCTCTCGGCCAACATCAGTGGCCCACATGGCGGCGGCGTATGGCTCTGGCTGGAACTGAGTAACGACGGCAAGGTCGATTACACGGGCTCAGATTGTGGTCATGGTCTGGGCGCTGCGCCTGACCACGGATCAACGACATGGTCCGATGTCAACGGGATGCTTGTGATTCCCAACGTCGTTCTCAATGGTCTGGGAGGCTTCCCAGCCACGGTCACAGTCCCCGACACGCTCGGTCATTACACCGGGACAGTGGGTTCGTTCCTCACACTGCCGGGATTCATCCCTCCGTTTCTCGGTAACTCACAGTTGCAGGTCGCTCCATAAGGCGTTGAAAAGCCCCGCCTCGATGAACGAGGCGGGGCTTTTCGTCCACCGTGGCTGAAAGCGTTGGCCACCAACGGGATCGACTCAGCCATCGCCTTCGGACACACAGGTCGAGGCGGCCAAGTTCTCTGTCAAGTCGTGGACCTCCCGCTGGGCGTACTTGGTCAGCCGTTGGTTGACGGCAAGAGACTCCTCCGGGGAGTGTCCGGGTAGTCATCGGAGCAATAGCCATGCCTTCAAGTTGAATCGCCCATGCGCCCGTTGCACAGGCGAATGAACAACCTGCCGCCATGACGGGGTCCTCCGCCTCAACCGAAGGATCAGATCGAGGCAAGGCGGATGTCGTGCAGCCGCTCACGAAGTTCCGGGTCTGACATCACGAGGTAGACCAGGCCGCAGTCCTGGGGACCGGATGCACCTGGCAGGCATAGAGAGCAGGCGTCTCCGGGGCGGATGGGGCACTTGGGCTCCGGCTGTGTTCTGGCCTCGACCATCTGGATCCCTCCGGTGGTGCACTCGGTGGTGCCTTCGGCGTCCCTGGCGGATCCGCCAGGCAGTCGCGTTAGCCTTCGCAGGTGAACTTCGAGGACCAACTGCAACTCTGGCTTGCCGAGTTGCGTCATGAGCGCCCAGTGTTTCATTCCGAAGCGGACTTCCAGCACGCACTCGCCTGGGTTGCCCACCGATCCGACCCAAGTTTGCGGGTGAGGCTGGAGACCAGGCTCGGGCCAGGTATGCGTCTCGACGTGCAGTTCTCGCGTCCCGACCCCGGGACCCACTTCGCCGTCGAGCTCAAGTACCTCACCGCCGCCTGGAAGGGTGCCTGGGACGGCGAGGAGTTTCACCTCCTCAACCAGGGGGCGCAGGACATCCGTGCCTACGACGCCGTCAAGGACATCCAGCGAGTCGAGCGGTTCGTCACGGGCCGGACCGGCTGGAGCGGGGCAGTCGTGGTATTGACCAACGAGCCGAGCTACTGGCAGCGACCTGGGCACGGGCGAGCAACCAACGCTGATGCGTTCCGCATCTACGACGGCAAAGTACTCACCGGGGTGCGGGCGTGGGGTCCGAACACTGGGGCTGGCACTTCGAAGGGACGAGAGCCCGATCTTGATCTCAGGGGTGAGTACGCCTGTCGCTGGTCTGACTACTCACACCTGGACGGTGCCCGGGGTCGCTTCCGGATGCTCAGCTTCGCGGTCCAGGGATAGAACTCGGCTGCTCGATGCTCATCTCCGATCCTTCTCGTGAGCTGGCGATCCAGCGCCGCAACAGTGCCGACCCGCCCTCTCTGATCGGCTTCCTTGTGACGGGGCTCTCATGAGGTGGGCGTTGACCTTGGCGTTGACCATGGCGTTGGGTAGGAAGTTCGCCCTGTGCGGCCCAGTGACGCCACCGATGCGCCACCAGGATGACTCACAGGGCGCTGATCCCCAGACCTCGATTCAAGGAGCCCGATCATGATGACTTGGCGCAATCGCGCTGCCTGCCTGGACGAGGAGCCCGAGCTGTTCTTCCCGATTGGGAACACCGGCCTCGCTCTTCCACAGATCGAAGAGGCGAAGGCCGTATGCCGTCGCTGCGAGGTCGTTGAGACCTGCCTGGAATGGGCCATGGAGTCAGGCCAGGACGCTGGAGTCTGGGGCGGTCTGTCCGAGGACGAACGACGCGCGCTCAAGCGCCGCAATGCCCGCGCCCGTCGCGCTGACCAGGCCACGCCCGTTCATTGACGGTCAAGTCCCTGGCCACAGGGCGTGGGAACTAGCCTGACAGTCATGCCGCAGTCCGCCAAGGAACACAAGCTCAGCCCTGGTTCATGGCCGCAGGAGATGCCCTACGGCGCAGATGGCCGGGTCGAAGAGGGCCTGGTCGTATGGTCCCTATCCGGGAAGATCGAAGGCCGGACAACGGGTGCGCGGCTTCGCTGTTCGAGGATTGGGTGTCCAGGGTGGTTCATCGGCGTGACCTGGGAAACCGGACAGCGGTTGTGGCCCTGCTCGGAAGGTTGGCGATATGACCCGGCGGCCAAGACCGTTCGTGTCACCGGCGGCGGTGAGATCTCAGCCCGGTTCGTGACGCCCGTGCCACTTGGGACGCCCCCGCTGCCACGGGAGCAGTGGCCACAGAGGGAGTCGCTGGTGAACCTCATGGGCTGGCGAGTGAGTGGAAAGCACCAATGACTGATGACCTTCGTGGCCCGGTGGAACGCTTGGGCAGAGCAGCGTTCACCGCAATCGCAATCCACTCCTGAGCGTGCCATGAATCAGCCGGTGCAATGGATGACGTTGCAGGAGCTACGCGATGAGCTCGAACGGACTCGCCCGGCGTGGGAGACCTTGGATCTGGACGACGTTCTTGCTGACGGCGAGCTCTCGGTGTTGAGCGAGGATGCCCACCGTCACCAGATGGTTGCGAACGAGTTGCTGCGCCGACCAAGCGAGAGCTGACCTCCAGAGCGTGCCTGGTGACGGCTGACTGGCAGGGCCTGACAACCCGATTCCGGCAAACCCCTCATCTCATGTCGAATGAGGCGATACGTTGCCGACAGCACGGGGATAGAACGACGAGAGCAGGGGATCATGAGTACTCCAGCCGGTTGGTATCCACAGCCCGATGGCCAGCAGAGGTACTGGGATGGCCAACAGTGGACCGAGAACTTCGCCCCTGGCAATTCGCCCGGGGTTCCCGAAGGTGCTTCGTCCGAGACAGCCCCAGGAGCGGCCCGCAAGAACTGGTTCCTCCGACACAAGGTCATCACTGCCGTCGGCGCAGTGCTGTTGGTAGCGATGTTCTCCAACCTCGCCAACGGCGGCACCAAGTCCGACAACATCGCGCCGGTCGCAGACCAAGTCACAACGTCAGCAACGCCAGCAACGCCGGAGCAGGTGGCAGCGGACCAAGCCGCCGCAGACCAAGCCGCCGCAGACAAGGCAGCTGCAGACAAAGCGGCAGCGGACCAAGCCGCCGCAGACAAGGCAGTTGCGGACAAGGCGGCAGCGGACCAAGCCGCCGCAGACAAGGCAGCTGCAGCGAAGGCCACGGCGGACAAGGCAGCTGCGGACAAAGCGGCGGCAGCAGCAGCCGCGAAGGCGGCGGCGAACAAGTTGACCACCGCGCAGGAGAACGCGAAGCGGAAGGCTGAGTCCTACCTCGAAATGATGGGCTTCTCCCGCTCGGGACTCATCAAGCAGTTGACGTTCGAGGGATTCACGGAGAATGACGCGAAGCGTGCGATTGACTCCATGAACGTCAATTGGAATACGGAGGCAGAGCAGAAGGCAAAGTCCTACCTCGAAATGATGGGCTTCTCCCGCTCGGGGCTCATCAAGCAGTTGACGTTCGAGGGCTTCACCAAGACGCAAGCGGCGCACGGCGCAGACTCCGTGGGGTTGTAGGCGGCTGTCCCATCGACCACTGCGCGAAGCCTTAGGCGGCAACCCTCCGGTAGCGCCGGAGGGTTGCCAACTCGTTGAGTGACCATCCCGACGAAGGAATCGACTCATGTTCTGTGGAAACTGCGGTAGCAAGTCCGTTGAGGGCGACCTCTTTTGCGTCAGATGCGGGCGGGAGCAGCCGCCCATTTCGCCTTCGCAGTCCCTTGCGGCTTCACTGTTGGAACAGCCGGAGCCTGCTGCGCAGATGATCAACGCAGTGAAACTTGCTTCAAGCGCGCCGCCGGTGAACCGAACGGTCAGCGCAAACGATACTTTGGCGAGGCCTGCCGAGCGGCCTATGTATTGCAGGCACAGCCCGTCGGAAAGAAGCACTCTCGGGCGACAGGGGCAAGACGGATCCGAGGTCTGTACTGGCTGCGGCCTTGCCTACGCTCCGGGATCGCCGGGCTCGGGCCTTCGTGGGTCGGCAGGCGATCCAACCCGGATGACCTCTGCGCCGCCAAATCACTTCACCTGGGCGATCCTGTCGCTGATCTTCTTCTGCTGGCCGTTGGGCATCCCCGCAGTCGTGTATGCCAACCGGGTCAACGAGAAGTGGGCTACGGGTGACCACGCGGGCGCTAAGGCGTCCTCGGACAGCGCCAAGGACTTCGCTACTTGGGCCACTGCCGTCGGGTGCGTCATGTACTTCTTCACCTTCATCTACTTCATTGTCATCATGGGTGCAGTGGCAGGGTCGCTTTCCTAGATTGATGTAGGCCGCCATGAGCTTGAGAGCAAGCGCGGCTCCAGGACCAAGTGGAGCAGGGAAACGCATGAGCAGGACGACCAGGTCGCTCACCGCCGTGTTCGCAGCCATCACACTGCTGTCCGGCTGTGGCCCTGCAGCCAACGGTCCTGAGACCTCCGCAGGCAGCGACCAGTCGAGCTCCGCTGACACTGCTGCAACCTCCACACCGAGCGACGCCAGCCCGGCACCGGTCACCCCCGCCCTGCCGACAACCACCAAGCCCAAGCCCCCGGTTGCCGGTACCGCGCTGGCCGCCGTGGCAAAGCTGACCGTCAAGGGCCGTGCCCCGATGACCGGCTACACCCGCGCACAGTTCGGCCAGGCCTGGTACGACACGGACAAGAACGGCTGTGACACCCGCAATGACATCCTGCGCCGGGACCTCAAGAGCCGGCAGATGCAGAACGCCTGCAAGGTCCTGGCCGGAACGCTGGACCCCGACCCCTACACGGGCACGTCCATCCGCTTCGTCTACGGCGGTGCCAGCGAGGTTGACATCGACCATGTCGTCGCACTCTCTGACGCCTGGCAGAAAGGTGCCGCCACCTGGGCAGCTGGGAAGCGGCTGGCACTGGCTAACGACCCTTTGAACCTGCTGGCCGTGGACGCCTCAACGAACAGGTCCAAGGGTGACGGTGATGCCGCGACGTGGCTGCCGCCCTACAAGGCCTTCCGCTGCACGTATGTCGCCAGACAGGTTGCGGTGAAAGGCAAGTACGCCATCTGGGTCACGTCAGCCGAGCGGGACGCCATGACCCGCGTCCTCACCACCTGTCCGACCATGCCTTTGCCGGGGCCGGGCTCGGCGTCAACTGTGGCGGCGTTGCCCGCCGGCCAACCTGCACCTCAGCCCGCACCGGCTCCTGCGCCGCCTGCCTCCGTTTACTACGCCAACTGCGACGCGGTTCGAGCAGCTGGTGCGGCTCCCATCCATCGTGGTGACCCTGGCTATGCCAGCAGGCTCGACCGTGATGGGGACGGCATTGGCTGCGAATGACCATCTGACTGAGGCCGATTGCGGGAAGCCCATTACGGCTGCACATGGTTACGGTCGTGCTATGGAGAAGTCGGTGCAATGGATGACGTTGCAGGAGCTACGCGATGAGCTCGAACGGACCCGCCCGGCTTGGGAGGCCCAAGTTGCAGATCTGGATAGCGTCCTTGCCTTCGGCCAACTGCCGGAGTTGAGCGGGGACGCGCACCGTCACCAGATGGTTACGAACGAGCTGCTGCGCCGACCGAGTGGGGCCTGACCTTCAGCGCATGCCTGGTGACGGCAACGGGTAGTCCCTTCAGCCCTATTCCGGCAAACCCAGCTGGGTTTGCGCGCTCAGTCCGTGTTCGTTGAGTCGTCCGACAACTGTTTGACGAGCTCATCGAGGGATTCGTAGTGCCGGGCCTGTACCTTCCCGTCGTCTCCGAGGCCCCAGTAGGTGAATCCATCCGGATCCCGAAGTTCGAGGTCGTCGTCAAATTTGCCCTCGGAAACGAACTGAACGTCTAGCCGCCGCCCCTCGCCGGAGTGCTTGATCCTGAGGAGCTTACGAGCAGCGGTTTCGCGGATTAGGTGGTGTCCCTTGGTGTCGACACATATCACCCGCTCTGCAGTCCAGATCAGGAAATCAGGGTAGAACGCCTGGGTCGCGCCCACGCTTGTTAGGGGAATGCCGTAGCCGGAGCGTGGCGGATTGCGACACCACGTCAGCCCTGTCTGATCAACGGCCTCCGCGAAAGGCCTTTCCAAAGTATTGAGACCTGCGTAACCGTCATGGACAGCGTTATTGAAGGACACAACTTCATCAGGTCGAGCGAGGATCGCGCCCACGACGTATGGGCTAGACCTGCGCTGCTTGATCCGGACGCCCTTAACGTAAGCCTCCACTACCTGCCCAGCCAGGAGACAAACCTGTGTGTGAGCTGAACTACCGATTCCGACGATGGCATCCAGCTTGGGCTCCGCGAGGTTGACCACGCCTAAGGCAGCACGGAACTGTCGCTGGACTTCACGATGAAACACCCATCGCGCGGATGCTGTGCTCGCCTGTTCGTATGCCTCCCACTCGCTCTCGCCACCGGCCTCGCCGACCTTCTGGCGGAAGACCCTCCTGCTGCCCTCCGCCTTCGTGTTCACGGTGTCGGTCCGGAAATCTGGGAAGCCTGTCACCAATGACTCCACAGCCGCGCAAGCCCCGGTGGCGTCGAGCGCGGTTTCTGGTACTTCGCACCTCTGCGAGGCCGCATAAGGCTCTGGCTTGGGCTTACCTGGCGGGGTCACAACGATTCGAATACCGCCAGGAGCGGACCCCAACTCATCCTTAACCTCGCCGATGACTTCGTTGAAGACCGAGTTCTTGTCCACGCGCACGTAGAAATGTGCAGTATTAAGGATGTCCGAGGGGTAGTGCTTGGCACCTGGTTGTCGGAGGACACGGCCGATGATTTGCGTGATCTGCGCCTTCGATCCCATGCTCTTGTCGACATAGGCAAAGTAGACTGCTGGGTCATCCCAGCCCTCTTGCAGCGTTAGGTTGAAGATGACGTGTTGATAGTCTCCCGACACGAAATCGTCGTAGTCATTGTCGCCGCCCTTGAACAAGACAAACTCATCAGGTAGCAGGAAATCCCTATCGGTCTTCAGATTCGCGTATACGGCCACGGTCTTCGGGTCGACGCCCCGCTGCTCGACCAAGTGCCGCCAAATCAGGATCGGAGGGGCCTGACGCTGGGCGAATGGCCGCTTGGGATTGTCCATCAGGCTCGGCGTATCCGCTACCGTGTTTGTGTTGCACACGTACATGGCCTTGGGCGTGAAATCTACCCCAACGGCCTTAGCTTCGGTGGTGGCCTGTTCCAAATCCTTGAGAAGGCTGTCAACCGCTTCTTCCATAGGAGTGTTGTAACCTTCGAGATCAACCGTGGACTTGACTAAGCCCTCGGAAACGACGTCAGCAGTCACTACCTTCGTGATGAGGTCATCGTTCGTAGCTCCCCCCATTGTTCGGAGAAGTGCAACTTCATCCCCGATTCTTGCGGGCAGGCGCATGGTGGCTGTCGCTAACAGGAAGCCATCAGGCTCTAGCTCAAGAAGCAGTTCGGTCTGCTGGTCGCTCAGGTTGTGCGCCTCGTCGTAAACCACAACGAGTGGTCGTCGATTTCCTTCGGCGTCGGTGCGCTTCCGGAGTGCTTCCCAGACGGAAGTCTGTATGTTGTCTACATCGCTTTGGTGAATGCGTAGCGTACCGTCTGACTTGTCCTTCTGATTGAAGGTTCCGACGGTGGCAAAATACATTATTGCGCAGTCAGATTCCTCGACCTCTATCGGAGAGTAGTCGGCCAAAGCCAAGACGGCGAAGTTCTCCAGGAGATGGTGATATTTTCCGCCCGGGGAGAGGTTGGCGAAGCTCTGCTCCACCACGACCTTCCCCTTGGACAGCCACATCACCACGGGAGACACAGGCATAGTTTGGGCGATGTGCGATACCGCTTCGGCGAGGATGACAGTCTTTCCGGAACCCGTCAGTGCTGACAGGGCCTGGAAGAACGGCACGTCGTGTCGCTTCTTCTTGATGATAATTGCGACAGGATCGTCAAGGTAATCAGATACCCTTGCCGCGATGGACGCAGCAGCCGTTTCTTGGAACTGAAAGAGGGTGATCATGTTTCGTCCTCGCTCACATAGGACTCAGTACGAATATCAAGTCCAAAGTCAGCAAGGATCCGGTCCGGTATTTGATAGAAATGCACGCCTTCGGTCGCAAACAAGTTGTAGCGCGCGTATATGTGATACGGCGGTTTCAACCCTGTCGCTTCAGCTTCAGTAACGCAATCCTCATAAACTTCCTCGGTCAAGTCGATATTCTTGCTCGCGCCGCCCCACACCAGGAAGAACCCTTCATCGTCTGGGCCCTTCGCCACCAAGTAGGACAACTTTGGGTCGTTGAACCTCACCAGGTTTGGGCCCCGGCGTCGAGAGGGGTCGAAATAGGATGCGATCACAGTGTCGACCATCTCTTCGCGCTCCATCTGAAGAAGCGCAGTTGCATCAACCTGTTTCGTGAGTGTCCGAAACTCAAATCCACCTTCGAGGGGCGTAGTCGCTCCAGAAGCCCAATTGCCAGCGACTACCCGCTGCAATCGGTCTGCTGTGAGAGTCCTCGCATAGGAGTCACCTCGTTCGGGTCGCCCTTGTTCAACAAGAATGAACCTCCTGTTGGAGCCCTCAGAATTGTTGAGGGCAAGGACGGCATGCCCCGCCGTCCCAGACCCGGCAAACGGATCCAGAACAACCCCGCCAAGCGGGCACCAAAGTTCAATGAGTTTGGTGAAGAGCTTGAGTGGCTTCACGGTATTGAAGCCGTGGCCCTGCCCGACAACACTCGTTAGTTCTGTGACCCCGTCGCTCGTCCGCCCAGATTCCTCAAAATCCCAAGAGGTCGCTCCGAGAATCTCAGGTGAAGACATGTCTTCATCCGCCCAATACGTGCCGGAGACCTTGCCCTTCTTGATGCGCTGCAGGTATGTCTTCGCGCGCGGACGTCCCATGCCGTCCAATCCGAACCAGATGAAAGGCCATTGCCCCGCCTCGAGACGTTCATTGGCTGCCTGGGCTGCTTGCTCGGGCTCTCCGTCTAGGACAAGAGCAGGCTTCTTGCCATCCCCCAACGATTGGTACTTGTAGGACGTTCCCCACTCTTCTAGCCAAGTCTTGATGTTTCGCTTGGGGTGACGCCACGCACCTTCACCGGCCGGATAAAAGAGTTCTCCACTGAACGGGGACTGGATTGCATAGTCATCCTTCTCAGTCCATGTGCGTGCGGTGAGGTTCCCTTCGCGCCATAGACCCTCAGTGTCGCCATCATGGTTCCCGTACCGCTTGTTGTCCGCCTCGGTCCGAGTCGCGTAGTGAGTTTTGACCTTTTCTTCGTCTTTTCCATACACCAAGATGTATTCAGTGGTTGTCGAAACGTGTTCGTTCTGCGATCGAGTAGCTGCCGACTTCTCCCAGTTGATGATGGCTAGCCGGTTCTTCTCGTCGAAGAGTTCATCAAGCATCTGCCCAAGGCGGAACAACTCCCGATGGTCAATGCATATGGCCAGCACACCGCCAGGCTTGAGCATCTGCTTCATCATCTGCAGGCGGGGGTACATGAACTTCATCCACTTGGTGTGGCGGGCCCTATCCTCCGCGCTCACCAAATCGCCGATCCCGGGGTCGTTGGGATCCTCGTCCCAGCGATCGTTGTAGCGCCAATCACCGCCTGTGTTGTATGGCGGATCTGTGAGGATGAGATCGACCTGGCCCCGTTCCTTGTAGAGCGTGACAAGGGCTTGCAGGTTGTCGCCCTCAAGCAGGAGGTTGCGAGCACGCTCCTCTTCATCACCTGCGCCATACTTGGCGATCGGCTTCTGCACCCGGGGCCGCACGCGACGGGCGATGCGGCGCGATAGTGCTTTGCCGGGGAAGGTCATCTTCACTCCAGCCTCCGGCCGTTCCCGGAGGAGGTCGATGAGCTCGTCCTTGGCGAGGAGCTCCAGGTCATCCAGGTTGTCCACTTGCTCTCTCTCGTTCGGTACGTCGAGGTGGCTCCTGACCGTATCGCTTGTACGTCGTCGCTAGGGCAACCCCCACGACCGACAGGCGAGGTGTTAGGTCCGGTTCGCCCTGAGGAGCAGGTGTGTCGTGACGACCGCCGAGGTTCTGCGAACCACCTCCAACCAGCGAAACCAAAGACCATCTGACCGGCCCGTTCAGCTCGTTCGTTGCGGGAACAGCCATCGGCGAACACTGTCACTGCAGCAGAGTTCTGCAGCCACCAGACAGCGGCGAGGTCAGCGTGATGACCCCGAGGTGCTTGATAGCGATGCCGGCGAACAGGAGATGGAGTAGCTCACGGCGCTGCGTCATTGTCCAGGCCGACCATGCAGCCGCCGGATCGACCAACGCCTCGCTTGGGATGGTGGTGGGGGGAGCGGCTCATCTCCACCATGTCCATCTTGGTCGAAGGCCGGTCAACGGCGGGTCGGCCTTGCCATTTAGTCCGCAGAAAGTCCGCAAGATGTTCACAAACAGCCAATGGCTGCCAACGGTCGGAATGGCATCTGTGCAGGTGAACGACCTATGTCAACGTTGGCCAACGCTTGCCACCTATGCTTGCCTAGTTGGAGACCAAGAAGGCCGCTTGAGTCTTGTAGGCCTCTGACCTGCACAGACGCAGTCCGAGCGGGATTCGCTACGCCCCGGATCGCCGCGCAACAAGGAGCAGCCATGAACGATGTCCACGTCGTGTTCGGAACCGGCGCGATCGGGCTGGCACTGATCGACGAGCTTGCGGGTCGCGGGTTGCCGGTGCGGGCGGTGAACCGATCCGGTTCCGCCGATGTCCTCAGCGATGTCGAGGTTCGTGGCGGCGATGTTTCCGACGGCGACTTCGCGGTCCGAGCCGCAGCCGGCGCCGCGGTTGTCTATCAGTGTCTTAACCCGGCCTACCACCGCTGGGCGGAAGATTTCCCGCCGCTGCAGGACAGTGTCGTTCACGCCGCGCGAGCCGTTGCCTCCCAGCGGCGCGTCGGGCTGGGCACCCGCCCGCCGGGACCAGTCTCTGGGCCGTCCTCCGCCGGTCAAGGGTCCGCTCCGCCGCTACGCGCCCTTGACCCGCTCACCCCGACCCAACAGCGGCCCCTATGGGCAGGACGCCCCCGTGTGGCCGAGGGCGTTCCGATCTCCTACGAGTTGTGTTGCTATTTCAAGTCAAGAGCGCCGCCAGCCCCCGCCGCAATCCCCGCCCGGTGCTTGAGCGATCAGAGGGCCATGATGCCCAGGACCACTCCCGCAATTGCGAGCAGCACTGAAAGCGCCGCGAAGGCAAAGCCAAGCGTTCGACGGCCCCTGTCGGCTTCCCCCGGCTCGATGACTTCCAGCCCTGGGAACAACTTCTCAAGGAGCGGGTTGAACACCAAGAAGCCGCCCATTGGCCCCAGGAGCGCGGACAGGATCACGGCGGTCGCCAGGTCATTCCCGGCCCCTCGCTGACGCGTTGCCATAAGGACACCTGAGATACCTAGGGCACAAAGGAACCCGAGCAGCGCACCTACCAACGGCGAACGCATGGGCGCCCAGTTAGGCACCCCTTTTCGAACCTCTGCGGCTAGTACGTCGAACACCCCACCAACCCACTGCCGGTCCCGCCCAGTGACCTTCAGCCTCACCGATCTCGAGTTGCTATCGGACTTCAAGCTCAGCTGGAGCGAAATGCGCGGGTAGTGATCTCCGGCAGGGAAATTCTCCATCGAGACGTTCTCGATCTCCCTGAAGTCGGTCTCTGCGAGTATCGCAGCCATCGATCCGCTACGGGTCATGCGACCCTCATTGCCAGCCACACTGTTCCTTAGCTGAAGACTCTGGATCGCCGCTATGGGGTACCCCCTACCGCCTTCGGCCACCTGTAGATCCTCGTAAGCACTCTTCAGCGCTCTCTCAATCTCGCGTTCGAGTGCCACCAGCCGATCGGAACGCCCGACCCAAGCCCTGAACGTCGCTTCACGCGTTATGAGGACGCTGGCCTCGGTGCCAGCAGTCGGGAACTCTGGCCATTTCGAACTAGAACTATCTGTGTCACCTTCGTCTACCACGTCCCGAAGACTATCGAATGAATCGGGGGTGCATTAGCGATGTGCTGGATTGACGACTGCGCTCATCCCCGAGGCGTCGGTCGGACCCAGTTCGGGTCGCGGTCCCAGGGTGGCGTCTTGCCGGCCATTCCCTTCGACGTCAGGTGCCAGCCATCGCAGGCGTCGCACGGGTAGACCCTGAGCGGCCGATTAGTACTGGGCTTCAACAGGACATGGCGCAGGGCAACCCGTGCCGATGCCTGGTCGTGATATGGCTTCTTAGTGCAGTTGGCCATGCCGCTAGCTCCCTCAAGTTTGATTGAGGGTGCCCACGTGGCTATAACCAGCGGCACCTTGGCGCACACCTTTAGGTGGTTTGTTGCGCAATGCCCATATGGCGGATGGTGACTTCTCTCGAAGGGTACCGCGACTGGGTCCTCCCCGCCAGAACTTCAGCGCCTCAGCGTCTTGGCCACGGGCACGCATGTCAGCCAGCAGCCCTGCCCGGTCGAGTGCTGAGGTCGGTCTCGCCAAACACAACCTGCGAAGTTATGCAGCATTTGCTAGCTCGAAGACCTCCTCGCAGGTGACCACCCGTTCACGCGAGGGGATGGCCGAGGAGAGACAGTTGAGCATCGTGGTCTTGCCACTCTGGGTGCCGCCGGCAACCAGGATGTTCAGGCCGGCGACCA
>Ga0209585_10000255_pt1 | contig 21484 bp, 14 predicted proteins | sample NGEPerone_FD_185491 | JGI IMG/M metagenome (GOLD analysis project Ga0209585, IMG submission 185491) | Arctic peat soil microbial communities from the Barrow Environmental Observatory site, Barrow, Alaska, USA - NGEE Permafrost154B-one... | ecosystem: Environmental > Terrestrial > Soil >... | reverse complement strand
GGTATTTCAGGGAATCCCTGGCTTGATAATTATCTTAAAGAAGTCACAACGTGAAGAATAAATCATCGTCGGTAAAAGTTGAGTCGGTTATATTAGATACGCCAATTGACCATGTATTACCCAAAACTCCGGATTGTTTGTGTATTGTTTGTACGCATAAAAAAGAGTTGCAACAATGGTCGCAACTCTTTGATTTTCAGTGGTCCCTGCCGAACAAATGTCGAACTTTTTCTTAGAAGATTTAGTACGTTTAGCCAAGCTTGCCGCCTGATGCAAAACCGATTCGAATTCAAGTTTGTTCTCCTTGAATGGTTGTTTCTGCAACCCCGCTGGTACAAAACTCGAACCATCTTCTGGAAGACTTAAAACTATTATTGAAGCATTCGCAGCATGATAGTTTCTTTAAATGGTGTTTATTTAGTGTCTCTAAAAAAACGCCATCATTCTGGTAATCAACGATTAAATCAAACTGGTCGGTTGTTATTGCCAGTTTTTTACCAAGCTCAACACTTAGCCGGGACATGCCTTTTTTTACCCATTCAGTATATGTCACAAAAATTGAAAACATCTTTTCTTCATGAGGTATCGTTTCTCCTTTTATTATCCGCCTGTCAACCAGGTCGATATGTTTGTGCAATAATTGCATAAAGTATTCCAGCGATATAATCAGCACAAGATCTTGTTCATCAGCAATGGGCCACAGGGGTAGTTCTTTTTCAAGTTTTGAATAAAGTGTCATCGCTTTTTTGATGTATTTGGAGGCTGCCGCTTTCACTCTCAAATCTTTGCCCTTACCCCCTGAGGCCGTTGATCATCCCAGTTCGCGCATCAAACCTTTCAGTTCGGCCTTCCAGTTTCTGATTTTACGCCACCCTTTTATGTTCTTGTAATTATCCAGGAGAGTGCAAACAGTGTCTATACATTTGCGGGCACTTTACCACAGTAGGTTATAGTCGGTCGGGAAGTGGACGTTACTTTCAACAACAAAGCTGTCAGTCTTTAAGCGCAAGGCTGCCGTTTTTTTTTAACCTCGTTATGCCCAAATTCCAGTACAATGCAACTAATTTCTTTTACCATTTCATCGTTAAGCAGTGTCACATTGTCGTATATATTCTGATAACTAAACTCAATCCGCTTAAAACCGTATTCGGTCTCAACACCCATTAACCACCTAATTGAAAGATGGTTATTCGACAGTCTCTGTATCCATTCATAATTCGTACTCAGGCATAACCGGACTTGAGACAGGACAAAAATGCACCATAGGTCCATTCCCTTTCTTACTGTTTTCTTTTTGCCTTCCATCAGGTGATGCTCCAACACACCGTATATCCTTTGATTATATTCCAAATTGCAATAAATCGCTTTCAGGCCGGCTATCAATTCTTCCAGCTTATCTTTATGTTTCAGATTTATCGGAGTGTCGATCAACTTTTGTCCTATTGAAGATTGTTGTTCGAATCTATTTCGCATCTGTGAATCTTTTGCAGCTTTTCATTTGAAATACGCGAATCTAAAATTATTAACGACATAGATATCTGTATTTTAAATGAGACAACCAGCTATATTGACTTGCAGATTCAATAAAGTTATTAACATTAATTGGTTGATAGTCAGTAATTAAAAAGTTTTCTTAGAGACACTATTTCGAGTAAAAAATTGATTTAACAATTTATATAAAACATGCTGCCAAATGCACTATATCATTTGATAGAAGATTGGCATCTTCCTGGTTGTGAACTAATATTGATCCAGTTTCAATTTACATTACGTTTATTGTGCGTGCATTATTTCATTTCCAAAATTGTTACCGGGCCTAATAAGCCTGAAGAAAGCAAAGGATCATCCTTTTTAAATTGAATATTCGTATTGGTCAGCCTTTTGTCCGCCGGTAATCCGGCATCACCAATTAACCGGTTAGGCCAAAGATTTATCACTTCAATCTTGATGTCGTTATCTTTCGACTTCAATAAATCAGTAACTTCAACACGCCAGGGGGCTGTCCATACAATTCCAAGCGATTTTCCGTTCAGCCAAACTTCCGCTATATTTTTCACTACACCTAAATCTAGGATAAGCGCTTTGCCAGGCTGCAGTTTTCTTTTGATGTCAAATTTATTTATATAGGTGGCTTTCCCCGAATAATATTTTATCCGATCGTCCGGGTGGTAGCTCCAATCTTGCAATTCGTTGAATATTGCTGACGACGGTCCACCCCATTCCGGATCAAACTTGATATTCCAGGGACCTTCGATGTTCTGTAAAGTAGTTAAGACCGAGCAGTCCTGCCAAAGCCATTCCTTTCCTGAGTTGTCAGACTTATTCTGGGTTTTTGGGAATACAATAAACGCAGATTGAAATGCAGCAAATTCAAGTGGAATAGATATTCTTTTTTCCACAATTTTAAATTTGGGATTATTCATTACAGTTCCTTGAATGGGATCCCAGATTTCCGGCTTACGATCATGAACACGGAAAAGACCCTCTATTTTTGCCGTATGCTCATTTCGGTTCGTAAGAAAATATATTTCTGCTTCACTGGTTGTGCGGTGAATAAAATCTATCCATACATCATTTCCAGCATACTCAAAATCAGGTTTTATCCCATCATTCAGCAACACTTTTCGGATTTCTTCACCGTCAAAAATCCTGCCTTGTCCATAGTTGTGCATTCTCACCTTCTTACCATCGGTATTTCCCCAAACTTCGACTGCAATATCTTTAATATCCAGATCACACTGAGGATAATTGTGTAATCCTGAATCTGTTTGTGGCCTTGGACCTATTACGGTTGCACCACTTTTTATCAATTCTTTTATTTTTAATACGATGGGTAGAGGCATCCGGTCATTCTGTGGGAGCACCAGAACATTGTAACACATTCCATCCGGGAGCACCAAGCGTCTGTTCTTCACATAAAGCCTTGTTAACAGCACCTCTTCATTGCAAACATCATAATCATATCCTTCACCTAAAGCAGGGTCAATATGTTTCTGTTCTACCAGATTCGGTGCCACATCACCATTATAATATAATACATCGGCAACAAATCTGCCTGCCTGTAAAAGATACTGGCAACGAGTCACATAGGAGAAAAAAGGACCTGATTTTTCCCACCAGGTTACATTTGGATTAAAGTGTGTGCCTGCGCCATATTCATAACCGGGTTTTCCGTCTTTGGGTCGTGTTGCTGTTGAGGTATGTATCGCAATGCGATTTATTCCTTCGCAATATGCCCGGTCCAATGCCTGCTTTAAAGAACCTGGGTAATCAGTCCAATGCCTGAAACTTGTAAACGCTTCAGCAGAAGCTGTCTTACGGCCGTAAATATGCGAAGCTGACGCCACCATTTTGGTTACTTTATTCTGCCCCGAATCGAGTCGTGAAACGCCGTAAGGCTGATTAGGGCTTAACGTAGACTGATCTTCATGCTTAATACCGAGCCAAAATTCGCCCATTGGCAGATCACTTTTACCAAGGTTTTTTAACCCGTCCATACACATGGTACCCGACCGGCTTGGTCCTGCAGCTTCGTTTTGTACTAACATCCCATTTTCATGACACAGCTCTGCAAATCGCATGTAATGCTCATCGGCCATACAATCTGCAAGAGTTTTGCGGTAATCATTCAGAAAGCGGTCTGATACTTCAGCACTTACAATGATATATCCAGCCAAAACCGCCAAATAGGGTTTGGCATCATACCCCCGATATGTGTTGAATTTCTCCAGAATTTTCGTTGTCCAGTTGGGAAAGCCATCTTCAAAACTATCATCACAAAAATAGTTTGGCTTTGCACCTTCTTTTGCAGCCTCTTCGAGAAACATTTTTCCCAAATTATCGAATTGAATTTCAACACCTAAATGATCAAACCAGTCTACGGATAACCCATTTGCCTCAGGCTGCGCGATCATCAGGCGGGATCCTGTCATGCGATGACCTGTCCGGATGATCGTCCAGTTACCAGGGGGAACATCCCATTCCAGATGCCCGTTTTCTGATAATAGGGCAGTTAAATCGATGATTTTTGACAATGGAACAGGCTTATCTTCCGGATCATTTTTCCACGGGTATAAGACTGGTCCCATAATGTCAGTAGCCCTCGAAATGTTGCTGGCATCCTTATGATTAGTTTTTGCGGCTAATACATTGGCCCGCACACCAAGAATACGACTATTCTTTTCATCAGGATTGAAAATAGCGACGATCGCAGTATCGTGATAATTCAGTTCTTCGAGAGGCAGATCAATATAAGTTTTGTATCCAGGCGGATTAAACACATTATCATAGCCATTCCGGTTCCCAGGAAAAGGCAATTTTCCGGAAAACTTCTGAGGGCCCTTTACAATAAGTTCAGACTGTAAATACCAGCGACCCGAATTATCGGGTTTGATCCACGGGCCACCCATGCACCAACCCGAATTTAAATTTATTCCAACTTCTAAATTCAGTCGTTTTGCCTCTTTCATGGCATGACGGTAGCATATTTTCCACTCATCTGAAAGAAATTTTTCACCCTGTGGAAAGGGTACTCCTCCCAAGCCTCCCGCTGAGTTGACCAGCAAAACACCACCCATTCCCTTTGCACTGAATTCTTCCAGGTCGCGTGTTATTCCTTCTTTGTCAACCAGTCCATTAAACCACCACCAGTAACAGGATGATTTACAGTTGTCCGGCGGGGAGACAAAATTCTTTAACAGATCATTCTCAGTCAAACTCATTGAATCCTTATCTAATTCTGTGTTTAGCATTGCAGCATTACCCGCAACAGATAATAAAAAGAGATCAGCAGTGGTTATGGAACTTATCTTTATAAATTTTCGGCGATTAATGTTCATTTTATGAGTTTTCGAATTGACTGCAAGAATCAGGATTTTTTCATTTTCATTTCGTATGTTGTTTTGATAATTACGGGCTATTTTTTTGCTTTTATTTTAGCGGAACTTTGGATTATCATTTATCGGTCAATCAGGTAGCTTTTGAATGAAATTTCCTAATTCTGAATATTGCCTGTATAGTATCTTGTAGATTTCCACATTCCCCGGAATAGGATTGTATTTTGATTCAAACCCCGATCCCATTCTTTTCTGAGCTTCCGCTACGTTTATATAAATGCCGGCAACCACAGCTGCATACATAGCAGCACCAAGTGCACAGGTATTTTCAGAACGAACCACTTTTATCGGGACATTTAATACATCTGATAATATTTGCATCACAAATGGTGATTTTTTTGCCACACCGCCCAAAGCGATAACTCCATGAATGATTATTCCTTCATCTTTGAACCTTTCGATAATTTTCTTAGAACCAAATGCAGTAGATTCAACCAATGCCCTGAAAATTTTAGGGGCATCTGAACCTAATGTTAAACCAGTGATGGCACCTTTCAAATACGGATTGGAATCCGGTGTCCTTCTGCCATTAAGCCAGTCTAATGAAAGTATTTCAGTACTACCGGCTGGTATCAACGCTGCTGCATTACTAAGCTCCCGGATTAGATTTGATTTTAGGCTTGAAAAAATTAAATCATTTTCAGGAATATCTGGCAAACAATTTTTTATGGGCCACAGTAAAACATCCCGGAACCATGCATAAATATCGCCAAAAGCCGATTGCCCGGCCTCCAAACCCAGCATTTCTGGAACAATTGATCCATCCACTTGTCCGCATATACCACGAATCCGCTTATTGCCAATATCTTCAAGGGGAGCTATCAGCATATCGCAAGTGGAAGTACCAACTACCTTACTCAGGTAATAGGGTATTATTTCACCACCTACAGCCCCAAAATGTGCATCTAATCCACCAACTCCGACAACCACGGTTTCAGATAAACCTAGTCTGGCTGCCCACTCTGTTGACAAAGTACCCGCGATATTATCGCTGGTATAGGTCTCGGTGTATAAATGGTCACTTAAGACACCCATTTTCGGATGTAGCGCATTTAGAAAACCAGGTTCAGGCAAGCCATCCCACTGGCTATGCCACATCGCTTTATGCCCTGCTGCACATCGGCTACGCTTCAATTGAAGCGGATCTGTATTACCGGTCAGTAATGCAGGAATCCAGTCGCAATGTTCGACCCATGAATAAGCTGATCCGACCACTTGTTCATCTTTATTTGTAATGTGCAAGATCTTTGACCAAAACCACTCTGAAGAATATATACCTCCGGAATAATTGGAATAATCTGTTGGCCAGGTCATGCACAAAGCGTTAATTTTGTCGGCTTCCTGGACAGAAGTATGGTCTTTCCACAGAATAAACATCGCATCGGGATTTTCAGAAAATTCAGGAAGCAGAGCCAAAGGAATTCCATTCTTATTTACCGCAGCAGGTGTTGAACCGGTTGTATCAACAGATATGGCACATACTTTACTTGCCTCTCCAGGTATTTTTTGTAATATTTCGAGGATCGTAAATTCCAAACCTTCAATATAATCAAGAGGATGTTGACGAAACTGGTTTTTCTCAGCATTACAATATAGTCCCTTTTTCCAGCGAGGGTATTCAAAAACAGAGAGTGCAATCTCCTTTCCGTTTTCTGCATTGACAAGTAAAGCCCTAACCGAATCTGTTCCAAAATCAACGCCTATACAAAATTTATCATTCATCTTTTAAATTTTCAAGTTTGAACTCGTTTAATCATCGGTATCTTTTTTTTCCATAAAAACAAAAGCGCTGTGTTTTGGGGCAGGCATCTCAGAGTCTTCACCTTTTACTGATTTCCAGACCACTTCATTCAAATCCAAATCAGGGGCTGCATCTTCCCTGGCAAAGTTAAATTTTGCCGATCGTCTGCTACTTTCATTGTCAGCGATATTAAGTTGGTTTAAATCAATATTTGCAGGAATACAGGTGTAAGGTGCGAAATTCGGTTGATTAGTAAAGCATTTGTACAATGGAACTGCCGCCGCATCATATTGGCTCATTGGAGGTAATCCCAAAATTAACTCAATTGTTCGTAATACGCCGCTGGTCGAATACATATCATGATTTACCATTTTACGTTTAACATAGGGACCTGCAACAAATACTGGCGAACGATGGGCATCAACATGATCCGGTCCGTTTTGTGCATCATCTTCCAGAATAAAAACCACTGATTTTTTCCATATCGGGCTATGCGAAAGATGTTCCAAAACCCGCCCTATTGCCAAATCATTATCCGCTACTGCGGAGATGGGAGTTATCTTTCCTTTTTTTTGTCCGCTGGTATGATCGTTACCAATGCGGATGCTGCTGAACCCGGGAACGGCGTTAATAACAACCAGAGAATCAAAATCATGTTCCCAGGCGTCCACTCTTATCTGGTCTTTAATATCCAAATCGAACCCGGGGAATTGTGAACACAAATGACCTTCCAATGCCTTTAGCGTTGTTTTCCCATATTCGCAAAACTCCCCGTAACTTCTGTAACTAATTCCCTCTCTTTGGCAATAGTCCCATATGAAGCCATCACGAGGGTAGAATGCTTTCTGTCGCCCCGCCCAACCATTACTGCCGCCACGTTTGCCATAAACGGTTGGCCAGGATTTTTCCGTTACATCTGATGAGTAGGCTGCTGTGCTCCAATCATGTCCGTCAGCACTAACTTCCGCATCAACATAAAAGTTATCTATCAAAATAAATTCATTTGCTATCGCATGGTGATTGGGGGTAATTCTTTCCCCGAAAATACACAACGAGTCCTCACCGTTTCCTGCTTTCAAGTCACCCATTACCTGGTCATAGGTTCGGTTTTCCTTGATGATATAAAAAACATGTTTTATGGGTGAAACCTCTCCTTTTTTGCGAGGAATGGGGTTATTCGCCTCTCCATCTGCCCCAATGATTTTTTCTTCGCTAAAAGGCGTATTGGTATAGACTTGCTTAGTGTATTTTTTTAGCTTGTTGGCCACTGGAGCTTCAATAAAAGATAAAGATCCTTTAAATAAGCCTGCTATATATTGCAGCTTATTTTTTGCAGAAATTCCCATTTGATACTCACTGTCGTCATTTTTTGAAATAGGTTGCGGACCGTTGGGATTGGCCAACGAAATAAATCCTTTTCCATTTGTGACCAGTATTTTATTGCCGAGAGATTTCACATTGGTAGGGTACCACCCAACCGGAATAAAACCAATACTTTTGTAATTTCCAGTTTCACCAACATCGAACACTGCCAGGCAGTTATTATCGGCATTTGCGATGTACAAGGTTTTTTCATCAGCAGATAAGGCAAGTCCGTTTGTTGTGGAACCGGTTAAACTGGTTGGGAAGAGCGCTGCCGAAAGTGTTACAACCACCTTGTTTGAAGAAGTATTAATAACAGAAACGGTATTGCTGTTGGAATTGGCAACAAAAAGCAGGTCGCCATTTTTATTTAAGAGCAACTCATTTGGATGACTGCCTGTTTTAATTTCTGCAGTGATACTATTTATCTCCGTATTGAAAATAGCTACCTGATCTTCGCCCCATAACGAAACGTATAGTGTTTTCTCGTCTGGTGATAGGACACAACTATAGGCAATGGTGGGAAGAGAAACTTTGGCAATAACTTTTTTCGAATCCAGATTAACAACATAGATGCTGTTGTCCTCCTTGGTAACCGCATATAAAAGCTTGTTGTTTTTGGCTATTGCAATGCCAGCGGGACAAATTTTTTCTTTTGGCCATGCCGCTCCTAAACGAATGGTGTCCGGAATACCTAATTTGTTATTCTCAAGTTGAAAATCCAATAGGATGTTGTCATTTCCTCCACTGGCATACAGATGTTTTTCATCATTACTAAAAGCGAGCCCGTACCAGGATTTCCCCACAACTTTTTCATCCAGAATTTTTTCATTCTTTGGATCAATTAATTGTATTGATTGAGTACTCTGCCCATTATTGGTAACTGCCAGTAATTTTTTCGATTTGCTTAATTGCATATTTAAAGGCAAGTCTCCCAAGGTCAGGGAATTTCCTGCGGGACTCAATTTCCACCCGTTCGGCAAAAGTATTTGTTCGGTTTGCTTTATTTTTCCGGGAACCTGGGCTGATAATTGAAAGCTACTAAAGAGGCATGCGATAAAAAGAATTACCAATGGACACGTTCTTTTCTTTAGATTCATATTATTCAATCTTAAGTTTTTGAGATATCAAAGGTGATTTTAAAATCAAGGGCGTAAGAATGCCCCCTTTGATAACAGTTCTGCACGTAATTTTTCGACATTGATACCCGAAGGAGCCACACCGGTCCTAATGGCCATTTTTGCTGCTCGTCCGGCTGCTTCTCCCATTGCCATGCATGATGACATTACCCTTATAGCCGACATTGCCTCATGGGTAGTCGATATACTCCTTCCTGCGACTAAAAGATTTTCAACATTAGAAGGTAACAATGAGCGGTATGGTATGTCGTAACAGTCCCCGCTCCACTCCAAAGTACAGCCTCCGCCCTCTGCATGATGTATATCGAGTGGATAGCTGGCTACTGCAACCGCATCATCAAATTTGGCACAGCTAAGGATATCCTCACGATTCATTACATATTTCCCGACTATACGTCTTGTTTCACGTATCCCGAGGAAGGGTGCTGTCCTTAGTATATGCGCATTTTCAAACCCAGGGACGTAGTTGATGAGGTACTTACATATATCTCCTATTTGTTGCCTTGCGACAAACTCACCTTGCGTTAGGCTGCTCGGATCGGTACCGTCAACTCCGTTAACCCTCGTCATGTTAATCCACGCCTCGCCTTTCCGTAGGCCAGTAATTATGATGGTTCGTTCAATTGGCAAAGACAATCCTGCTTCTTTTGCTTTCTGAATAAGACTTCTTAAACCGACTACAATAAATTGCCGGTTTTGTCCAAAATATTCATTGGGAATGAAATCGGTTAAATATGTTCTGGGTTCTTCGGCAATGCTAAAGCGAAGCTTATCCGTGTCAACATTTCCAAGGCTAAACATCAGTGTTGGTGGCTGCACTCCTCCATTTTCGTCACCTTGTTCGCATGGAACACCTGAACGGAAAGCAACATCCGCATCTCCGGTGCAATCAATAATTACTTTAGCAATAATTACTTCCCGGCCTGCTTTACTTTCAATGATTACTCCTTTTATATGATTACTTTCCATAATCACTCCGGCAAAACTTGTATAAAGAAGAACATCTACACGATTCTCTTTAAGCATTTCGAATGATACTGCTTTTACAGCTTCAGGTTCGACCAGGGTGATACTCATGTGGAGAGGACATGGCCTGTGTTCGCTTGCAGCATCCTGCGCAGCCAAACGATCAATAAATTTCTGGGGAAGCCCGTTTATAATCTGATTCCCTTTTTGCCCAAGGAATCCTAAAATTGGTAAACCTATAGTCAGGTTACCTCCCAAAAAACTGCGGCTTTCAACCAAGGCAACACTCAACCCATCCTCTGCAGCTGCCTGCGCTGCAATAATCCCGGAAGGTCCTCCTCCAACAACCAACACATCAACACTCATTCTTACCGGCAGTTTTCTTTCCGGTTCAATTATACTTTTCATCTCTTTTTCCATTTTTCTGTTCTTTAATATGTCAAAACTATTTTTCTATAATTTTATCGAAATTTTCTTCTTTTCGTCAGAAACAAAAGCAGAACCCTAATCAGGGTTTTTCCGCACACGATGAATTCTTTAGCCTGGATTTGTTAGTGCAACTATATTCTAATGAGTTAAGTTAACTCTAAATTCTGTAAATTGTGGTAAGTGATCACTAAGTGCAAATGAATCTGCAATAGACGGATCAATTCTGAATGCCCCCTCAAATAAAGCACGGGACCCGATAATTTGTTTTGAAATTGTCCCATGTGAAAAAATATAATCAATTCGTTTAGTAGGCACGTCTGCATTGATCGTCAGTCCATCACCGTTGCCTGCTTTTTTAAAACTATCAACAAATTCTGCATCCATCCATTGCGAATACTCAGGCATATTTGGAGTGTGGTTTAGATCACCCATTACAATAATTGATTTATTTTCATCAATCTCTTTTTCCAACGATTTTAAAATTTCTGAAATTTCTCTTTTACGAATTTCAGCAGATACTGGATTGTCCTGTGGATAAAGATGAACAGAATGGACAATTAAGGTCTTTTGTTTTGTAAGTCGAATTGTTACCCTTCCCCAATGGCGGGTAAACAAATCTACCGGCCGAACGCCGGTAATAACAGGGGCAATTACTGAGTCTGAAATTTCGTAATGAGTGAGTACTGCTCCGGGCCAACGACCTCCACCAGGAAAATATGCATAATTCATATGAAGAAGCTCGGCGATTCTCTTCACTAGAAATTCATCAGGTGCTTCCGAAAAATTGATTATATCGGGAGCAAATTTAGACAGTTCCTGAGCTATTAATTCTGATATCTGCAACTTGTTTTTTACAATTGCTTTTGGCCAACCATCACAATTAAATATATTATAAGCAATTATCCGAATGGCACCTTCAGTTTTTGGTCTACCAATGCACCAAGACGGAACCAATGTACTTAATCCAATCAATGTGAAAATTGTTTGTCCAAGGAAATCGCGTCTTGAAACAACTTTTCTTGTTATACAACTTCTCATTTTCTCATATTTTTCTTTATGCATATGAATAAGTGATCATTTGCGGATAGGTGTTTTTAGGCCTACTCGTTATTCCATGATATCAGATTTAATGGCTTTTCTGAATGATTATTTTATCGGAATCACCAGTTCATTTTCAGTTTTTCCAGAAAAAGAAACCATTATCTGATTTTCGACAAGCCTGATTTGCCGCCAGTTTTCCACATTTTGGACAAGCGCTCCCGTTTGAACCTGTACCATTTTTTTCCCTTCAACGGAAGGGAAATCTGTAATGGCATTTTTATGGTAGTGACCGGCAAGGATCAGTTTAGTCGACGGATTTTTTGACAGAACAGAATAAAGTTCATTGGAAGATCCCTGTTGATTAACTGTTTCTTTAAATGGAATGTGCATTAAAATAATTTCAATATCGTCATCCGATTCATGTAACTGAGCATTCAACCAGTATAACTGGGATTTATCGATATATGGAACATCCTCCTTATCTTCCGGAAGAAATTGGTAGAAACTATCATCAAGAAAAATTAATCGGTAAGTAGTTTGGCCAACCTGAAATACCTGACTATAATAGGTTCCGTTTTTGAAGCAGGATAAATTATTAATCCAGGCTGCCCGTGACCGTCCGGAAAAATTCTGGTTATGTGCCAATTTATTATTCTGCCAGTTGAAAGTGAAAATATCATGATTACCAAGCGTAAGCAATACGGGGATATGATAATCGCTAAGCAGCCGCGAAAACTGTTCCGCCTGTAGGTCCAACATCTTGCTATCCATTGCTTCTGCTTCGAAGAAATCGACCAGGTCACCGGTGGCAATCACCAGATCGCTGCCTGTTTTTCCGGGTACGGTCTGTAAAAACCGCCTCAGACGGTTTTCTCCCTGATCGTATTGTTTTTGTTTGCGGTATTCCATCATATCTGGAAGATAACCTTTCTGGTTAAAAATCACATGCAGATCGGTAATATGAAGCAATGACAGGGTATCTTTCTGAGCCAAAACAGTTCCGCTGATCATCAAAAAGAAGAAAAATACCAGCCGTTTTAATTTTATTTGTAGTTTATTCATGTCTGTTTTTTTAATTCCCTTTTTTCAAAGAAAGTAATTCTTTCGGAACTTCCGGACGAATCATTTTCCATAAGATAAATAATGCAAGGGGATGAAGGACGGCCATTACCATGAAAACCCAGGTAATTCCTACGCTTGCCATATATTGTCCGATCAAATAATTAAAGATCACAGCGCCTGCCGCTCCAAATCCTCCTGCAATACCTAATACACTCGCTACATTGTTTATTGGAAAAGTTTCAGCAATCAATACACTTTCAGTATATATCCAGCTTAAGGCTACAGCAGCCAGAATACTAAATTTAATAATAGTTACCGACACTCCCAGCTGATCAGGAATTAAAATTACCGGAGCCAAAAATGCCACGTAGCTTAACATGACTTTACGGGAACGAAGGGGAGGTTTTCCGCGCCTAACCATCCAGTCAGACCATGCAGAAGAAGCTATTCCCCCAATGCTTGCAGCCATAAATGGAATCCAGCCAACCATACCCAGTTGAGAAAGTGTCAGTCCGGATTCTTCCATGAGATATCCGGGAAGCCAGAATAAAATGAAATACCAGACCGGGTCTGTTGTAAACCGGATAAGTACTATCCCCCATAAACTCTTTTTGCTCCAGAGTTGTCCCCATGTAAAAGACGGTGATTCTGCGGATTCCCTTTCCGGTGATATGACATCCTGTACATAACCCTTGGGTGGTTCCCTGTAAACCAGAAGCCAGATCAATGCTACAACAAAACCAATCAAACCCGGAATGATGAAGGCGGCATGCCATGAAAAAGATATAACCAGCCAGGCAATTAAAGGCGGAGCAATTACTGAACCAATCGTACCCCCAGCTACTGAAATACTGTTGGCTGTTGCACGCAACCTGCCAGAAAACCATTTGGTAACTGCCTTAATTTGAGCAGGGTAGGTTGTTGGCTCTGACATACCCAAAACACTTCTAAAAAAAACAAATGGAAACAAAGTTCTTGCCAGACCACTCCCTATTGAGCTTAATGACCACGCTATTACTCCCCAAAACATTATTTTGCGAGAGCCAAACTTATCTACTAACCAGCCTGAGACCGGATACATCAAGGCATAACAAATAGTAAACGCATTTATTATTAAGGCATAACCAATATCGTCAAGAGAATACTCTTCTTTAAGTATTGGTTTCAAAATCGAAACGACCTGTCTGTCTACATAGCTAAAAACAGTAATGGTAAAAATTATAGCAACGATCAGCCAACGCCTTCTTTCAGGACTTAAGTATGACGACATATCTTCTTTTTCATTGATGAACAAAAATTCTGAGCCAATGTTATCATGAGTTTGTTTCAGGATTCCAATATTAATGAATGTCACCCCGAAACAAGTTCGGGGTGACATTATCTACGAAGTATATAACCCTTGAAACAGACCCAAATTTCTAATAAGCCAAGTAATGTATAATGTTTTTTTTAATTGTATAATGGTTTTGAAAACTGGCTGTCACCGTCTGTTTCCAAAATATTATCTCCCGGACGAGGTGCAACTGTTCTTACACTTAGTGTTTGATTAGTTATACTAAATTTCATCAAACGCATAAAACCATTACCCCCGTTCCTGTCAGACTCTCCACCGTAAGGAGAATCTTGCCTGTTTTGATAATCTGATAAATATGATTTTATAACAGTCCCATTATAGGTATCTTGTCTAAGTCCTTCGCCGGAAATGTGCCCGCACAGCATCAAAAATACATTAGGATGTAGCTTCATCCTGTTATAGATTGCATTCCCCTGATCAGTAAAAGTACTTGCAACATTATTATTGCCATTTCCACCACGATAATCACTCTCACTGCCAACCGGTCTATTTAAAATGCTGTGACTAACAATAATGGCTTTTCGGCTGGAATAGGTATTTAATACTCCATCGGCCCAATTCATGACATTATTTGCAATAGTAGGATTATACAAGGTATTATTTGGCGCATTATATTCGATGTATAAAACGATAAAATCTGTGCCGCAGGCAGTAAAAAGGTCATAATGGTTGTCGTTATTGTTAGAACTTCCGTATGCCCCTCCATACCAGGATTTCGTTTCCATGTGGTATCTGCCAAACCAATTTGCATATTGATCAGTACCTCCAGATTCCGGAGAACCATTAGGTGTCTCATCATGGTTTCCGACAGCTGTCCCATAAGGTATATTAGCCGTTTCCAATCGATACATTTCGGTGCCACCTCTTGTAAATTCAATAGGTACATCATCACCATGATCTGACATATCGCCCAACGTAATTACGTAAGCAATCTTCGATGAGGTCTTGTTGTTTATTATCCAATCTAACTGATAATGAAACATATTCATAGTGCCTCCATATTTAAGTGAAGTGTAATACTGTGCATCAGGCAATACAACAATATGAAAATACTCTTCTTCTGCCACCGCAGCTTTTAAATGACTTTCTTCAGTTTCTGTTTGCGGAATTAGTTGCATAGGTTTTTCGCAAGCCGATAAACCTAAAATAATTGCAACAAAAAATGAAAATATTCCCAAATGATCTAAAAGAAGCTTCTTCGAGCAATTTTGCATGAAATAGTTGTTTTTCATTTTTTTTAATTATTTATAACTCATTAATATATGTTAATATAAAATAATGATTGCAAGGATATTTGTTATCCTTTTAATCTCCGTTGTGTACATCAGGATATATGGTATTAAATACGTGAATTTTTGATATCGTATTTCTCATTCCCATATCACTTAGGTGATTTGGATATCAAAAGCAGAAATACGACAATATTTCATTCCTCCTGGAAAATTACCAGTTAGGATTTTGTACTAATTTTTGATTTGCCTGTAGTTCAACAGGATTAATTGGCCATAAATAGTCTCTGTTTGGGTTAAATACCATCGTTTCTACAACTCGCATTATATTTTTGTTTGAAATATTGGAGTAATCAGGAGAGGTATTTTCGTCAAAAGATGGAGGAGATGCAAGAAATTCCCTTTTGCTGTTACCATATCTCGGACCATTCATCACCTTTTCGGCGATGTGCCAACGTCTGAGATCAAATAATCTTCTTCCTTCCATTGCAAGTTCAATTTTTCGTTCTCTTCTGACTACGGAACGAAGATTAGCCTGAACACTACTGCGAGGAACTTTGGGCATTCCTACACGTCCCCTTATGGCATCAAGAGCGTCAAAAACTGATGCATCAATCTCGTTTGCTTCGATTTTTGCTTCTGCATAAATGAGTAATAAATCAGCATAACGCATTAATATAATATCATTATCGCATTGTTGGGTATTGGTTAAGTCTTTAATATCAATCCATTTCCGCCATAGATAACCTGTAAACGTCGCATAGGTATTCGTAGCATCCGTATTGGCCACTCGTTTTGCAGGAATTAAATTATAGTTCCACACTTTTAAACTATCAGGATGTGTTTCAAATTGAAAACCTAAATAGGTACTACCAGGAAGTGCAATGCTCATTGCTAAACGAGGATCCCTGTTTTTATAAGGATGTTTAGGATCAAATAAGGGAGATTTATCTATCGTTAAGCCATCTAAGCATTCATAAGAATCGACCATAGCCTGGGTTGGGACTTCATTGGAAACTCCTGCTCCAAGTCTTGATCCCAATTGTCGGAAGGCAATGTGAATTTGTATCCCTTTCAGGTATTGCATCGCGAATATTATTTCTTTGGAGGTTTCTCCATCATAAGAAAAAAGTTGAGCATAATTAGGATGTAACTGATAATATCCCAAATCCATTGCTGCTTTAGAAGCCTGGGATGCAATCGTCCATCTGCTGTCACAAAGGGCTGTATAGGCTTTCAGAAAATAAGCAGCCACACGCGTTGCACGACCCCTAACATTTGCTTCATAGTATACAGGCAAACTTGGAGCTATCTCATCCATCTCCTTTATAATCCAATCGGCAATATCTTTTTTGGGAGTCCTCGCCGTTTGAGCTTCTTCAAGATTGATAGTTTTGGTTATTAATGGTACATCTCCAAAAAATTGAGTAAGGTAGAAATAGCTGTATGCCCTTAAAAACCGTGCTTCACTTTTAACCTGATTGATATAAGCGGCATCTACATTTCCTTCAGCATTATGAATATTATCAAGAAGGAAGTTTGTTCTGCCGATTACTGCATAGAAATCTGCCCATGCATTTCTTGCAGAGGCATTGTCACTGGCTGCAGTTCCATTCCCAAGAGATCCAATAGGAGAAGCATCCCGATTCCAGTTTACATCAGTTGTACAATCAAGGGTTACGATCCAGGGCATGTCACCTTTCAGGCTAATTTTGTTAACGATTCTTTCATAACATCCCATCAGGCCCATGTCAACCTCAGTTTTATTATTGTAAAAAGAGGCAGATGAGGGACTATCCAGAGGCAATTTATCTAAAAGATCTTCACAGCTTGTAGCTGAAAAAAAGCAGATCAACAATAAAATGTAATAATTTTTCTTCATGATTTCTTGCGTTTTATTTAAAGTTCTAAAACTTAATGTCTATACCCATGGTGTATACTTTTACCTGTGGATAATTTGTACCTGTTCCGACAGGAGTTTCCACATCATAACCATTCCAGAAATTATCCAGAGTCAGGAGATTTTGTCCGTTAATGTAGAAGCGGACATTTTCAAGTCCAAATGTCTTTGAAATCCGTGAAGGTAGATCATAACCTATTTGAATATTTTTTAAGCGTAGGTAGGATGCATCTTTCATCCAAAAACTGGATTGTTGGTAATTATTTCCGGCATCTCCAAATGTTAAGCGGGGGAATGAAGCATCTATATTATCAGTCGTCCAGTAATCCTTATGTTGTTCCTGAGCCGATGCTGCGCTGTAAAAAGGTTGAATTGCACGTCCGTATAAGTATCCGTCGGCTTTGCCAACACCCTGGACAAAAGCATTAATATTGAAATTTTTGTAGGAAGCATCTAAATTTAAGCCATACGTGTAGCGGGGTATTGTGCTGCCAATGACCACCTTGTCATCATCGTTAATAATATTGTCTACATCAGGGTTTTGGTTTACATATTTAATATCACCGGGGGCAAGAATACCGATCTGCGTGGCATGTGAAGCAATTTCCTCCACAGATTGAAAATAACCTTCTGACTGTAAAGCATATATAGAATTGATTGGATATCCCTCCTGGTTTACTGTAAGACCTGTATTACTAATACCTTTTAAATCCAGTACTTCATTTTTGACATCTGAAATATTGAAGTCGATGCCGTACTTAAATTCCCTGATCTTTCCCTTGTAACCTATGCCAAAATCCCATCCTCTGTTTCTTACTTTTCCTGCGTTCTGGTATGGTTTAGTTAAACCTATACTTAAAGGAATATCTAATTTAAGAAGAATGTCAGAAGTAGTTTTATCGTACATGTCAAAGCTAACCGACAGGGTATTAAATAGTGTCGCATCTAATCCAATGTTAGTCATTTCAGAGGTTTCCCAGGATATTAAATCATTACTCATGTTTGTTAATGCCGCTGTTGAAAGAATTTGTCCTCCCATTGTATAGGAACCCAAATTTAGCGTTGATGCAAATGGATATGTTCCGATGTTTTGATTGCCAAGCATACCCCAGGAGGCTCTTAATTTCAGGTTATTAACGGTGCTTTTAATGCTTTCCATAAAAGATTCCTCGGAAATACGCCAACCAAATGAGAATGAGGGAAAAAAACCATATTTATGTCCTTTGGCGAATCTTGATGATCCATCATAACGGGCATTCGCTTCAAATAAATATCGCGACATATAATCATAATTAAGTCTTCCGAAAAATGATTGTAATGCCCATTCTGAAGCATTTCCTGATGCCTGCATATTTACCTGGGAACCTGCATCCAGTACACGATATTGTGGAAAGGTATATTCATCTCTGAAAGCCTGAAAGTATCGGTTATCAAAAGTCTCTAATGATGATCCAAGTAATAATTTAAATTCATGTTGCTTATAGCTTTGATTAGCTGTTAACGCAGTATAATAATTTCCATAAAAAGAACGGTTGCTTTTATTGGTAAGAGCGCTTTTTTCTGGCCGAAGAAATAACGGAGTTCCGTCAGCATTATAAGTGGCTACTGCCTTATTATAATTATCAGTATATAATTCATTATACTTAGGGGCAGCCAAGAATTCAGCATTAAGCCATTTTAAGGGGTGATAATTAAGTACAAAACTACAAAGTAAGCTAAGGTGTTTGTCTTCGAGAGACCCACCATCTTTAGTGGCAAAGGCAATCGGGTTATTACCATTCCATCCTTCGCCATAGAGTCCATTTGAATATTTACCAGGTTGTATTGCCGGAATGCGATTCATTTGGAGAAAAACTTCAGATAAGCCATCCGAAGCAACTTCTCCCGCAGTACCCGGTGCAGTAGTATTTTTTTTAATTACCTGCAAATCGACCTTCAGATTCAATTTTTCGCTGAATTTAATATCTGCGTTATTTCGAAGCGTAAATCTGTTATATCCGGAAATTGGAATGATGCCTTGTTGATTAAGGAATCCAACGGATGTTAAAAGTCGGATTTTGTCACCTCCTCCGTTAATTGTTAGATTGTGATTATGTATTATTCCAGATCCCTTTAGAACTTCTTTTTGCCAATCTGTATTCGGGTAATGATCAGGATCCGTAACCATATTTTGACGGTACGTCTCAATGTAACTGTCTGCATACATTTGGGTAGCTCCGGAATTCTTATATGCAATATTCAACATTTCCATGTGATCAATAGCGTTGACTATGTCTGGTAAATCCATTGGAGATTGAACTCCGACATAACCGTTATAATTGACACTCAGTTTATCGCCTTTTGCCCTTTTCGTTGTTACGAGAATAACGCCATTTGCAGCACGTGAACCATATATTGCAGAAGAAGCTGCATCTTTGAGAACAGCAATTGATTCAATGATATTTGGGTCTATTACATTTAGATCGCCTTCAATTCCGTCTATTAAAATAAGCGGGTTAGCATCATTAAGTGTCCCAATACCTCTGATGCGTATATTTCCATTACTACCAGGGGCTCCCGAATTGGTTGTTACAGTTACACCTGAAGCTGTACCTTGTAATGCTAAAGAAGTTGAGGCAAATGGACGAGAAACTAATTCTTTAGTGGATATTGTAGTTACAGAACCTGTAAGATTTACTTTCTTCTGGGTTCCATACCCGATTGCTACGACCTCTTCCAGTCCAATTACGTCCTCCTCTAAAATAACGGCAATTTTCTGTTTCCCTGTGACGCTAATTTCCTGAGTTTTCATCCCAACAAATGAAATGACCAGGATTTTGGTGTCGGACGGAACTGATAAATTGAATTTACCATCAAAATCGGCAACGATACCAATCGTCGAACCTTTAACTGCAATAGTCGCTCCAGGTATGCTCTGACCTTTTGAATCAGACACTGTTCCTGATATCTGTTTCTTTTGGGGCTCCTGAATACTCGCCGAAACGGTCAACATACATCCGATAAGTATCACTATGGTCAATTTCAAAATTCGCCATAGTTTTTTTTGTCTTTCCATACCGGAATAGACTGTAAAACATTTTTTGTGCATAATTTTAGTTTATTTAATAAATACTGAAATGATTAGTAATGCTTCGTTTTGTGGGTTATGGTTTTCCCCATTGAATATTTTAAATGACTATGATTGAATAATTATTGTCGCTTTAATTTTAAAGCATATTTAAACAATACGATAATTCAAATTCTCTGCGAACAAAATTGATGTTTAATTGTTACACAATTATTTCATAAAAAGTACAATATGATTAAACACATTGCCGTGTTCATCTTTATAAAAGTATTATTTTGTGATACACACATTTAATGAGATATAACAATAAAAGGATAAGTCAAATATTGCATTAAGAATGTACTCCTCAGTTTTGCGTGACATGACTTGTTGTTTTTGTATTTATTCGAGCCGGTTTATCCACTATCCGGCTTTTCTGCTATTTTGTGTTTTGATTTAAAATACCATTTTTTGAATTAGTCGTAATAATATGTTTATATGATTATTAGTTCGATGCCAGTTTCCTCAATCCTTTTAACCATAGATTCAGAAATACCGGAATCAGTAATGATCACATCCACCTGATCAAGATTACAGATCTTTCCAAATCCTCTTCTTCCAAATTTAGAAGAATCAGCCAAAAGAATTGTTTTTAATGAAGCTTTCATCATTCGCTTGTTGAGTTGCGCTTCTTCAATGTTTGAATTTGTGATTCCCGAGTCAGGATCAATGCCATCAACTCCCAAAAAAAGTTTGGAGCAGGTAATCTCTTCAAAAAATCGGTTTGTGTAGTCTCCAACAACAGATACCGAATTTTTTCTTACTGTTCCTCCTAATTGAATAACATCAACATTATCATATTCGTTCAATAAAATAGAAACTTTGAGTGAAGCCGTTACAACAGTCAAATGCTTAATTGGTTTTATATTTTCTGCAAAAGTATATACAGTCGAACCTGAAGCGATAATAATCGAATCATTTTCTTCGATTAGACTACATGCTGCCATAGCGATTCTTTCCTTTTCCCCCTTTTTCATCTTTTCTTTATCAATCACATTTAGTTCGGGAGCAATTGGGTTAATCGGACTGGCACTACCATGAGTTCTGTAGAGTAATTTTTTCTCTTCCAAGTATTTAAGATCTTTTCTGATAGTTACAGCTGTCACATCCAACGATTTAACCATATCGACTACCTTAATGAATCCATCTATATTTAGCGATTCGAGAATAAATTTGTGCCTTTCTGCTATACTGATCATGTATTTTATTCTTATTGTTGTCTGACAAAGATAAATGATTTATCAAAACAAACAAATAAAA
>Ga0209585_10000254_pt1 | contig 21569 bp, 15 predicted proteins | sample NGEPerone_FD_185491 | JGI IMG/M metagenome (GOLD analysis project Ga0209585, IMG submission 185491) | Arctic peat soil microbial communities from the Barrow Environmental Observatory site, Barrow, Alaska, USA - NGEE Permafrost154B-one... | ecosystem: Environmental > Terrestrial > Soil >... | reverse complement strand
TTTCATATTTCTGTTCTACGTACGAGGCAAACAATTCAACACTTGGAATATGACGCAGGTCGAGTCCATAAATATGCAGCCGGTGACTCCATACTGAAAAATCTTTTTCTTTGGCAAACCTGATCGCAGAATCGGCCGGAAAGCGGGTAGTGGCAATAACGGTAGCGCCCGATCGTAACATCATTAAAGTGGCATGGTAACCAATTTTAAGCCTCGACCCGGTGATAAGTGCAACCTGACCTGTCATATCGCAGGTCTGGAACCGTTTCGCATAATTCAGATCGCCACATGCTTTGCACATCGAATCATAAAAATGGTGGATCTCCGTGTATGGTTTTTTGCAGACGTAACAATTTTGTTCGGAATTAAGAAAGTGTTTCTCCCTGACAGCATCGGATGCAGGCAATGCAATTTGCGAAGGTGCTTCAAACACACTTGTTGTGCGTGCACTCCGGATGCTGGTGGCAGCACGAGCCTTCCGGTTATCCGCGATTTCTCCTTGTCTCCGGGCTACCTTTACACTTTTGTTTCGCTTGTATATTTCGGCTTTGTCGGGCCGGGTAATTTGTCCGGCAGCTTTCATCAGTTTAAGGCGCTGCTCTTTTGATAATTGTATTATTTGATCGCCGTTTTGTAATAAATATTCTAAAACTGAAATACAGTTGTTTATTTCTACTTCGGTTAATATTCCCTTTTGTTCCGCACTATTCTCCATTCTCGATCCCATCTTTCTTAGGGCGCAAAGATAAGGATGTTTCGTGTACGGGTTTCTTTTTTCTTGATGGCAGCATTCAATTCTGATTTTACAGATCTAATTGATCCATTCTGGGTACCTGTCATTATTCATCGTCCAGGCGAAAGCTTTCTAAGACCGACAGTATTATCTTTTTCGGTCAAACGGGGAGTAACGTCGGAGAACCGGTATTTTTGAGCGTTTTTCGACTATTTTTGTCCGACAATTTTTAGAATTATTTATGAGACTGTTGATATTACTCTTCCCATTATTGTTCATGGATCCGGGAATGACTTCGGATTCATTCAGAGCCAGGCAGATGAATTATTCCAGGGTAAGAGAAGCCTATATTGCCAAAGAGAAAATCGTTGATAAAACGCTTACCGCGCGTTCAATCTCACACAATAACCTTCGGATTTACCTCCGTGCATTCAAAACCGAAAAGAAGATTGAGTTATGGGCAAAAAACACTTCTGACTCTGTTTTTGTACTAATCAAGGAATTCTCCATTTGTGATCTCTCGGGCGATATCGGGCCGAAGCGGCGTTATCGTGACTTACAGGTTCCCGAAGGATTTTACCACATCTCCAAACTGAATCCTTACAGCAGGTACTATTTGTCGATGGAGATTAACTATCCGAATGCGTCCGACAGTGTCAGGGGTGTTCGCGGCCACCTGGGAAATGAAATTTACATTCACGGTTCCTGCCTCTCGTCGGGATGCCTTGCAATGACAGATGACAAGATCAAGGAACTGTATGTTTATTGTATTGAAGCCTACAACAGCGGGCAGGAAGAGATCGGCATGACCATCTTCCCGGCTCAGTTGAACGATGCCAAATATGCAGTATTAATATCCGGATATAGTAAGAGCAAAGATAAAACCAGCTTATGGGCTGACCTCAAGAAGAGTTATGATCTGTTTAACCAGACAAAAATTCCGCCGAATGTGAAGTTTCTTAAAGACGGAACCCATCAGGTGAACTGATTCCTCTTTCAAAAAAACGATGGAATCATTTCACCTTTCCTATTACTTCGTTTATTTCTTGAAATACTTTTTTATTAATGCAAGTAACTCTTTTTTGCCAATGGGTTTTGCAATATAATCGTTGCATCCCGCTTCAATCGCTTTTTCACGGTCGCCTGTTAACCCAAAAGCCGTCTGGGCGATGATGACCACATCCTTGTTGAATTGCCGGATTTGGCGGGAGGCTTCATATCCATTGAAATCAGGCATTTGAATATCCATCAATATTAAATCAATGTCAGGTCTGCTGCGGCAAATTGCAACAGTTTCAATACCTGTTTTTGCTTTTAACATTTCCTTACTAAAATCCTTGACATTTATCGAAATCAGTTTTTCCGATATTTCATCGTCTTCGGCAATAAGTATTTTTAGCCTCAAAACATCGGTTATTTCTTTAGTCTCGTTGCCTTCAACCAGAATCTTGTTTTTTACTTCCGGTTCAGCATTATAAGGCAATGTGAAATAAAACGTAGAGCCAATTCCTTCTTCGCTTTCAATCCAGATTCTTCCACCCAGCATTTCGATATACGATTTAGCAATGGTTAGTCCCAACCCTGCACCCTGCCGCGCCATTTTATCTGGAATATCGGCCTGGATAAATCGTTCAAAAATGGCTTCAATACGGTCTTTTGGAATGCCAATGCCAGTATCTTTTACATAGAATTGCAGTTCTGCCAATTTGGCTGGTGAGCCTGTTGTAACATATCCAAATTCAATGGTTCCCTTTTCGGTGTATTTTATGGCATTTTTAACCAGGTTGACGAGTATCGCATATAATTTTTCACGATCGGTTGTAATGATTGCTTCTTTTGCCGGCAAAGAGTTTCTAAAGCTGAGCATTATCCCCTTGGCTTGCATTTCAGGTTTGAAGAAGGTGTATATGTATTCGATCTGCTGGTTTATATTCGTTTCGGAAAGATCAATTTTCATCAGCCCTGCTTCAATTTTCGAGATATCAATGATATCGTTGAGGATGTTCAACATTCGTTTTCCGCTTTTCTCAATGATGCTGATATACTCCAGTTGTTCAGTACCTGTCAGTCCGGGTGTTTTAAGCAATTCCGAAAAGCCTAAAATGCCGTTCATCGGTGTCCGTATTTCGTGCGACATATTGGCAAGAAATGCAGATTTCAACATATCGCTTTCTTCTGCTTTTTCTTTGGCGGCGATCAGTTCGTATTCTGCTGTCTTGCGTTCAGTTATATTCTCATGCATGAAAACAAATCGTTCGGGCTTTCCACTGCTATCTTTTAGTGGGAATATAAGGGCACGAATCCAAAGCGGATTATCAGGAGCTTCGGATACTACATCATGAGCATTGAAAAAGATATCTGGCAGGTGTACAATTTCTCCATTTTTTGCATTTGAAATTAATTTTTCAAGTTCCGGACCTTTACTTTCAAGGTCAGTAAAAATTGAAAAGTCCGGAGGCGGAATTGCTCCAAACAATTGGGTATATGCAGGATTACCACGAACCGTAAAACCATCTTTATCAACAATTTGAATTGACATTGGATTTTTATCAATAATGTCATTCAACAATGTTTCCGCATGTCGGCGTTCCGTAATATTTTCATGCATTAAAACGATTCTATTGGGTATTCCGCTGTTATTATTTAAGGTAAATCCAATAGCTTTTGTCCAAACAGGAGAATCCGGAAAGGATGGGTCAACATTTTGGATGTTGAAATAAGAATCAGGAAAATAAACAACTTCCCCTTTTTTAATTCGTTCAAACAATCTCCCAAATCCTTGTTGTATTAACTGCGTATCTTTAAAAATAGAATAGTGAGCAGGAGGACTGACACCAAATAGTTTTGTATGTGCCGAATTTGTTTGAATAGAATAACCTTCCATATCCAGGATTTGAATTGACATCGGATTCTTTTCAATAATTTCCTTGAACATTGATTCGGATAGTTTGCGCTCGGTGATGTCCTGTAAAATACAATGTGTTTGCTTAAAATCGCCTTGTAAATCATATCCGATTTCCCCTTCAAAAGCGATAAACAATAATGAACCATTTTTATGAACCATTTCAAACTCACTATGAACGCGACCCTGTTCTTTGAAAACTGCGAATCGTTTTCGAAATCCATCCTGATGTGCGGGAGGCAGGAAATCGCCAAACCATTTACCAATAACTTCTTCACGGTCATATCCAAGGTTATCAAGCCACTGCTGATTTACTTCAATGAAATTTCCATCAAAATCAAGGGATTGATAACCGAGTGGTGCTTTGTTAAACAAAAGCTTGAATCTTTCTTCGCTTGCCCGCAATTCCTCGCTCACCTGTTTTCGTTTCGCAGTTTCCTGCGCAAGCGTTGTTGATAATTGGTTGGATTTAAGGTCGAATGACTGCATTAATGCTAAATCCAATTCAATCACATTTTTGAATTGATGGATCAGTTTTTCATTCAGCAAAGTGAATGGCCTTTCCTTATTATCAAGAACACAAAGTGTCCCAAAAGGCCGGTTATCGGGAAAATTGAGCGGGAATCCCAAAAAGGCGATCATTCCAAGCTTTACATCCGGGTTTTTATCCCATCCTATCTCTTTTGTCGCATTTGAAACCAATAATTTAGCTTGCGTTTTTATAACTGTTTCGCTAAACAACCCATCCCGCTTTTCTTTTCTTCCCGCTATATAGGGATTGTTTTTTGTCTGGCTGGAAATGAAAACTTCTAAAAAATCATTTTCAGTTTTCATGATTAGTGCTGCAGGAATAGCTATCGTTTCGGCTAATATATCGGCGATATCCTGCCATTTTTGTAATGCCCAATCCGGAAAATTTTCAGATGTATTGTTAGCTAATATCATTGGAATATTTTAAATGTTTTCTTTCTGGGCTGTAATTGGTTTTCACTTTAACGTTACGCAGTTATAGGTGAGGATTTTAACGATTAAACATCCTCCGAAGCGCTATGTTTCAAATATACTAATTTCCTGTCAACGAAGCACCGAAACCCGGCTTGGGTAGCCTTCTGTTAGCGGTTCGTTGTTTTTCTTTCGTTATAACTTTATTCCTTGAATTAAAATTGCTGTCTTAATTGACTGGTCTTTTAGGTGTAAAAATTTCCTTCTCTCTTCGTCTAGTTTAAAGTTGTCAAAATCTTTTTGTGTTTCAAATTCTACAAGATGGATTTCGTAAGGTTTGTCAATATGATTTTCTATAAAGGCGTTTTCTGTCGGTCTAACTCGTAATAAAAGTCGGCCTTTATACTTTAAAATTGTCGGTATAGCAATCCTTTCAAATTCATCAAAAACTTGTTCCTGACCGTCGACGATGTAAATTAGTTGAGTTATAAATATCATTCGTTTAGCAGTTTATCAAATGCGTTAATAAATTTGTTAAGTCTTTCAGTTGTTTCATTTTCAATTTTAAGATCATCCGGATTAAATTTTCCTTTTATTCCTTGAATTAACAAAGTTGTTTCGTCAGTAAATTTTGCCATTGCAGTTTTCATTATTAGTTGCAATTCTTCGTGTCCTTTCTGTCCACTTGCAGAAGCAGTAATAAGACCACTTGGTTTGTTTGAAAATACTGTTGTCGAAATACACCATTCAATAGCGTTTTTCAGTCCACTTGGAATACTAAAAACATATTCAGGCGTACAAATAATTATTCCGTCCGATTTATCGATTGCGTTTCTAAATGCTACAATTTGTTCCGGAGGATTGTCTGTCGAAAGTTCCGGGTCAAAATGTGGTAGTGTTTTTAAGTCGTTAAAAATTTCCAGGTTAAACTCATTCTCTGTCAAAATTGCTATTTGTTTAACAAGTTTTAGGTTTGCAGAATTTGAACTTGCACTCCCAATAATTGCTAATATGTTTTTCTTTTCGGTCATTTAATTTATGTTGTTTCTTGTCTGCTGGGTGTTTCGGCACAACGTCTTGCAGCTACTCGCAGGGCGGGAGTTTCCCGATAAATTTCCTACGAAGAATTACTTTTCAAATTTATTACTTTCCTGTCAACGAAGCAGCGAAACCCGACTTGCGGGTATTTTGCTGTTTTAGGACGTTTTTTCTTCAATTTTCTTGTTTTGCTTCACTTCCAGCCAAAATGAACCCTGGAGAGGAAGATTAATTTTTCACAAAAACCTTTTGAATTCCTTGTGCAATGTATGCTCCAATTATTGCAGGAACAGTATATGCAGCATAGAAAATGAATTCAATTGGTAACAAATTGTGCGATGATAAATCAAAAAACATTTCAAAAATTGCCATTATTGGGAAAAGTGCCATCGTTGTTAAACCAATTTTCCAACCTGATAATTTACTCAATAATTTCACACCAAAACCACTTAAAAACAACAGGCCAAAACTCCATATTGAAATTCCTTCAATTCCGGTTCTAATCATTGGAAACAAGGGAGAATCGTACTGTTTTAAATCGGGCAGGAAAAATGTAGGAAGCACTATTGAAATAATACCTAAAATTGCGGCCAGCAAATAAATCAATATAACGTTTATTCTCATAATAATTTCTGTTTTTCTTCTTACTCATAAGGCTTTTCGGTAATGCCCAGTTTTTTAAAATGGTAGCTGGTCTCCATTTTTCATTTCAGTAATATTTTTTTTTGTCACATTGCCTGTCAGCCCGTTTTTTGACCGTTGTCGTTGTTTAAAATGCCCTATAACGGTTTTAATATGGTGCGTTTGGCATTTCAACGCTCCAAACTTTCATGTTATCACTATATTTCTCTATTGCTATAATCTTCATATTTAGCACTATCTGCCAAATGCACTATATTTTTTGTTAGGTGTTGTTGTTTCTTCATTGTTTCAATTTCAGGCTTATTTTTATTATATTTTTTATCAAAAATTCTAATGGTTCTCTTCTATCCTTCGGAATTTCCCTATTATCCGCATTAATTACTATAACCATATCTAGCTCAGGAATGATGTTTATTATTTGTCCACCATTTCCAGGAATAAACCAAGTATTAAAACCATGCTCTGTTCTTACCATTCTCCATTGATAACAACCATAAACAGGATTATGGATTTCAATAAACGGGCTAAATATTTCTTCTATCCATTTTTTAGATACAATTTCTTTATCATTCCATTTTCCTTTGTTCAAGTGTAAAAGTCCATACTTAGCAATATCTCTTGATTTTAGAGATAGTCCACCACCCCCATCATAAATGCCATTTTTAGAAATCCAGTTATATTCTTTGATGCCAAGTGGTTCAAAAAGGTATTCTTCAGCAAATTCTGCAATATTTTTACCCGTTGATCTTTTTATAATTTCACTCAAAATAATATTGTTAGGTCCACTATACACATATTTTGTTCCGGGTACAGTATCCATAGATAATTCTAATGACGATTTCAACCAGTCTTCCGTTTTATCTATTTGCCTGCCCATATTGTTCGGGTCAGTAAGGGGTAAAGAATGTTCATCCCATTTAAAACCTGATGTCATAGTCAACAGATCTTTAATCGTTATTTTGTTTTTTAGAGTGTCTTTTTTAAGATTTTCATATTCAGGGAAGAAATCTAACATTCTTTGGTCAACGTTGTCAATATACCCTTGTTCTATTGCTACTCCAATCAATAGAGAATTAAAACTTTTCGTATTCGATGCTAAAATATGAAGTCTATCCTTTTCCCATTTATTATAATATTGTTCTATCACCAAGTCGCTATTGTCAATTACTAGTAAACTATGTACATTTCCATATTTACCATTACAAATGTCTTGATTTAATTTATTGAATATGGCTGTGTCCAATTTGTGTTCCTCAAGTGTAGATACACTCAGTCCATCGTTTATGTCAATTGGTCTCTCATAAGAACAATCATCTTTTGTATTGCAGCCAATGAAAATTAAAATGATTAAAACTCCGATTAGTTTTTTCATTGTATTTGGTTTTTTTTACAATAACACCTAACTAGTATATAAGTCTGACCCTTGTCAGGTCTATCCTCCCAATTTGGGCGTATAGGCCTGACAAGGGTCAGACTTATCATGTAAAAATAATGTTTCTACTTTACAGAACATCATATTAAGCTTTTATTTTGCTGATAATTTCCACAAAAAACCCATCAGCTTCCGGAGACTGACGGGTCTTTTAAATTAGTAGCAGGATTCAGAATTTATCCTGCGACGGTAGCACTAACAGTACTGCTCCACGGACCAGTCTCTCCGCATGTGTTGACCCAGCGCAACCAGTAAAAAGCGGTCTTTCCTGCGTATTTGCCTTCAATCGTCACAACACATGGGGTGCGTGTGGAAGTAGCAATATACGTGAGTTCGGAATGCTCAACAGGTGCGGCGCCATCGATTTTTATCCAGACTTCGCAACCATAGATCCCCACCGGCTTGCCCCTTCGGGTGGGAGTGGCCTGATCGACAAAGTAGACACTGTGCTGCAGCCTTTTGGAGAAGTCAATCTTCCCCAAAGGCGCGGTAGCGGGCTTTGGTCGTGGCGTGCGTGTACCTTTTCTCACAGTTACACCCATCAATTCGCAATCACGGTCTGATACGCGTGTGTTGAAGGCCAGCCATTGTTTAACAAATGTGCGCAATGATTGCTGGTACAATTTGCGCGCATCGTTTTTTGCCTGTACATCACCTGCATCACGGTTCGTTTTTACCTTCGCCTGGGCAAAACCTTCAATCCAAATACCCTGGACGGTTTTCAATGTTGTAAAATCACTGGCAGAAATACCCCACGGTACTAATTGAGGTTCTGTGAAGCTGACCAAATTTCCCTGCCACAAATTAAACTCAGCGTCTCCCGCCGGTAAATAATCTGCCATTTTATAAGTTTTTAATGAGCATATCAAAAAACGAATCAAATTAAAACCACCTGGTTTTTTCCCAACTTGGTAATTTCACCGCGTTGCCGGAATAATCCGCAGCTGATTGGGAAAATTCTGTTCTGTCTCCGGAACAGTGTATGTATGAAAATAATTGCTTTATATCCGGATACAAAAGCGCTATCCCGCAGAAGAGATCCATTATTAATTGTTGAAAATGATTTCCGATGCATTATCCACCAATTTTGCCTTAGCGGGAATGATTCTCTCCGAAGTGGGAATAATTCTCTCCATGGGGGAAATGATTTTTCTAATGGCGGGAATAATTCTGCTAATGGCGGGAGCAATTCTCTCCATAGGGGAAATGATTCTTCTAATGGCAAGAATGATTCTGGTAATGGCGGGAACATTTCTCCCTTCGGTGAAAATGAATTTCCTAATGGCGTGAATAATTCTGCTAATGGCGGGAACATTTCTCTCTTTGGGAAAATTTCTTTCCGCCAAAACATAAAATAATGATATTCAATAAATAATGAATTTGCAGTATTGATAAATGGACTTTCTCCCGTCGAAAGTGAAAGTTTCCGGATGAAACCAGCGTAAAGGGAGATCTGGTTGATCAGGTTATATCTGAATCCCTGATTCACGGCAGTATTTTATTATTTATAAATAATTGTAAACCGATAGGATTGCGACCGGTTAGTTTGTCCTTTTAAGTTTCCTGAAAATTAATTCAATGGAAACATTTTTAATTTGGTAACAAAATAAATTATACGCCAACAAAAAACAGATGTTTCGAAAAATCCGGTGAAATAGTTTAAAATAGCCAGGAAACAATGGAGACAGGTGCAGTGGTATTTTGTATGGAAACGTGTGATTGTTTTGTGGGAAACGTGGTTTTGTTTGTAGAGACGCGATTAATCGCGTCTCTATGTATAGATGATACAAAAATAGCTGCAAAAATCAGCGTTGTTTACATCCGCGTCATCCGCGTTCGATTCGTTACCTCTTTAGAACAAAACTAGCTTCGATAAATATCATCGGAATTTTAAAACAGCCTCTGAATCACACCACCATCAATTTGTACTATCTTTGAACATCAATTATAATCAGTTGTTTATGGTTGTGTTGAAACCCTTAAATTGTTGGATAGTGTTATGAAAAAAGCGATCAAAATTATTGTCTTCTTTATTATACCAGTTCTTATTGCCTTGGTTATTATCGCATTAATTGCTTTGCCTCCTGTTGCAAAGAACTATATCAACAAACATGGGAAAGAATATATAGGTCGGAAATTATCCGTGGACCAGATCCGGATCAACTACTTTTCTGTTACTTTCAACGTGATCGGTTTTAAAATGTTTGAAGCCGATGAGCAGTCCACTTTTGTCGCTTTCGATTCCTTAACGGTCGATATCAACCCGCTTCGTTTGTTTTCATCTGAATTAGACATTGAGAAGTTTCGCATCGTCAAACCAGAAGTGACCATTACGCAGCAGGATAGCGTTTTTAATTTCGACGATATCATTGCCTTTTTCAATTCAAAACCGAAGGCAGATACCGTCAGCAAGCCTTCGGGTCCGTTCAAATACGTAATGAGAAATATTTCGCTGGAAGGTGGGAAGCTTACTTATAACGATAAGGGAATTAATTATACGAATATCATGAGCAACCTGGGATTTGCGGTCCCTTATATCAGTTACAACCGTGAGGAGATCAGCGAAGCAGGGCTCAAATTTTATTTCGAAAATGGCGGTTTCCTCCAGGCGATGGCCGGTTATAATCAAAAATTGGGCGCCTATAATGCCGATTTTGAGGTAAGCAAATTAGATATCTCGCCTTTTCTCCCCTATATGAAACCCTTTGTAAGGTTTAAGAGTTACGAAGGAATCGTCGATGGGAAATTTCATATCCAGGGAAATATCAATAAGCTCGATTCGGTAATGATACGCGGCGATGCAAACGTGGCAGATTTCGCGGCGAAAGATCCTTCAGACCGTAAGGTGCTGGGTGCAGCAAAAGGCAATGTAACGATGGCCGATTCTTACCCGATGAAGTATGTTTTTAATTTCGATAAGGTTACACTCACCGAGCCCTATCTCTATTTCGAGATGAAGGACTCGACGAATAACTTCCTTAATTTAATGGTCGATGATACGGTCAGCAGCACTGCCGGCAGCAGCGAACCTTTCGAATATTATTACCAAATCAATCATTTTAAAATTGACAATGGGATCGTCGATTTCAGGGACAATTCGTATGGTGATCCGTTTGATTATCATCTCGATGAAATAGCGCTCAAAGTTGATTCCGTTTCTTCGGCCAATACCTGGCTTACTGCTTATTCGACAGCGCGGCTCAATAAAAGGGGAATGCTAAAGGCTGAACTCGGAATTAATCCGTCTGATCCTTATGAACTGAAACTGAACTATGTGGTCACCAATTTTCAGTTAAGCGATCTGAATATTATCTCACGCTATTACGTGGGCTTCCCGTTTTTACTTGGAAATATGTATTACGAAGGGAAAACGGTAATAACAGCACGTCAGCTAACCAGCGAGAATAAACTGATTGTCCGTAATGCCAAACTGGGAAAAAAGAGCAAAGGATTAATGAATATACCGCTGAAACTGGCACTTTATTTATTAAAAGACGTTCATGGAGACATTGTCCTCGACCTTCCGCTTTCGGGTGATTTAAACGATCCAAAGACAAAAATCGGTAAGCTAGTCTGGCAGGTATTTAAAAACTTTATTGTGAAGGTTGTCTCCTCTCCGTTCAGGGCTTTGTCGGGTCTGATGGGGGTGAATCCGGATGAGATCAAGGGAATTGAATTTAATTACGCTGATACCACCCTAACCGATAGTCACCTGCGCAGGGTCAGGCTCTTCACCGAACTGGCGAAGAAAAAGCCCGATATGAAAATTGAAATTGCATCTTATAACGATATCGAACTCGAGAAACAGGCAATCGCCGTCGAAGAGGCCGGAAAGCTTTTTAATACCGCTACCGGAACCGATTACAAAAAGGAGAAAGATCAGTTTACCGCATTCATCGCTAAAAAGCTACTGACCGATACTGTGAATATGATTACCGGAAGTGTACAGCTGATCGGAAACCAAAAGCTCGATTCGATACAAAATAGTTTTGCCCAAAAACGGATCAGCAAGATTGAAGCGGCATTACATACTGCCGACGACTCCACCAGGATCAAAGTAGTTATTCCTAATAAGGATGCTCCCGAGAACGTGGGTAGCCGACCGGTATTTGAATTGAAATTTTCGATGGATGAATAAAATTTCGCATAAGGTTCTGCGGATAATTGTATTGGCCGTTATCGTGATTTTAACAGTCGTGTCGTTTTACTTTTATAAGAATTTCAACCGGCTGATCTCCGATGCAATTATGCGGAGTTTTAATTCGAATGTAATCTCCGATGTGTATGATCTGAGTTTCGATGATTTGAATATCAATGTTTTCACAAAAGAGGTAAAAATTCGTCATGTGGTCATTGCCCCCAAGGAAATCCCTTTGCAGCCATATCCTTACATCAATAGTTCGTTTATTTTGAAGGCAAGCAGGATCGATCTGAATGGTGTTGATATTTACGCGTTGCTAAAACAGAACAGGCTGATGATAAGTACCATCGAGATTGAAAAGCCGGAGATCGCTGTGCAACTAAAAGGGCGGAATCATGTGCTTTTCCCGTTTAAAGCGGGGGATAAATCTTCGGAAGCTAAGATTGAGCAACTTAAAAGGTTCCTCGATTCCTATTTCTTAAAAGAGCTGGTACTCCGCGATGCCAAACTTTCGATGGAAGACGAACATGCAGGCAGTAGTTACAAAATCGGGGCATTGAATATATTTGTAAGTGATGTTCAGCTTCATCAGCTCGACGGCGTCGATTCATTGGCATTCAGAAAGGCTGATTTGGGGATGAGCGGTTTGGTGATCCATGCGAAAACGGGCAATTTTAAAACGATGGAATCGAAAAACTACCAGTTAAATGTCGATTCGTTTGCTATCCAGCAGCGGCCCGATACGGTTATTTTCCAGGTGGGGAATTATACAACACGGATAGAGGACTGGAAGCTGGTGACGGCTGACAGCACTTACCTGATCGGCGCTCAATTGGTCGAGTTATCGCGAAATGAAAAGGCAGTGCACATCACCAATGTTGCGATGAAGCCAACACTTAGCCACGATGAATTCAATCAGCTACACAAGTATCAGAAAGAGTTATATTCCATATCCGTAAAAAAAGTTGACCTTTTGAACATCAGTTTCGATAGTCTTCGGTTCTATCGGACAATTTTGATTGGCAACGTAAACCTCGACAGTGCGGATGTGTTGATTTATAAGGATAAAACAAAGGATATCGATTTGAAACGGTTTCCCGGATTTCCGGGACAGCAGTTAAACAGCATAGGTATTCCATTAACAATTAAGAAAATAAAGATAGCCGCATCGAGACTTGAGTACCAGGAAAAGAAAGCAGACGGCGATTTGGCAAGCGTTAAAATAAGCGGACTTAATTTAAATGCGCAAAATATTTCGAATCAAATGCCTGGCTCAACGCTTACGGTAAAGATGGGTGGCTATCTCGAAAACAAAATTCCATTCAATTTAGCACTGGCGTTTAGTTGTACAAAACCGGAATTTAGTTTTGAAGGTGCCATCAAACTTTTCGAATTTAAAGATTTAAATCGTGTTATCGAGGCATTTGCCCCCACGAGTGTTAAGACTGGTTTCGTTGATGCGATTAATTTTTCTGGAACAGGTTATCCGCGTGAAGCATCCGGCGATATGGAATTCCTGTATCACGATCTCGGATTAATCATTGATGTGAAGAAATATTCGAAGTTTAAAAACAGCCTGATCTCATTTGCCGCGAACAACTATCTGAATTCCAGTAATCCAGCTTCGAATGATAAGGCGGCAAGGAAAGTGAAATTCGTTGTTGATCGTGATCGGAACAGGGGATTTATGAACCTCGTTGTGAAGTCAATAGTGGCTGGATTGCAGGAGACAATGCTCCCTTCGAAAGAAAACCGTAAGCTAAACCGTGAAACGAAGAAGGCGCTGAAAAAGGAACAAAAGCTACAGGATCAAATTGATTTGCGGTAGGAAGTAAATGACTGATTTAAAAAATAGGGTTTTTAAATCGTTAATGGCAGGGGAAATCCTTGCAAAACGCGAATTTGAATAACCTTATTTTTGTTTTCAGACCATAGCAGAAAACATAATTTTCAGTTGATTTAAACCTTATTGATTTGTCTGAAAGTCAATTCGATTAATCTTATTCTCTTTCTTGCGGTTTAGTCGTCTTTGCGCGATTTTTTTAATAATATCATGTAAAGAAGCGACTACCGCAAGAAAGAGAATAAGCTACGATACTAATTTATTTTCAGTTATTTTTTGGACTGATAAAACCATAAACCAATCCGGCAAGTATTGCACCTGCAATAGGCGCGACGATGAACAGCCAAAGTTGTTCTATTGCAATACCACCAACAAAAAGAGCCTGACTAATGCTGCGTGCCGGATTCACAGAAGTATTGGTAACTGGAATACTGATCAGGTGAATTAAGGTGAGTGAGAGGCCAATTGCTAAACCCGCAAATCCCTTGGGTGCACGATCGTCTGTAGCGCCAAGAATGATAATCAAAAACATAAATGTCATCACAACTTCTGTTACCAATGCTGCCAATAAGTTATAATGTCCGGGTGAGTTTTCGCCGTAACCGTTGGCGGCGAAGTTCCCGATTGCACTGCCATTGCCGGTTGCAATAACATACAATACGCTGGCAGCCGCAATACCACCCAAAATCTGGGCGATAATATACGGAAGAAGCTCTTTCCCGCTAAATCTTCCGCCTACCCACAGCCCGACAGAGACGGCGGGATTCAGGTGCGCACCCGAAATATGCCCCAAAGAATAGACGATCGTTAAAACGGTCAAACCAAAAGCGAGTGCTACACCAAGAAGTCCGATTCCTACACCCGGGAAAGCCGCTGCCAAAACAGCGCTGCCACAACCGCCTAAAACTAACCAGAAGGTTCCGATAAATTCTGCTGCAAATTTTTTCATGTACTTGCTTTTTAATTGAGATTAAAGTGAAATGCCTTATAGTTGGGCGTTTACGTTTTAGCACAAAAAAAGTTTCACCATCATATGAAATTAGATAAGGTGTGAAAACCAGCACGTTGCGCTTTAGTCTTTAATCAGGCGAACCAATGGGATTCAACTTGTTACCCACTTTGAAAGCGGAAGTTGAAGATGGACCCTCACTTAAAGAAAAAATTCATCGTTGGCTGTTGATTTTTGACTAATTAAGCATTAAGTTTGGCGGCGATTAAAAATACTTCAGTGAGAAGAATGAAGCCCTCAAAAAAAATATTTCCTTTTTGTATTGGTATATAAATAGCCCTATTCCTTCACTACCTTTGTCATTCTTACGTGAATATTTAAAAAGTCGGATGTGAAAATTTCTGAATGGAAATTGGTTAGATGCATCGGCAGTAATCGTCTCAGTTCTTAAGTTGAATTTTCAGTTAAAAATATTGGTATTTGCCTTGATAAGGAAAGATAAAATAGTTAAGAAGTATAATTTAGTGTGATATATTTAAAAAACAGCCTTATTCTAAAGATTTGGAAAATAAATGCTACTTGTCTTTGACAACCAAAATATTAAACAAGAGTCATGAATAGTTTGAACTACCAAGGTAAAACAAAAGAAGAGCTTATAAAGGAGTTGCTCTTATTACAGCAGGAGAATGATGCCTTAAAGACAATTAATAATGAAGTCCTCATTGAGCGCAAGAGTACAGAGAAAACTATTTCGTTGCTTGCTCACGCGGTACGAAGCACAGGCGAATGTGTGAGTATTACCGATATGCAGGATAAAATTATCTTTGTCAACCATGCTTTTCTAAAGACCTATGGATTTGAGGAATCTGAACTTTTGGGGAGTTCTATCAGCATTATTCGTTCACCAAACAGTTCGCCAGAGGTAACGGATAAAATTCTCCCTGCCACACTTGGGGGCGGTTGGCAGGGAGAGCTGATTAATCAACGGAAGAACGGTATTGACTTTCCTGTATTCATCTCTACGTCTGTCATTCGGGATGAAATGGGTGAGCCCATTGCACTTATTGGAGTCACTACTGATATTACCGAGCGGAAACATGCGGAAAATGCATTGCTTGAGAGTGAAATTCGTATGCGCTCAATTACCGACTCGGCTCAGGATGCCATTCTGATGATCGATCCCAATGGAAGCATATCGTATTGGAATCCTGCAGCCGAACGGATATTCGGATACACGAATGCAGAGGCTGTCGGCCAAAACCTACACAATTTCATCGTACCAAAACGTTATCTTCAAGCGCACCATGAAGCTTTTCCTTCGTTTTTGCAGACTGGACAGGGGGCTGCGATTGGAAAAACGATTGATCTGGAAGCCAGACAAAAAGGGGGAACTGAGATCGCTATTCAGTTATCACTTTCTGCAATCCAGATTAATAAAGAATGGCATGCAGTTGGCATCATCCGTGATGTCACTGAACAAAAGAAAACTGAATTGGCCCTTCTGAAAGCCAAACAGGAAGCAGAAATGGCAAACAAGTTTAAAAGCATATTTTTGGCAAATATGTCGCATGAAATAAGAACACCATTAAATGCCATTATCGGATTTTCACAACTACTCAACCGCGACAAGCAATTAACAGATTCTCAAAAAGAGTATAATATTTCAATTATTCGTGCCGGAGAGCATCTTCTTGCACTTATAAACGATATTCTGGAATTATCGAAAGTTGAAGCAGGTCGTGTCGTGTTAAATCCCACAAATGTTGATTTATACTCCCTTTTGGATGACATCTTTATGATTTTCAAAGAACGGGCAAAATCAAAAAACTTGCAGTTCATTTGTGAAAAAGCCAATGACGTCCCTCGTTTTGTATTTGTTGATGAAAGCAAATTGCGCCAGATTTATGTCAATTTAATCGGGAATGCCCTAAAATTCACCGATGAAGGTGGAATTGCCGTACGAACACGAATTGATAAAATTAATGAAAGCAACAGCCTGTTAGTTGTCGAAATACAGGATTCAGGATTCGGAATTTCGGAAGACGAAATTGATAAACTTTTTATGCACTTCCAGCAAACCAGTTCAGGGATCAGCAAGGGGAGCGGTACCGGTTTGGGACTTGCCTTAAGCCGTGAATTTTCTATACTAATGGGTGGAAATATCACCGTATCAAGCGAAGTTGGCAAAGGATCGGTATTCACATTTAAAGTGGAAATAGAAGAAGGGAACGCTGAAGCATGCGAATCGAATACTCCCAAAATAGTGATGGGCATTGAAAAAGGGGAAAATGTTTACCGCATATTGGTTGTCGACGATAAAGAAGAAAATTTGAAGGTTGCAGTGACACTGCTCAAATTAGTAGGATTTGAAACCAATGAAGCTGTCAATGGAGAAGACGCTATCGTTAAATTTAATGAGTGGAATCCTGATCTTATTTTGATGGATATGCGTATGCCTGTGATGGATGGCTATGAAGCAACCAGACTTATTAAATTAACAGAAAAGGGGAAGGCAACTCCTATTGTAGCCCTAACTGCCAGTACTTTTGAAGACGAACTGAAAAGAATAGACTCATTTGGGTTGCAAGGCTATATCCGCAAGCCTTTCAGGGAGAACGAATTGTTTAATACGATCGGAAAAATTCTCGGTATTAAATACATCTATGAGGATGAAACACCAACGTTGTCTGTAAATCTTTTGGATGATAAGGACACTATTGCTAAAGCAATCGCACAATTGCCTGATGGTTTGGTTTTGGAAATGCAGGAGGCGCTTGGAGTTGCCGATCTGGACCGGTTGGTGGAACTTATTAACAGCATGAGCCATGCTCATTCAGAACTTGCCCGGTTACTTCTGAATCTTGCCATGAATTACGATTATGATTATTTAAATCAAATTTTAAATCAAAAGGAGAATATTGATGAAAAGTAATGATGAATTAATTCTGAATATCCCTGACATTCTTATTGTTGACGATGTATCAGCCAATCTTAAAGTGTTGGGCGACATGCTCAAGGGTGAAGGATATAAAGTCCGGCCGGTACCAAATGGAACATTGGCATTGCAGGTTGCATCAAAAGAAAAACCTGATCTTATTCTTCTTGATATCATGATGCCAGATATGGATGGATACGAAGTGTGCCGCAGATTAAAAGAGAACCCAAAATTAAGTGATATCCCGGTTATTTTTATTAGTGCATTAAACGATACCCAGGATATTGTTAAAGCATTAAAATCAGGCGGTGTCGATTTCATAACTAAACCTTTTCAGGCAGAGGAAGTAAAAGCACGCGTGCACACACATCTGAAACTTCATCAGCAAAGCAAAAAACTTCTGGAACAAAGCAAAGAACTTCTTGAATTGAATGCCACCAAGGACAAGTTCTTTTCTATCATTGCGCATGACCTTCGCGGCCCTTTGGGTGGTTTTATGGGATTATCCGAAATGATGGCAGATGAGACACAAGGGTTTGAGCCGGATGAAATGAAAGAAATGATTTTAGCCTTGAGTCAATCAGCGCGTAATATCTTCAATTTACTTGAAAACCTCCTTGAGTGGTCTCAGATGCAACGTGGACGCACTTCGTTCAATCCACAAATTGTGAGTTTAAATGAAGCTGCATCTGAATGTTTAAAACTGGTGACAGAATCGGCCAACAAGAAGATGATCCAACTGGAAGTAGATGTGCCTAAAGAACATTCAGTTTTTGCAGATACAAATATGCTACATACCGTTATCCGCAACCTGGTCTCAAATTCCATTAAGTTTACTCCAAAAGGAGGCATCGTAAGTATCTTCTCTGGCATTGCCGATAATAAAGCAGCTATAATTGGAGTAAGAGATACTGGTATTGGAATGGACAGCGAAATGATTTCCAACCTGTTTCGTATAAATGTAAATAGCAGCCGACCAGGAACCGAAGGCGAACATAGCACGGGTTTAGGATTATTGCTTTGCAAAGAGTTTGTGGAAAAACATGGGGGTGAATTGTGGGTTGAAAGCGAAGTGAAAAAAGGGTCGGTATTTTATTTCACAATCCCTTTCAATACGGATGACAATCAAATTGTTTCATCGTCCGATCCTGCAAATCAAATCAAATCCGAAGATTCGGGACTGAAAATACTAATTGCAGAGGACAACGAACAATCGGAAAAGCTTATTCGGATTTTAGCCAGACCGTTTAGTGAAGAGATTTTAGAAGCAGCAACAGGCGCTGAAGCCGTTGAAGTTTGCCGCGCCAACCCTGATATAGATCTGGTTTTTATGGATATTAAAATGCCGGTTATGGACGGGCTGGAGGCAGCCAGTCAAATCAGACAATTCAACAAAAACGTGATCATCATCGCACAAACAGCTTTTGGATTATCAGGTTACAGAGAAAGGGCAATAGAGGCCGGATGTAATGACTATATCTCTAAACCTATTCAAAGAGATGAGCTAATGGCTTTGGTGAAAAAGTATTTTGGAAAAATTCAACCAAATTAAACTGGTTGGTTGATTAAAACAGCGTGTAATAGAAGGCTAAGTAAAATGAATATCGCAAAAAACCGTTTTAATGAAAGTTGAAATGGTTTTTCATCTTAAAAATTGAAAAGGATGAAACCGGGCGGCTTCATCCTTTTACTAAAACTAACCAAACTAACTAACCTAACTAAACCTAAACTTATGAAAAAAATGTAATACAAAGATATTTGCTATTTGGAATCTTTCGAAATAATTTGTGTTAAAAAAATATAAAATGGTCAAAGATATTTTAAGTGAGTATTTCCCAGCTGATTAAAAAACTTAGCTGTGCGATTTCTTACTTTTATCTTTACTGCCGTTGTTTTTCAATACATCGAGCAATTCTTTGAGATTAACAGTGGCGTATGTTGAGGCATGGTCTGACATTGCGTAAGGGATAATCAGATCTTCGCCATGAATCATCGACCCGCATGAGTAAATCACATTTGGTACATATCCTTCTCTTTCTGATTCATTCGGAACCATTAAGGGACTGCTTAGTCTTCCGATCTCTTTCTCCGGGTTCTCAAGTTCATACAATGAGGCTCCCAGTGTATATTCCCGCATCGAACCTACTGCGTGGGTAATCACCAGCCAACCATCTTTGGTCTCGATCGGAGAGCCTGAATTGCCTATCTGAACGAGTTCCCATGGGTATTTGGGCTTTTGAATTATTTTTGCGGTGCGCCAGATATTAAAGCTATCCGAATAGGCAAGGTAATTGTTTACACCATCGATCCTGCACAGCATTGCGTACTTCCCGTTGATCTTTCGTGGAAATAAAGCCATCCCTTTGTTCTGTGCGATCTCACCATTAATAGGCAATATTTTGAAATCGTAAAAATCTTTGGTGCTGATTAGTTTCGGTAACGTAGACATTCCGTCATAAGCAGTGTAGGTGGCATAATAGGTTACTTCACCATTGTCATCTGTGAATTTAACAAAACGGGCATCTTCAATGCCTCTTTGCTCGGTTGCTGAGATGGGAAAAATAACCCGCTCCGAAATGGCGGAATCGATTGAAAAATGAATCTCATAATGCGACGAAGCCAGCCACATCATCTGATTGATTATTTTCAAATGATCTTCCGAAAGATCAGGCCCACTTCGCGCTATATCAAGGTTCTTCATCAATTCGCCATAGGTGAAATTATCGCCCAATTTGTCGAGGATAAATGCCGGAGAGACCGTAATTTCAGGAGTTTGTACTTCAACAGGTTTATCGACGACAGCAGGTGAAATGCTATTTTCCTGATCTTGCAATTCATCAAGTTTATCGATGATCACAGGTGAAATAACAGTTATCGAGTCTTTCATCTCTTCCAGTTTTAACTGGAAAGACTTCTTATCGTAAACGTGCCTTTTAATTACATCTGCTTCGGCAAGCATTTTACCAACCGGTTCTATGGTGAGATTGTTGTTTTCGTCAAGAATGCCTGAGCGGAATACAATAGACGAGATATGTCCTTCACCCGTAGCACGGAAACTGAAAATTACCCTTAATTCATACGATCTTAGTTCTGACTGATCCGGGTCTTCTACTATTGATGGATTGAAAAAAGCAGCAGATTCAATGGAATATTCCATTGTGAAATAAGAACCAATAAGTGCTTTCTGGGAAACACTCAGATCCTCCTCATTTACTTCAATCTTATCAAAGATGGGCGCCAGCCTTTCAAAATAGCGCTCGAATATGCGTGAAATATTCCGGTGTCGCCGGGAATATCCCCTCAGCAACTGGCTCATTGCTGTTTTTACCTCTTCTTCAGGCATTGCCAATACTTTTCTGATTATATCGGCTGACCTTTCATCACTCATATATAAAAAACGGGCGATTACCCTGGAAGAATCTGGAGAAAATGTAAACTTTTTTCTGTTTACTGTTACCTGCATGGTTTTCAGTTTTAAAAATGGGTTTAACTTCGAAATTTCAATTTAAAATTATCCCATTGGGAATTACGATTTTGGTTCGCACCTGTGGATTATTGCAAAGGTAATCTTTGTGGAGGTGTTTTTTACTTTTTTACGCTTATTCCTCAGAATGTTCTTAACTTCTACCATATCTTTAAAGGCAATTAAGTTCACAAACAATTACTGTATCAGGTAGAATTCAATAAACGATTTTACAGACAAAAAAAATATCCTTGTAAATCAAATGTTTACAAGGATATATGTGACCCCGGAGAGACTCGAACCCCCAACCTTCTGATCCGTAGTCAGATGCTCTATCCATTAAGCTACGGGGCCTTTTTGCTTGAAAGCGGTGCAAAGATAATCAGATTTTGGAGACCAAAGCAACGCATCCTTATTTTTTTCAGGGCAAACGCATCTAAATTAATTGCGAATCAGTTTTAAGAGATAATCATTACTCCATCCAGCCATTTTTCTTCGACTTTTGATTCCAACTTTTGCGTCGTCTTTTTTCAATAGGTTTAATGCTAT
>Ga0209585_10000253_pt1 | contig 21572 bp, 32 predicted proteins | sample NGEPerone_FD_185491 | JGI IMG/M metagenome (GOLD analysis project Ga0209585, IMG submission 185491) | Arctic peat soil microbial communities from the Barrow Environmental Observatory site, Barrow, Alaska, USA - NGEE Permafrost154B-one... | ecosystem: Environmental > Terrestrial > Soil >... | reverse complement strand
TAACCAGAGCATTCTATTCTCGGATGCCACTGGAACACTACCATCACTTCCTCAAACATATGGGGTTTGAAGACTGAAAATCTTTTTTTGGAGGCTGGAAAACCGATTTTTGTTTAAATTTGTTAAGTTTTTCAGGCCTCCAGGTAAAAGGATACCAGTAATTTCAAAAAAGAAAAATCGCCAGTTTACATTCATTTTTCTTCACACCTATTTTTTAAAGTAAATATTGTTTTATTGTTCTGCTAATAAAATTACAAGTGAAAAGCAAAATAAAGATTTTTCATTGTAATTATAAAAATTCACAGACTTGAAGGAATATAATATAGTAAAAGTCTCTACGAGTTTAGGATTCATAAAATTGTGAGAAACTGAACAACATCTTAAAAATGTATATTGGGCGATTCATATCGAATAATTCCAATAACTGAAGCAAAAATGCTGCTGAAATGCACTGGTGTGGAACCCTTAATAATTTCGATTATTTTTCTATTTTCTAACGCCTTAGTGAGCTTCAGGGACTTGTAGTTCAACTCTAAAAAAATTTACATAGAATATTATTTTAATAAGTAAAGCTAAATATCTTCAATGAGTTATAACTCATCTGGGGGGAAACGAGCCTAATTTAAATCGTCTTATATTTCAGGCACATGACAACAAGATTTCAAAATTTGTTTTATAAACTAAAAATGGGGGAAAAATGCCAAAATTTGAAGTATATTCGGATGAAATGGGAGGATACCATTTCAGGTTGAGAGCAAGAAATGGGCAGATAATAGCTGTGAGTCAGTGCTATAAAAGCAAGGAAGGATGCCTGAAAGGCATCAAATCCGTAAAATTAAATGCTTCAGGTGCACATATTGTCATACTGGAAGAGGAGCTGGAAATAAAAAAGGAAACACAGGTATCAGTGTAATTTTTGGAGCACAATTCCTTCAAATCTGCATGTTGTGATTTTTCCTTCTTGGAAGGCATAGAGGAAGACTTTGAAAAGGGCGTAAAGCCTGAAATAAAAAGCAAGCAGAAAAGGAGAATAAAACCCGCTGATATAGATCACTTTCTTGTCGTCCCTGACAGAATCATCCAGGAATCTCACTATCCCGTCAAAACTTTCTCTTTCAAGTGTACTTCCTCTCGGCAGGCGGGGACCCAGCACGACTACGTCTTCTTCCATACCATCAGGACTTTCTGTTCCTTCTATGAATCCGTAGTTGAAAATTGTAGGCAAAGGGGAAAAGAAAGCTCTTTCATATCCTTTTTCTGTCCTGCAATACTTCCAAAAGCTGTATTTTGGCGTTTCTACAATAATTTTCATCGGAAATTGTCCTGCCTGTAATCTGAAAATAGCCTTTTTAGTCTTTTTCTCAGCTTTATTTTTTCATACTTTTTAGTCTTTTCTGCGTGTTGTATCTTGAAATCTGTCAATGGTGATTTACTTTTCCCCATTTTGGTTGATCTAAAACTCTTATCTTATGATATAAACTCTACTCATTTTTCATTTCTGGTTTAGTTTAGGGTAGCTCTTCTGTTTAACTTTTTAGTCAATCACAGTTTTTTATTTTGGCTTCGGGATGCTTTTCTACAAATTGTTGAATTTAGCTTGATGATTAAAATATGAAATCAATATCTTTTGGTCATTCGGTGAAGATATTTTCTTGTCTGTATGCTATCGATCTCAGAACAAAAATTCTAATTTACGTTCGAAATTACAGTTCAAAATTTAGAGAACAGAAACTCTACCCGTTAATGGATTTAAACGTAACATCAATGAATATTTAAATGAATTATTTGGGATAATGCCAATTAAAGGGCGAGTTATCCTTATGTGTCACATGTAAGATATAAAATAGACTTATTTTAGACTAAAGTTGTAAACTTAGTTGAATTAATGAAATATTATCACATTATATAAATGATTCTAAATATAAAATTATTGAAGATAAATATATGAAACTTAAACTAACTATTATTGGTTATGATCAATAAATTACTGAGTTATATTTCGTTATATATTATATTCTATGGATAATAATCTCCTTGTGATACAATTTGAAATCACTTTCGTCGGCAAATCCTCTGTGTATAAAAAGAGGACCGAATCTATCATAGCTTTTACTACACTCTTTCAAACAAAAAATATGGGGATTTATTGGTAAAGTAAATGCATCTTCGACTGAAAGTTGATTGAAAAACTCATAAGCTTGAAATTGTATCAAAATAGACAAAAGTTTGGAGTGGATACAAATGAGGAACATAAAGACAATAGGCATTTTGCTGGCAGTCTTATTTGTAGTGTCAATGACAGCTGCAGCAGCAAGTGCTGGTTGCGGCGGTTGCAACAAATGCAACAAATGCGGCGACGGCATCGGATTGGGCAACTGGTTAGGTGACGGGAAAGGATTGGGCAACTGGTTCCCAGGTAAATGGTTAGGCGACGGCGGTTGCAACAAATGCGGCTGGGATGGTTGCAACAAATGCGGCTGGGACGGTTGCAACAAATGCGGCTGGGACGGTTGCAACAAATGCGGCTGTGATGATAAGAAAGGTTGCTTCATAACTGCTGTTCGTGCTGGTTGTGCCACGGGTGGCGATGGGAACTGGTTCAACGATTGGGGCTGGTAACTTAGCGGTTGTTTAGGCAATGATCTCAATCGCTAACTTTTGACTAGTCGAACCATGGACTAGACTGTTAAGATATATATTAACTGTCTAGATGGAAGAATAAAAATAAAAATAAAAATCTCTATAAAAGTCTATGAAATGTAAAACCAGGAACTCATTCGTTGATCCAGGAGTCGGTTACAGGGGCAGTAAGGCCCTTAACCTTTCTCAAAATCTATAAATCTATAAGATAGTCTTTCCTGATGGAACTTACGCACTTGAGGATCAAAATAAAGCATAAACATACCCGTCATAAATAATGTAATTAAATCAGTTTAAAGCCCATGCTACCGGGCTTTCAATTTGACTGCGTAAGTCCTACCTGAAACTGACTGTCGACCATCAAGTGGGTAGACGAATGAGTTTATTTTACATTTTTTATGATCACCTGCGTTTTTAAATAAATTACAAAAATTTGGAAGTTTCTAATTTTCGATTCTGCTTCAGTCCACGAAACAATCCCTGGGTTTCTTAACTCGTTTCCACTGTCAACTACTGCGATTCCAAAATATGTTCATAAACCTGAACTTTTGAATTTATTCATTGAACAACGAATTTTCTTCCCTGCATGCTATCGATTTGAAGCAAAAATAGCCATAAGTTTGAAGCACCGAAACCAAAATTTATACCATTTATAACTTCATATTAATGGATATTTTGGAGAAGTTTTGTAAAAAATGGCTTTAAAGATCACGATTCATGAAAATTTTAATTATTTTCCTTTCTCGGATAATATAAGAACTGCATTATAATACTTTATATTACAGCTCTAGCTAATAGCAAAATTTCAGAAAAAAAGAAGAATAATTGTACTTTAATTAAAAAGGAAAAGATGATGTTGGCCAAATGTCATTTGAATTTGGATAGTTGTATAAAAATTAATCCAACATAGAAAAAGATTAAAAAAATCGTTTTTAAATAATAATGGTTTCTAATTTATTTTTCTTTACATATTATATCCTAGGGATAATAATTTACTGATGATACAATTTGTTGGTACAATTCGAAATCAATTCCATCGGACTCTAAAGGAGGATCTAATTTACCAATACATAACCATCAAGAAATAAATCTTGATGATTAATTGGCAAAATAATTTTTCAGCACTATATATTCCGAAGGAGAGCGGATCGAAAAACCAACAATATTAAAATAGTATCAAATTAAGCAAAGTTTGGAGAGTGAACATAGATGGGGAAACAAATAGTAAAAAAGACAGTTGGTATTTTACTGGCAGTCCTTTTTGTAATGTCATTGACTGTTTCGTCAGTCAGCGCAACGCCTTGGCCTACGACTTGCTCGACTTGCGGTTGCAACCATGTTTGCAACAGTGGTTGCGGCTGTGGTTGCGTAGCAAAGACTTGCTCGATTTGCGGTTGCAACCATGTTTGCGGCCCGAATTGCGGCTGTGGTTGCAGTGGTTGCAATAAATGTTGCGATACCACCCCAACATGGCAGGAGTTTTTCAACGCTTTCAAAAATGATGGATTTGAATGCTGGAGCGGTCTTAATGATGGTGTCTGGGACGGTCTTGATGGTAATGTCTTGGACGCCAGCTGGCTCTTGTGAGTCGGCTCGCTCGGCATCGTCTACAACACTTGCAACAGCTGTGTAATTGATTAAACTATGGACCAAACAAACTGACTGTACAATGTGGGTCGATAACGACTCGCCCATAAAGTTCGGAGTCGGATTGCATAAGTAGTAAGACTCTTGATGCCTAAATCAAAAAATATATTAGGAATTTTTCCTTATAGGAATTACGCACTTGAGGATCAAAATAAAGCATGAACACAGCCATCATAAATATTATGATTTAGACTTTTAAGTTTCATGCTAATGTTTTCTCATTTCAACTGCGTAACTCCTATATCTACTAGTTTTTCAGTTCAACTGCATAAGTTCTACCTGATGCTGCTGGTAAACATCAAAAAGGGCTAACGAATGAGCCTAATCAAATCTTCTTATAATTATTTTTACGATTCTTCTTATGATTATGTCTTTTGTGAAAAAAACTTTAAAAGTTTCTGGATTTTCTGATTTTTGACCCTTTTCAATCCATGAGACAATCCTGAAGCTCACATCATTCATTTCCACTTTGTACAGGGCAGTTGGTACTACAGTATTTTTGAGACAGCCTGTATTGAAGAGTTTTGTTACCCTGACCGTACTATAATATAGTGCAACTCGAAATGAGTTGTTATGTATGTATTAATACTATTATCCCGGTGTTCTATCTCTGAAGATGATATCCCTTACATTAAACCCGGTTCGCAAATATCCTGCTGGAACCGCAGCCACAACCAGAATTTTTAGAATCTATCAAACGTGGGTTCTGATAAAACATTTTGATTACTTCAGCGGCAGCTTGTCCAGACCGGGCCGTCCAATTTATTTACATTTTTCTCACCTGTCACTGATTCTTCTCTTCTTTTTGTTCTTGTATCTACAAAGGGTTTATATATTAGATGTGCTATTTAAAGGCAAAGTACATCCGAGATTGAGATTTCAAGCACCGAAGTGCCTGAAATCGTTTAACAGGATCAATGTGATGCTTAATGCTAAGTTCCTGGAAGTGTCCAGGAAATTGGGTTTTCTGCCGTTGATTTGGTAGAATTTCCTGCATTGAAGATAAATCCAGTGAGAAAAGTCGGATCAACATAAGTGTCAAAGGGCCAATGCTTTGAAACGCCCGCTTTTGGTGCCTCGAAGGCGCCTAAAATTGCACGAAACTGTTTAGGTTTTCGATGAGTTGCGGTTGCAGTTGCTGAATGTTGAAGTTTCAAGATCAGGTTACTGAGTTCAAGATCAGGTCACTGAGTTCAAGATCAGGTTACTGAGTTCAAGATCAGGTTACTGAGTTCAAGATCAGGTTACTGAATACTGAAGTTTCGAATCAGATTGCTAAATGTTTCAAATCAGGGCCGAATGGCTGGATTTGGGTCTGCCAGGGTCGTAAAATCGGTCCTTTAAGCGTATGCTCCTGCAGAGACTGCGGGGAAAGGATCGGATATTTGCAGATACCTGAAGGAATTAGGGTACCGGGAGCATAAAGCTCTGGTCTGCTCGAGGCTTTTCTGCCAGGCAGGTCTGAAAGACATCCCTCCCATACCTGGTAGCGTTCGGGGAATCCAGTGCATTTTTCTTTTGTCACTTGAGTTGTGCCGACCGGAGGGGCTGGTATTTCAATTGAAATTTACGGAGTAGAAATATGGCAAGCATACACCGACCAAAACGAGGTTCCCTCGCATTCAGTCCGCGCAAAAGGGCGAAGAGCCACATTCCACGGTTCAGGGCCTGGCCAGAGGCTACAGGTGAACCAAGGCTACAGAGTTTTGCAGGGTACAAGGTGGGGATGACCCACATAATCATGGTTGATGACATAAAGAACAGCCTTACCCAGGGTATGGAGATCTCCGTACCTGTGACTGTCATCGAAACTCCTGCAATAAGGGTCGCAGCCGTCCGCGCTTACGCAGAAGACAGCTTCGGAGAAAAGGCAATCGCTGAAGCATGGGCAGCTGAACTCGATCCAGAACTCAAGCGCAGGATCCATTTACCAGTGGCTGAACACGTGGACGAAACCCTTGAAACGATTGGGAAATTGATCGAAGAAGGTAAGGTAAGCGACATCAGGGCAGTTACCTACACCCTGCCAAAAAGCCTTACCGGTGTTCCCAAAAAGACGCCCGATATCATGGAATCCGGGATCAGCGCAAGGGATCTCAACACCAAATTCGAGTTCGCAAAGTCAATTCTTGGCACCCTTGTAAGCGTCACCGACGTTTTCAAGACCGGAATACTTGTTGACACAGCCGCAATTACCATTGGAAAAGGTACCCAGGGTCCCGTCAAAAGATGGGGCATTCAGCTTCAGAAAGGCAAGCACTCCAGACAGGGCAGCCTCAGGCAGATCGGTACTCTTGGTCCCTGGCATCCTGCTCACGTTTCCTGGAGAGTTCCCCAGATGGGTCAGATGGGATATCACCAGAGAACCGAATTCAACAAGCGCATCCTTAAGATCGGTTCCAACGGTGCAGAGGTAACTCCAGATGGTGGTTTCCTGAATTACGGCCTTATCCGCGGAGATTATGTGCTGATCAAAGGCAGTGTCCCCGGACCTTCTAAGAGGCTTATCAGACTCAGAGACCCCATCAGGGCAAAGAAAGCCGACCTTGGCGAACCGAACATCCTTCATATAAGCAGGGAATCCAAGCAGGGGTGAGCAAAAATGGCTACAGCAAAAACAATAGACCTTACAGGAAGGGTTGTCAGGGAAATTGAACTCCCAGATGTGTTTGATGTGGACTACCGCCCTGACCTGATAAAAAAGGCAGTGCTTGCGGCACAGGCAAACAGGCTTCAGCCCTACGGTCCCCGTCTCTATGCAGGAATGGATACTTCTGCAAGGTCCTGGGGTTCCGGAAGAGGCGTTGCCCAGATTCCAAGGCTTATAAACAGCAGCAAAGCTGCAAGAGTTCCGCATGCAAGAGGCGGAAGAAGAGCCCACCCGCCAAAACCCGAAGCTGACAGGAGCGAGAAGGTAAACACCAAAGAGCGCCGTTATGCAATCCGCTCTGCAATCGCAGCAACCAGAGATCCGACTCTTGTAAGCCTGAGAGGCCATATCTTTGAAGCCGAGCTTCCTATTGTTACGGAAAATGCTCTTGAAAACCTGGAAAAGACTAAACAGGTAATAGAATTCCTTCAGGCTATCGGAGTCTACGACGATGTTCTCAGGGCAAAATACGGAAGGCATATTCGGGCCGGTCGCGGAAAGCTCAGAGGCAGGAAATACAAGCACAAAAAGAGCATACTCATTGTTACAGGGGAAGATGCCCCTATCCTGAAGGCTGCAAGAAACCTCTCAGGAGTAGATGTTGCAATAGTGAATTTACTGAATGCCGAGCTGCTTGCACCGGGTACTCATGCAGGACGCCTTACTATCTGGACAGAATCTGCAATTGAGAAGCTGGAGGGTGCATTCCAATGAGTTCCATTAATTATCCTTTTGTTACTGAAAAAGCGATGATGTTGCTTGACGAAAACAAGCTACAGTTTATCGTGGACACCAGGTCAAACAAAAAGCAGATCGTCGAGGATGTTGAAAAACTGTATGGATTCAAGGTAAAGTCCGTGCGGACCATGACTACCATGAAGGGTACGAAAAAAGCAGTCCTGACATTCGAAGAGCCCGAATCGGCTCACGAGATTGCAACCCGGATAGGACTAGTGTGAGGTGTGAGGTATGGGTAAGAGAATCATATCACAAAACAGGGGTAGAGGCACTCCGACCTACAGAGCTCCTTCTCACAAGTACAAGGCAGATCTGAGGCATCCCCGTGTTGATGAGAATACTTCCCTTCAAGGGAAAGTCATAGAGATAGAGCACGACCCTGCTCGCTCAGCCCCAATAGCAAAAGTAGCTTTTGAAAATGGGGAGAAACTCTTCCTTCTGGCTTCTGAAGGTATCGCAGTCGGAAACATAATCGAATGCGGAGATGATGCTGAGGTCAAACCAGGAAATATAGTTCCTATAAAAAACGTGCCTGAAGGTTTCTTCATTTGCAATATCGAATCAAAGCCAAATGATGGCGGCAAGTTCGTCCGCTCCTCTGGAGTATACGCAACTATTGTAACCCATGAGCCCAAAAGGACTGCAGTGTCAATGCCTTCAGGTGCTATCAAATGGCTTAACCCAAACTGCAGGGCAGTTGTAGGTATTGTTGCAGGTGGGGGCAGAGTGGACAGGCCCTGGCTCAAAGCCGGGAAAAAGTATCATAAGCTGAAAACAAGAGCTGCAAAGTATCCCAGGGTTTCAGGTGTTGCCATGAACCCGCGTGACCACCCGTTCGGTGGAGGTGCCTGGAAGCATCCAGGAAAGCCCACAACTGTTAGCAGGAACGCCCCGCCAGGAAGAAAGGTCGGACTGATTGCAGCAAGAAGGACCGGAATGAGGCGCTGAAGAGGGGTAGTCGTTATGGTAAAAAAATCATCATCAAGGTTACCGAAGAGAAAGGGTGAGTTCACCTATCGCGGGAAAACCGTCTCAGAACTTCAGGAACTGAGTCTTGAAGAGTTTGTAGAACTTCTGCCTTCGAGAGAGCGCAGGAGCATCAAACGTGGGTTCACAGACGGACAGAAAAAAATCCTGCATGAATTCAAGGAAGGAAAGAATGTCAGGACTCACCACAGAGATATGATCATCCTTCCAGAAATGATCGGACAGACAATCGAAATCCACAATGGGAAACAGTTTGTAAGTGTGGAGCTTCAGCCTGAAATGGTCGGACACCGCTTCGGAGAATTTGCACCCACAAGATCAAAGGTTTCACACGGCAGTGCCGGTGTGGGAGCAACCCGCTCAAGCAAGTTCGTTCCACTGAAGTGAGGTGAAAGGGAATGGCAAGAATTGATTATTCAGTTAATGGAGACCCTGAGATCACCTCTAAGGCTATGGGTTCGGAACTACACATTTCTCCTAAAAAGTCCCGTGAGGTCTGTTGCAAAATAAAGGGCATGAAGATTGCTGAAGCAAGGAAGTTTTTAGAGGACGTAATTGCTTTGAAGCAGGCAGTACCTTTCAAGAGACACCATGAAGGAACAGGACACAGGAAAGGTCCCATGGCCGCAGGCAGATACCCTGTCAGTGCTTCAAAAGAGATCCTCAAAGTCCTGAAAAATGCAGAAAGTAACGCCGAGTACAAAGGACTTGAACCTTCAAACATGTACATCGTCCACGCTGCAATCCAGCGCGGGAGGGTAATTCATGGGTTCATGCCAAGGGCCAGAGGACGGGCCACTCCCAAAGACACGGAAACAGTAAATATCGAGATGATCCTTTCCGAGGTGCGCTAAATGGCAATAGAGAGAAAGTTCGTCAATGACGGATATGTCAAGGCCTCCATGGACGAGTATTTCGCAGAGCAGCTGAACAGAGCTGGATATGGCGGCATGGAGCTTAATAGGACCCCGATGGGCACCCAGATTATTATCTATTCCGAAAAGCCGGGAATGGTAATTGGGAAAGCCGGAAAGGTCATCAGAAAGCTTACCCGGGACGTTGCAATCAAATACAACCTCGAAAACCCGCAAATTGATGCCCAGGAAGTCAAAAGACCTGAACTTAACGCTCAGATGATGGCTTCCAGGCTTGCAGCTTCAATTGAGAGAGGCTGGTACTTCAGGAAGGCTGGACACAATACTATTCGTGCAGTCATGAATGCAGGTGCTCTTGGCTGCGAAGTCATAATCTCCGGAAAGTTAACAGGTGCCAGGTCAAGAGTTGAAAAATTCATTGATGGGTACATAAAGCACTCTGGACACCCTGTGCAAGAAGTAGTAGACGAAGGATTTGCAGTAGCAGTCAAAAAGCTCGGGACCCTTGGCTGCAAAGTCCGGATCATTCAGCCAGGCGTCATCCTGCCTGACTCATACCGGATTAAGGAAGCGAACGAAGTTATCGAAGAGCCAGCCGAAAAACCCGCCGAGAAACTGGCTGAGAAACCGGCTGAGAAGCCAGCTGAGGCTCCTAAAAAGGAACGCGCAGCAAAACCCAAAGTTCCTCCTGCAGCAGCGCCCGAAAAAGTAGCTGAAAAAGCAGTAGAGGAAGTCGAAGTCGCAGAGCCCGAAGAAGCTGAGGAAGAACCCCAGGCTGAGGTATCCGAAGACTTTGAAGAAGTCGAAGTTATCTATGTCGAGGGCTCGGAAGAAGTCCGCAGACAGGTCAATGGTGTCTGGCAGCACAAGCATGAGAGCTATGACTACTGGCATCCGATGGCACGGGTTCACAAGGAGGCTAAGGAATAATGGCAATTCTTAGAGCCAGCGAAATCCGGGCAATGACACTTGAAGAACGGGCTGACGAACTCGAGGCCCTAAACAGTGAAATTGTCAGGGAACGTGCCCTCACCTCTGCAGGCGGGGCTCCTGAGAATCCTGGACGAATCGGGGAGATCAGGAGAACGATTGCCCGGATAAAGACAATTCAGCATGAGCTAAATGAAATCTAAAGTGGAAATTATGCCTTCGACCCTTATCTACCACGAATTGATAGGGCTCGAAATTAAGGTGATTCATTCCACTAATCCAGTATTGACAGGAGTCCTTGGACGAGTGATAGACGAAACGAAGAATATGTTGATCGTAGAAAACTCAAAGTCCAGGGAACTGAAGATTCCAAAGGCGGATTCGGAATTTCTCTTCCGGATCCCTGCCGAGCTCTCGGAAAAAGGCCGCAGATCCGATACATTCGTTAAAATTCAGGGAAACCTGCTGCTCTCACAACCCGAAAATCGGATCAAGAACATCAAAAAATTACGTAAATGGGGCTAAACTCATGGCAAGAGATATTGGATTAAACATACCGGCGCCATCAGCAGAATGCGAAGATTCATCCTGCCCCTTCCACGGCACACTCCCTGTAAGAGGTCAAATCCTTGTGGGTACCGTGGTAAGCAGCAAGATGGGCAATACGGTAGTTATTGAAAGGCAATACATGAAAATGGTGCCAAAATACCAGAGATACGAGAAGAGACGCTCGAAGGTTCACGCACACAATCCTCCATGCATTTCAGCAAAAGTCGGTGATATTGTCACGATTGCAGAATGCAGGCGTATTAGCAAGACCAAGTCCTATGTGGTAGTCAAAGCTGAGGTGCCCAAATGAAAGGCATACGCTCCAGCATCCCAAGGGCTCTGAACGCAGGCGCCAAAATTCCCTGTGTGGACAACACAGGAGCCAAGGTCGTTGAGATTATCTCTGTCAAGAAGTACAGAGGAGTCAAAAACAGAATGCCCTGCGCAGGAATTGGAGACATGTGTGTTGTTTCCGTAAAGAAAGGCACTCCCGAAATGAGGAAACAGGTTCTCCTCGCAGTGATCGTTCGCCAGAAACAGGAGTTCCGTCGTCCGGATGGTCTGCGTGTATCCTTTGAGGACAATGCAATGGTAATCACGGATGAAGATGGAATTCCCAAAGGCACGGACATAAAGGGTCCAGTTGCAAGGGAAGTGGCTGAGAGGTTTCCTAAGATCGGGACCACAGCATCTATTATTGTCTGAGGAGTGACTATGGTATCTAAACAGCCCAGAAAGCAGAGAAAGGCAAGATACAATGCGCCTCTTCACGTCAGGCAGAAATATATGGGTGCAAGACTTAGTGAAGAACTCTCCAAGGAATACGGTACAAGAAGCGCTGCAGTCATCAAGGGAGACACTGTTAAGGTCATGCGCGGAGACTTCAAGGACACTGAAGGAAAGGTCCAGGCCGTTTCCCTTAAGGACGGCACAATTTCCGTGGACGGAGTAATTTCCACTAAGGTGGATGGTACTGAAGTCCCAAGACCTATCTACCCCTCCAACGTTATGATTACGAAACTTGAAACTAAGGACGGGCGTAGAGCATCAAGCATTAAGAAGTGAGGCAGGTGATTTTGTGACACACCAGAAAAGATTATCAGTCCCAAAAAGCTGGAAGCTCGGGAAAAAGGGGTATAAATGGGTCTCCACCACCCGCCCGGGGCCTCACAGCCACGCACGCAGTCTTCCGCTCGGAATCATAATCCGAAACATTCTCAAGATTGTGGATAACAGTAGGGAAGGTAAGAGGATCCTCTCGGAAGGTAAGGTTCTTGTGGATGGAATTCCCAGGAAAGACCTCAGGTTCCCAGTTGGGCTCTTTGATGTAATTACATTCCCACTAACAGACGAATCATACAGAATGCTTCAGGACGAAAAGGGACGTCTAACACTCCACAAACTGAGTGAAACAAACGTTAACAAGCTGTGCAGGATCGACAATAAGACCACACTCAAGGGAGGAAAGATACAGCTTAACCTGAGTGACGGAACCAACATCCTAGGCTCTAACGAGTATGGGACAAAGGACTCCCTGATTCTTTCAATCCCTGACAAAAAGGTATTAAAACACCTTCAGTTCAAAGTTGGCAACCTCGCAATGGTAGTAGGCGGCCAGCACTCAGGAGAAATCGGAAAAATCAAGGAGATCAGGGAAGTTAAAAGTTCCAGACACAACACGGTTGCGATTTCCGGAGAAACCGATTTCGAAACAATCGAAAGCTATGTAATAGTGATTGGCGAGGACAAGCCTGAGATTCGGTTGGGTGGTGAGATAAATGAGTAACATTATGCGCACTCCCATCGTTGAGAAGGTGACTGTCCACATGGGTGTTGGAGAAAGCGGCCAGCATCTCGTGAACGCTGAAGAAATCCTCAAATCTATTACAGGTCAGGGAGTCGTAAGGTGCTTTGCCAAGAGAACCCTGCCGGCTTTTGCGATCAAGAAGAATGAACCTATAGGATGCAAGGTAACCTTGAGAGGCCAGAGAGCCCAGGGATTCCTTGAAATCGCATTAGGTATCGTTGAAAAAACTCTCGACAGGTCCCAGTTCGATTCCCTCGGAAATGTCTCTTTCGGAATTGAAGAGCACACCGACTTTCCGGGCATGAGATATGACCCGAATATAGGGGTTTTCGGAATGGACGTAACAGTTGTGATCAAGCGCCCTGGAGAAAGAATCTGCAAGAGAAGAATCGCAACCAGAAAGATCCCGACTGACCACAGAGTCACAGTCGAAGATGCGATTGCCTTCCTTAACGAAAGCTATGGCGTGGAGGTCATGTAAAATGGCAGAGACGATAAATAAGTCAGGAAGAGGAGTAAACGTATGCAAGCGATGCGGAAGAAGGCAGGGCATTGTTCGCAAATACGACATCTACCTCTGCAGGCACTGTTTCAGGGAGATTGCCCACGAGATGGGTTTTGAGAAGTATTCGTAAGGTGATTAAAATGGTATTACTTGATCCTCTTGCAAACGCCCTTTCAACAATTAAGAATGCTGAAGTCATTGGGAAGAGTTCCTGTATTATCAGGCCCGCTTCAAAGAACATTGGCAACGTGTTGAAGGTTATGCAAGACCTCGGCTACATTGGAGATTTTGAGTTTATCGATGATGGAAAAGCCGGTATTTACAGTATTGCCCTTGTGGGGAGAATCAACAAGTGCGGTGCAATCAAGCCGCGGTATTCCGTAGGGACTGGCAGCTTTGAGCGCTGGGAAAAACAGTTTCTACCGGCAAAGAACTTTGGTGCCCTTATCGTAACAACTTCTAACGGAGTCATGTCACAGTACGATGCCCGTGAGAAGAAGATCGGTGGGCAGCTTCTTGCTTATGTGTACTGAGGAGGGAACAGGAAATGGTTAAGGAAATTGCAAGAAAAATAAAGATTCCTGAAGGAGTTTCCGTCTCTCTCACTCAGAATCTCTTTACAGCCAGGGGTCCCAAGGGAACTGTTGAAAGAAAGTTATGGTACCCCGGCATCAAGATCGAAGCTAGGGAAGGAGAAATACTGGTGGATGCAGAATCCTCCAGAAAAGAGCAGAAAGCTATGGTAGGGACTTTTTCTTCCCATATCAGAAATCTGGTCACAGGCGTAAGTGATGGCTTTGAGTGTAAAATGACCATTGTGTACGCTCACTTTCCGATGCAGGTAAAAGTTGAAGGCAAGACCTTCATAATCGGGAACTTCCTTGGAGAAAAGAAGCCAAGAGTTGCAAAAATTCTTGGCGAGACAAAGGTTAAGGTTACCGGAAACGAGGTATTTATTTCCGGAATCAACAAGGAAGATGTCGGGCAGACTGCCGCAAACATTGAACAGAAGACCAAGATCAAGAGGTTCGATCCGAGGACTTTCCAGGATGGAATCTATATTGTGCAGAAGGCCTGAGGTGGTTATGATGGCAGAAAAATCCAATGAGGTAGAAGGTACTTCAGTTTCCACCCTTGACATGGATCCTGAATCCAGGCGATTATTCAATGTGAGAAAGGTCCAGAAGGGAAAGAAACCCCAGTTCAAGAGAACGTGCAGTCACAAATTCAAGAGACTCGACACTAACTGGAGGCGTCCTAGAGGTTTACAGGGCAAACAGCGCAGAAAGTATGTTGCAAAAGGAGCCCTTGCCCAGGTAGGATACGGAAGCCCTACTGCAGTAAAAGGCCTGCATCCTTCCGGTTATTCGGATGTGCTAATTTCCAGTATTGTGGATCTTGAGCTTGTTGACCCTTCCTATGAGGCTATCAGAATAGCTGCAACAGTAGGCGCAAGAAAGAAAGCCATTATTCTCGCAAAAGCTGAAGAACTCGGGATTAGAGTGCTGAACCCTGGAAGAGGTGAATAAAAATGTCAGACCTGTTTAACCAGAGGAGGTTAGCTTCCAAAGTTCTTGAATGCGGGCTTGACAGGGTATGGCTTAATCCCGAAGCTTCCGAAGAAATCGCTTCTGCAATCACGAGAGAAGATATCCGTGGGCTTATTGAGAAGGGCACTATTAAGGCCAAGCCCGTCAAGGGAGTCAGCAGAGGAAGAGCCAGAGCTCTTGCTGCCAAACGTAAGTATGGGCACTGCAAGGGTCATGGTTCCAGAAAAGGTAAGAAGGGAGCCCGTACTCCGAAGAAAGAACAGTGGATGAAAAAGATTCGGGCTCTCAGAAGAAGACTCAAGGAACTGCGTGCAGAAGGGTCGCTTGAAAAGTCCGTATACTGCAGACTCTACAGAAAAGCAAAGGGCGGCGAATACAGAAGTGTTTCCCACCTGAACTCCCACCTCGGGTCCGAAAAATTGTTAAAGAAAGAATAACCTGGAGGAGCTGAAAATGGCAACAGGACCAAGATACAAGGTTCCTTTTAGAAGAAGAAGAGAAGGGCGCACTAATTACCACCTTCGCCTCAAGTTACTGCTCTCAAGACAGGACCGTGTGGTTGTAAGGAAGAGTGCAAGAAATGTTCAGATCCAGTTAATAGCTCCAACCCCAGAGGGGGATATAACCTATTCCTCAGCCGTTTCGAGTGAGCTCGCAAAGTACGGTTACACTGGGGCTACCGGAAATACGACGGCTGCATACCTCACAGGGTTCCTTTTCGGGCTGAAGAGTTTGAAGAAAGGATATGAAGGAGGCATTCTGGATATAGGACTCCAGGCTTCCTCTGCAGGTTCCAGAGTATACGCTGCTCTAAAAGGAATGGTAGACTCAGGTTTCGAGATTCCCTGCAGCCCGGAAGTGTTCCCTCCGGACGAAAGAATCCGCGGAGAGCACATTGCTGAATACAGAGAAGAAAGCTCAGACCTGCCAGAGCAGTTTGAAGCAACCAAAGAGAAAATCTCTGCTGAATTTAGTTAAGGTGATTAAATGGCATTCGATCAAGATTGGGTTCCTAAAACCAGGCTTGGAAAACTAGTTGTTGAAGGACAGGTTGCTTCTATGGAAGAGGCGCTTCAGTCAGGCCTGCCTATAAGGGAATCCCAGATAATTGATATGCTGCTTCCTGACCTGGAAGATGAAGTGCTCGATATTAACATGGTTCAGAGGATGACAGACTCCGGACGCCGTGTCAAATTTAGGGCAACAGTCATCGTAGGGAACAGAAATGGCTATGTAGGACTCGGGCAGGCAAAGGACGTGCAGGTAGGGCCTGCAATCCGTAAAGCAATTGACGCTGCAAAGCTCAATATCTCTTATATCCGCAGAGGCTGTGGATCATGGGAATGCGCCTGCGGTCTGTCTCATACTGTACCTTATGAAGTTACCGGAAAGGCAGGCAGTGTAAGTGTAACTCTGATTCCGGCTCCAAGAGGGCTTGGAATTGCAGCAGGAAACACCGCAACCAAGGTGCTGGAAAAAGCAGGGATTAAAGACGTATGGACCAAGACTTTTGGAACTACCAGGTCAACCCTCAACTTCGCAAAGGCGACATTTGATGCCCTTAACAAGGTCAACGTTATGAGGCTGCCGATATACTGCCGTAAGGAGGAAGCCTGAAATGTATGCAGTTGTGAGGCTTAGAGGCCAGGTTAATGTACGGTACACCATTGAAGATACCATGAAGATGCTTCGCCTGCACAAGGTTAACCACTGCGTACTTGTGCCCGAGGATCCTCATTTTAAAGGCATGGTTCTTAAGGTTAAGGACTACGTTGCGTACGGTAAGGTTGACGCCAAAACCCTTGTAGAGATCCTAGAAAGCCGCGGAAGGCTCGAAGGCGATGACCGCCTGACCGAGGAATATATCCGAGAAAACACTGCTTACGATTCAATACAGGCTTTTGCTGAAGCCGTAATTGAAGGAAAAGCTTTCCTTAAAGACGTCCCCAAATTGAAGCCTGTTTTCAGGCTTCACCCTCCAAGAAAAGGACATGCAGGGATTAAAAGAACCGTTCAACAGGGCGGAGTGCTCGGAAACCACGATATAAATATCAATGTGCTCCTGCACAAGATGAGATAAGGTGGTTTAAAATGGATACAAAGAAGTTCAGAGGTTCCAGGACATGCGGAGGCGGGACCCACAAAAACAGGCGTGGAGCCGGCAACCGTGGAGGCCGCGGGAAAGCCGGTGGCTGTAAGCACCACTTCGTAAGAGCGATGATGAGGGGATACAGCTACGGAAAGCATGGTTTCAAGCGCCCTGCTTCAGTTTCAAGGGATGCCACCATAGTAAATGTGGGAGAGCTTGACGAACTTGCTCTTTATCTTGTTGACGAAGGGCTTGCGGAAATAAAGGATGGTGCATACCACATTAACCTTGAGAATCTGGGTATCGAGAAGGTACTTGGAAGCGGACGTGTTACGAAGAACCTGGTAGTTACTTCGGACGAATTTTCAGTATCTGCCCGCGAAAAGATTGAGAGCGCTGGTGGAAGTTGCATCAATGCTGAATAAGTAGTGTCATTATGGCATTACTTATTTTTATTCTTTGGAAACTCTTTCATATTAGATGTGCTATATAGCAATATCTTATTGTGAAATAAGCCCAATACTTCAAACAGCATAAATTAATATAATGTTTTGAATGGTGTAATCGATGACTCTCAGGGATACGTTAGAACCGTTTTTTAATAAGTTACCTGCAGTAGCAAGTCCGGAAAAACACGTCCACTTTAAGGATAAACTCTGGTGGACTCTGGGAGTTCTGTTGCTGTACTTTGCTCTGGCAAATGTGCCGCTCTTCGGGATGTCCGCGAACTCTGTTGACCTTTTTGAATCTTACCGTGCTGTTCTTGCCGGGGCTGCAGGGTCTTTGATTCTTCTTGGTATCGGGCCGATTGTCACGGCTTCGATCGTCTTGCAGCTTCTTGTTGGGGCAGATATTATCAAAATGGACCTGTCGGACCCCAAAGATCAGGCATTCTTCCAGGGAGCCCAGAAGTTCCTTGTTTTTATCATGATCATACTCGAAGCTCTGCCGCAGCTCCTTGGTGGTTATATCCAGCCGGATCCGGGGCTTGCTTCTGCTCTCGGTGTAGGCCTGGGAGTGATTACTTTCCTGCTCCTTATCCAAATCTTCATAGGAGGCGCACTGATCCTTTTCATGGATGAAGTGGTCTCCAAGTGGGGTATTGGGTCAGGAGTCGGGCTTTTCATTGTTGCGGGAATATCAGAGCAGATCGTTACAGGGATCGTTAACTGGCAGGCTGATCAATCCGGGCTTCCCATAGGGCTAATCCCGAAGTGGATCTACATCGCCCAGAATGTCGGGGCAGATTACCTCTTTTCAGGTCAGGGCGTTATGTTCATGCTTGTCCAGGGAGGAATTCTTGCACTCGTGAGCACGGTTCTTATCTTCCTGCTTGTGGTGTATGTGGAAAGTACGAGAATAGAAATTCCTCTCGCCCACAGTGCAGTAAGAGGGGCAAGAGGCCGCTTCCCTGTCAAGCTAATATATTCATCGGTTCTGCCGATGATTCTTGTTAGAGCTCTTCAGGCTAACATCCAGATGGTAGGAATTGTCCTTGCCGGCCGGGGAGTTACATTCCTTGGAGAGTTCAGCGGATCAATGCCGATTAATGGGATCATGTATTATCTTTCTCCGATACACAGCCCCTATGACTGGATCCCGTCTCTCGTTCAGGAGTCCTTTGCAAGTGCCGGGGCTGCCACTCCTGCTATCTGGCAGATAATGCTTCATGTCTTTACAGACGCAGTTATGCTTGTTGTAGGTGGAATTATCTTTGCCCTCTTCTGGATAGAGACCACAGGCATGGGTGCTAAACCCACAGCCCAGAAGATTTTCAATTCAGGCATGCAGATCCCTGGTTTCAGGCGGAACATCAGCAGCATTGAAAAAGTCATGCAGCGTTATATTCCTAAAGTCACCGTAATAGGTGGAGCTTTCATAGGGATTCTTACCCTGGTTGCAAGCCTGCTTGGTACTCTTGGGAGTGCTGGCGGTACAGGGCTGTTACTGACTGTGAGTATCGTGTACCGTCTGTATGAAGACATTGCATCAGAGCAGATGATGGAGATGCACCCGATGATTCGTTCCTTCTTCGGGGAAGAGAAATAAGACCTGCCAGAGAATCGAATATTAACCGAATCGAAACAATAAAATAAAAGCATAAGAACGGGATCTTCGAATGAATATAATACTCTTCGGGCCCCCGGGTGCAGGAAAGGGCACCCAGGCCAAAAAACTGGTTGATTTCTATGGAATTCCGCAGATCTCCACAGGGGATATCCTGCGGGCAAATGTCAGGGAAGGAACCGAATTGGGCCTTGCAGCTAAGGCCTATATGGACAAAGGAGAGCTTGTTCCTGACGATGTGCTTATAGGGATCATTAAGAACCGCCTGAAAGAACAGGACTGCAGTAAGGGTTTCATTCTTGACGGTTATCCAAGGACTGTCCCTCAGGCAGACGCTCTTGCAGTTATTCTGGATGAAATTGAAAAGCCAATAGATGTTGTTCTCAACCTTGAGGTACCTGATGAAGTGCTTGTTGGAAGAATAAGCGGGCGTCTCATGTGTAAGTGCGGAGCAAGCTATCATACGATTTCCAATCCTCCAAAGAACAACAATATCTGTGATATCTGCGGGGGTGAAGTTTTCCAGCGCGCCGACGACAAAGAAGATGCCGTCCAAAACCGCTTGAATGTTTACAAAAAACAAACTCAGCCCCTTATTGCCTATTATGCAAAACAGGGTATCCTTGTGACTCTTGACGGCACTAAGGATATGGAAAAAGTCTTTAAAGATATTAAGGCAGTTCTTGTAAAATTTGCCTGAAATCTTTCTTCCTTTTTTCTTTTATTGTTTTTTATTGTCTTTTATTGTCTTTTTTGTCTTTTATTGTTTTTATTTTCATTTATTGTCTCTTATTTTCATTTATTGTCTCTTATTTTCATTTATTGTCTTTTATTGTTTTTTATTGTCTTTTATTTGATTTTCTCTTTTCGTTAAATTACTTATTAAAAAGTCTCTGCTTCGGTTTTTCATTTGTTTCAAACAATTAATATTTAAATATTATGGGGCTGTTTATGTCAACAAGAACTATGCGACGGAGAATCTGATTAATATGACTGAAAGCTCAATCGATGAACTGCTTAACTGGGTTATCAGTGTTGACCGCCGTTTGATTCTTATGGAGTCCATGAAAAGGCATACCTTTGTCCGGGCTTCGGATATTGCTCATGAAGCAAGCAGATCTACGCAAAATATCAGTCATGCTTTAAAGGAACTTGAGAGCAAAGAATTAATACAGTGTCTGACTCCTGATAAAACCACATGGAAAAAGTATGCGCTGACAGATACAGGAAAAAAAGTTTTGGAAAAATTGGATGGAAAATATCTCTAATTTTAATTGATCTAAATTAGCATCAGAAATTTGTCACTCCGTATTTCTCAAAGCCATGAATTCTTCTGTCCACTTTCATGGAATGTGCTTAAAAGAACAACTTCGCCTCCTAATTCTTCTTGCAAGTTTTTGTACCCTTCAACCAGGTCGATATTCGATCTGACAACAGATTCTTTAAACTCTGCCAGATCTGTAGTAAGATCTTCAAGAGCGCTTGCGGCTTCAGGACTGGTAATAATTGCTCCGTCAGGCACTACTTTATCTGAAGAAATTTCGACTCCGCGTACAATGGATCTGTGAAGGATCACAGTGTCTGTTCCTATATTGCAGTCAAATACAACGGCTCCAAAACCGATAAAACAGCTTTTTCCTATCTGGCAGGGACCATGCACAATGCATCCGTGTGCAAGAGACGTGTTGTTGCCGATTCTCACTTCCGAATTGGAAAGGGAGTGGACCACCACGTTGTCCTGCACATTGCAGCCGCTGCAGATAACTATTGAAGATCCAGGCTCGTCTGCCCTTATCACAGCATTTGGCCCAACAAACACATTGTCTTCAATAGTTACATTTCCGATTATCAGTGCCGTCTCAAATATCCAAGATTTATTGCTTATTTTCGGGAGTTCTCCATGGGGATTTGGATGATGCATTCTGTTCGACTCCTCTTCAGGCCTGAAGGTGTGTACGGAATCTCCATCTCGAATTATTGTTCTATGTTCTCAGGCTCAAATCGTTTTTATTACAATTTATGATAAGATATTTAAATTTATTTATTCAATTCCCAGAAACCTAACCCTTTTGCATCATACCGCTTTTCCTCAAATTAAAGGAAACCCGGAGATTAGGCAACCGCACCAACAAACCTTCAGGAAGATTTTTCCAGACATGACTGCAGTTTGTCTCCTGTTAGGGATTCAATACAGGCTTGAATCGCTCACCGATATTTAAATTACTTCTTCTGCCATATCTACCTGCGAAAAACAACCCGGTAAGCAAGAAAGCTGACAATAGCTCCGTTACTTCTTCATCTTCCTCAAGGATAAGAAGGTTAGATTTTTAGATTTGATGAAAAAAATAAATTAACAAGTGTATAAAAGATCTATCTAGTGTTTAATAAGTAAAATTAGAGCATAATAAGTAAAATTAGAGCATAATGTGTAAAATTAGAGTATAATAAGTGGACATGATCCAGAATAAAAACAGGTAGAGTCTCCCAGACCTAGAAAGCCAACGTTGTTGTTCAAAACCGGGGAGCTTTAAAGGCTCC
>Ga0209585_10000252_pt1 | contig 21613 bp, 19 predicted proteins | sample NGEPerone_FD_185491 | JGI IMG/M metagenome (GOLD analysis project Ga0209585, IMG submission 185491) | Arctic peat soil microbial communities from the Barrow Environmental Observatory site, Barrow, Alaska, USA - NGEE Permafrost154B-one... | ecosystem: Environmental > Terrestrial > Soil >... | reverse complement strand
GCCAGAGACAATGGCTACAATTATGGCATCGCTGCCAATTGCGGATTAAAATTTCCTGTAACAAGCGATTCGACCTTAAATGCTTATCTCGATGGGATCAGCAACGAACCTGTTTTCAAAGTGATGCAATGCGAAGGTCGTGAGTGGGTAACACTCTTTACGCCTGCAGCTGTTGCCAGGTTTGATTATATCTTTACCGATGCCATGACATGGACCGATAACAAAGGGCGTCGTCTGAGATTATGGATTCCCGAAGAGACTTTTGTGGAGGATGAACAGGAATTTATGGACATGCTGGTTGGTAAAATCGAAGCTATTATGGCAAATGAGCCCGTCGATATTTATGTGAATCCGTCATTTCTTCCGGCAAAGATTGCAGCAGACTATGATCGCCTTTGGACACCAGAAAGGATGGATCGCGTAGTTAACGTTTTAAAAAACAATGATGTTGCATTAGAAATCAATGCCCGTTACAAAATTCCCAGCATCGCTTTTCTCAAACGTGCAAAGGCAGCCGGTGTGAAATTCACTTTCGGAACCAACAATACGACTAACACCGATCTAGGACGACTTGAATATTGCCTGAAAGCGATTAGTGAACTGGGGTTAACCGCGGATGATATCTTTTTGCCTCGATCAACCAATGATAAAAAAGTAATGAAATCCGGATTGCCTTCAAAAATTACAGGCTAATCCTTTAAATTATTGAATATGTTCGACAAACAAGTTTATACGGAGCGGAGAAACCGACTTCGGGCGAAGATGGGAAGTGGTATAATTCTGATTCCAGGGAACAATCAATCCCCGCTAAATTATACCGACAACACATACCATTTCAGACAAGACAGCACATTTTTGTACCTGTTCGGACTCGATATACCTGGGCTATTCGGAGTAATTGATGCAAACACAGGAAACGACACGCTATTCGGTAACGACAATTCCATCGAAGACATCATCTGGTCGGGAATAAAACCTTCAATAAAGGAGTTGGCAGCTTCAGTCGGCGTTACTAATACTTCGCCATTCAAAGATCTTTTCGTCAAAATCAATAAAGAGAGTCGTGTACATTTCCTTCCTGCCTATCGTGCAGATATTAAACTGTTGCTTGAAGAGTTATTGGGAATACCAACAATGAATCTGGCAAAACACGTTTCGATTGATTTGATTCATGCGCTCGTAGCAATGCGTTCAGTAAAAGATCAGTTTGAGATTGCCGAGCTTGAAGTTGCCTGCGAAACTGGCTACAAAATGCATGTGGCTGCCATGAAAATGGCAAAGCCTGGAGTGATGGAGCAGGAGATCGCAGGTACAATTGAAGGTATCGCTCTGGCTTACGGCGGTGGTACCTCATTCCCGACTATTCTTACCCAAAACGGACAGACGCTTCATAACCACAGTCACTCTTTTCCACTCGAAAAAGGACGGTTGATGATTGTTGATGCCGGTGCTGAATCGAACGGTCATTATGCTTCCGATTTTACACGCACTATTCCCGTTGGCGGAACGTTTTCTCAAAAGCAACTTGATATCTATAATATTGTTTTAAAGGCAAACAATACTGCCACAGCGATGATCAAACCAGGCGAAACCTATCTTAGTATTCATCTCAAAATTGCTGAGGTGATCACCTCTGAATTAAAGGAGCTGGGTTTAATGAAAGGCGATGTCAAAGAGGCTGTGGCAAGCGGTGCTCATGCACTCTTCTTCCCACATGGATTAGGTCACATGATGGGCCTTGATGTTCACGATATGGAAAATTACGGGCAGATACATGTCGGATACGATGACGAAGTTCGTCCAATTGGTCAGTTTGGAACAGCTTATTTAAGATTAGGACGCAAACTACAAAAGGGATTTGTAATCACGAATGAACCTGGGCTCTATTTTATTCCGGCTTTGATTGAAAAATGGTACAACGAAAAAATCAATCATGCCTTTATTAATTTCGAACAGGTTCGAAAATACCTGGATTTTGGTGGTATACGTCTCGAAGACGATATTCTGGTAACCGACAACGGAGCAAGAATCCTTGGCAACCGAATTCCAATCAATCCCGGGGAAGTTGGATCACTACAACTATTGTAATTTCGGAAGGGATAAATCAAATCTGACAGGTTTTTGAATCCTGTCAGATTTGTAAACTAAAAGTCTAATTCTTATCTCTCTTAATTTTCTCAGAAATATGAATATCATGTTGAGGATATGGGATATGAATTCCGTCCTTGTCGAACCTGACTTTCACCCTTTCGAAGCCCTGATATAAAACATCCCAATAATCAATTTGCTTCACCTCCGCTCTGACCAAAATATTTATAGAACTATCAGTTAAATCCGCAACACGAATAAATGGCTTCGCTTTGTTCATTACCCTTGCGTCTGTGAATACCTCGTCAATTATCAATTTTCTGGCCTGCTCTATATTGTCGTCATAGCTTATACTAAAAGTCCATTCTACAAAACGTGTCTTTGACCTGGAGTAATTGATAATAATGTTGTTTGACAATACGCCGTTAGGAACAATGATAATCCTTTTGTCATAGGTCTGTAACGTTGTATTGAACAGATAAATATCATTTACAGTACCTGCGACTCCATTGGTCTCTATATATTCGCCAATCCTAACCGGCTTAAACATCAGAATCATTACACCTCCGGCAAAATTGCTAAAACTACCTTGTAAAGCTAATCCAATAGCTAAACCTATGGCACCAAGAATGGCTATAAATGAGGTTGACTGGATCCCAATAATAGAGGCCACAAAAAGTATCAACAAAATGTAAAGTGTAATGCTTGTGACAGAAGTAAAAAAAGGTGCCCATGAAGAATCCATTTTCCCTTTTACCGTAATCGATTTTAATTTTCTGACGATAAGTCGTATAATCCATATGCCCAACAGAAGAATAACGATGGCAGAAATAATCCTCGGAGCGTAGTTAATTAATAAAGAGATCAATTGATCTTTAGTGTTTGTAAACTCTTCCATTTAAAACTATTTTAAGAAAATCTGTATTCAATTTAATATTAAAGATGATGCCAAAATGACGATTCGCATCATTAACCGATAACGTGCAAATTAACAAAAATCTTCGGATATCATGCAAATGCCATAAATCGAAGTAAAATAGTATTTAACGAGCATAATTCTGTACTTTCTTTATAAAGGCAGGTCGCTTCTTCTGAAATTAATCCTAACTTTAGCATCACTTTCTAAATCCGTTCAAAGACTAAAACAAATCTTCATGAAAATAACAAAAATCATGCTCACTATTGTGGTTACGTTTATGTTTGTATTTTTTTCAGGCAATGTTTTTTCGCAGACCTACAAAGAAGCTCAAGCAAATATGACAATTGACCATCTGTCTGTTATGAAACATGCAAATGCGATTGCATCCGGGGAAGCCAAAAATGTAAATGATCAGATTTCGCATTATAACGAAGCCAGAAGAAGTTTTGCTGATGCTAAAAAAATGCATACCCTATTGAAAAAGTCGATACCGTTAAAGGCTAAATCGACTGCAATCGTGCACCATGATAACATTGACAAACAGCATATATTTGCCACTGCAATTGCTAATTTGATGGCCGCAGAATTAAAAAATGACAATACCGACGATGCGAAGTTAAAGGGACTTGCCAAAAAGCTTTTTGACGCAATTAATATTGCTGAAAATGAGCATCTGGAATTAATTAAAGACACCAAATAATCCTTTGTGAGCTGCAGCTCATAGTTGGTTCAATTATTTCATCGGGTCAAATGCCTTGCGCATATTCGATTATATAAAGCCTTCCGTAAAACCGAAGGCATTTTTTGCGCCATGCCTCATAAATAACCCGGACTGTTCAATATCTATAATCGTAGATTTGGTTGCAAGTTAACCATTGACTAAGGATTCGACTGGTTTGATTAACATGTGGAAATAAGGAACCCAGGAATGATTGATATTGCTTGCATGGAAAACTAAAAACCAAAGTATCATTTACAGTTTAAAAGGAAGATTCTTCCGTTTACAGAATTTTATTTTGATTGATGCAAAAGGACGGAACGAGAATTATTCCGGCTTATTCCATTCTATCTAATTAATCTCGAATTAGTAGGAAGTTTAATCTATCAAATCGAACAAGTGTGAATGATGTAATTAATTTCTGTAATTGTGTAACGCTTTTCGTAAATAATTAAATCAACTTTGCGCCTTGAAAATTTTTTGCAAAAAAAAATGAATTTATTAAATGTGAGATTTAAGATTATGAGAAGATTTCTATTGTTATTGACACTACCAATTCTAATATTTGCCTGTAAGACAAGTGCGCCGAGTACAAGTCCATCGCCAAAGATAGATAGAACCTCGCAGGTAGGGATTAAAGGTAATTGGCAAATTACCAATGTTTCATTTCCAGGATCCGATTATATTAAGGTAAATGCTTTTCAAATAGCCGATTCAAAATGCTTTATCGGAAGTAACTGGACTTTTATTTCAAATAATAACAAGGGAAGCATGAGTCTGAATCAAGCTGGCTGTACTGCTTTTAGTTCTCCAATTGTTTGGAGCATCAACAAAGAGGGGATGTTCGGTTTGAAAATTATTGAAGCTGGTGTAAAATCGAAAAAAGTCACACAGGGTTTTATGTTAAGAGTCGCCAACCAGACCAAAACTGCATTTCAATTGATTGATGTAATAAATGTTGGAGGCCAAAACAAAGATGTTGTTTATCAATTCGAAAAAATTAATTAAGAAGTTTAAAGGGTTAAGATGAAAAAATTATTGATTTATGGTTTAGCTGTTTTCTTAGTGATGAGTTCAGCTCTAACAAGTTGTAATTCTATAAAGAATGCAAATAATACTCAAAAAGGTACTGGTATTGGTGCTGCTGCAGGAGCTCTTGTCGGTGGAATTTTAGGTAATTATGTAGGTAAAGGAGGAAATGCAGTCTTAGGTGCTGTAGTTGGCGCCGCAGTTGGCGGAGGAACAGGTGCTATTATCGGAAACAAAATGGATAAACAGGCTCGCAAAATTACCGAAGCATTGCCAGGTGCCGATGTAGAAAGAGTTGGAGAAGGAATACGATTGGTTTTAAAGGAAGATGCAGTTCGGTTCGATGTGAATAAAGCAACTTTAACAGCACAGGCGAAAACGAATTTAGATAAATTAGTATCTGTATTTAATGAATACTCCGATACCAATATAGATATTTTTGGTTACACCGACAGTTCGGGTAGTGCTAATTACAATTTGACATTATCAAAAAATAGGGCTAAATCAGTGAAGACCTACCTGATCTCAAAAGGAATATCATCGAGTCGTCTTAAGACTACCGGATTAGGAATCGCTGATCCAATTGCGTCAAACGAAACGGTCGAAGGCAAAAGCCAAAACCGCCGTGTAGAGTTTGCAATCACCGCAAATCAGAAAATGACAGAAGAGGCTAAGACAGAGTCGAAGAATTAACAATCAGACAGAAAATGATAAATATAGAGGGTGCCCTAAAAGGCATCCTCTTTTTTTGGTCGTAATTGATAAAATTGGAGTCACAATCACTTGAAAAGAATAGCAGGCAATCAACTATTTACTCACAATGTATACCCTATTATAATTTAAGTATCAAAAGCATAAAATATTAGGTGTAAAAAACACGTGAAATAATGTAACAATGAACAATCATTATCCGTATTTAGACTGAATTAACGCATATGCCTTAATACAGATTTTACAGCCAACATGATTGAAATAAAATAATATTAGAAACCGGATTTCATATTTCGAAATATTTGCTTTCGATTTATGCTTTTCCCTTTAGAATTTATTTTTTTCACCCTAATTCAATTAATAACGCATTTGAGTTATTTGGAATTGGCAGGTATTTATTCAGATTTTATACTTTTTGAAAGCAAAATAATTTCTTATCCTTTTTTCTATAATACTGTTTTTTAGATGAATAAAATATCTGAAGGAATTTCAATATAGAATTACTAAATAATTTTAAACTTAATATTATGAAAGCAATAACAAAAGGTGACAAAGGAATAGAAGTAAAAAAATGGCAATTTTTTTTAAATGGGCAAGGTTACTCTGAAGTCAGAGCTGATGGCGATTTTGGAGACAAAACCTTCAAGGCAAGTATTGATTTTCAAACAAAAAATGGCCTGGTTGCAAATGGTTTTATTGACAATGCAACTTATTTAAAAGCTATGCAGTTTGGATTCCAATTAGTGGATGACCATCCTACCAATATGGATGAAAACAGTTCTGGCTGGCCGGCATTGCCTGATTTTAAACCGCTGACACAATCACTATTACAAACCATGTTTGGCAAAATTGAATTTACAATTAAGGGAGATAACAGTTCCATCAATATAACCAATGGCTGGCAGGCGTTAAATCTTGTTACCATCGAAATACCGCAGATAAAAGGACTTCCGCCTTATCATACCAATAAAATATCGGTTCATAAAAAAGTGGCTTCTCAATTTCAGAAACTTTTTAATGAATGGGAAAAAGCCGGTTTGTCATCGTTAATTTTATCATTTGATGGCTCATTTAATCCCCGGCTCATTCGAGGAAGTTCAACAAACCTTAGTAATCATGCTTTTGGTGTGGCAATTGATATTAATGTACCCTGGAATGGACTCGGGGTAATTCCCGCATTAAAAGGGAAGCAAGGCTCTGTCAGAGAGTTGGTCCCTATTGCCAATAGCCTGGGATTTTATTGGGGAGGACATTTTCAAAGAAATGATGGAATGCATTTTGAAATTGCTCAGGTTATATGAGCTTCACACGTTACTAAATTAATGTCATCCATGTTTTTAAGTGTTTCATAAAGTTATATCGAAATGCAAATCCTTTAAAACCTGTGGAATAAATATGAACGATTCCAATTTAATTTTAATGCAAAAAATCGGGTCAATTTCTAAGAGCTATAAATTGATTTTAGCAGTTAAGTTGCGGAATAATTAATAAATACAAAACGACAATGGATTTAGAAACCTTTAAAGAGTATCTTGAAAAAAGGTACTATGATCAGTTAAATTTTTACGATAAATCGTCAGGCCGGAACCAGAAGAAATACAGGCATTTCCAATGGGTATTGATCATTCTTTCAGCAATAACACCTGTATTAGCCGCAATTGATTGGGAAAAATTCAATCTTCAGATTGTTGTTGTTATTGTATCTGCCATTGTGGCCATATTGACTACAGGTCTCAAAACTTTCCAATACCAGGAATTGTGGGCTAATTACCGCGCCACCTGTGAGCAGTTAAAACCTGAAATTCATTATTATAATTTCAATGTTGGGCCTTATGGTTTAGCCGGTGTTGATAAGGAATCCCTTTTTATTTCTAGAGTGGAAACGATATTGGATAAGGAGCACCAGGGCTGGCCACCGGCAAAGAATATCCGTGAGGATAGAAACCAGCCAGATAATTCCACATCCGCACCTGAGAACTAAGGGTTTCTTGTTTTGAAATATTCAAGACAAAAAAGAAACAATCCCCGTTCTCTCTTTCATTCCTTCCCGTGAAAAATAAAACCGTTTAACTATCAATTAGTTAAACGGTTTTTAAGTACCCGGGGCGGGAATCGAACCCGCACGACATTGCTATCACTGGATTTTGAGTCCAGCGCGTCTACCAATTCCGCCACCCGGGCATGTAGACCTGCTTTTTACAGCGCGGCACAAAGATAGTCCAAAATTCTTTTTCCCAAAATGTTTTTATCAAAAAGTGTTAACTGTTGTATATTTACTGATTATCTAATACATAGGCTCACAAGAAGGTTTATTCAGAAAATTTTTAGACTTTTTCAAAGAATTGCTTAGGGGTATATTGCATTTCAGCTGTCAAGGTTTTATATTGTACCTTCTAATTTTACCGCATGTTGACAGGCAGCGACAGTCAGATTTTTGAAGCAATAAAAAGGGATGATAACAGCGCGTACGAAATGGTCTTTCGCGAATATTACCGTCCAATGACTGCTTATGCCTTTCGGTTTCTCGGAAATTTGCCTGATTCTGAAAGTATTGTACAAGATGTCTTTCTTCGTCTTTGGCAAAAAAGAAAGGATATAATGATCACATCTTCATTGCAGAATTATCTTTTCCGATCAGTTAAGAATAATTGTATTAATTATATAGAGCACGAAAAGATCAAAACAGGGTATCAGTCGCTGGTAATAAGGAATGAAGCTGACAGGAGTGAATACAGCGAGTTTTTTCTCGAATTTGGTTTAACAACGAAAATTGAAGCAGCAATTGCCTCACTTCCTGAAAAACGTCAGGAAATCTTTCGGCTGGCACGTGAGGATGGATTAAAATATCGCGAAATAGCCGATCGTCTTAATATCTCTGTGAAAACCGTTGAGACTCAAATGACGCTGGCTTTGAAGCAATTGAGGGAATCATTAAAAGAATATAAAAACCTTGTGATGTTTTTTTTTATTCACTGTTAAGGGTAAATAGTTAAATAATTGTCTTTTAGAAAAACGTAATAGCATGAAACCGAATCATATCATACCACCCGAAAAAGAGGCCCGATGGGCTGCCTTCCTCAACGGAGAATCCGAAATTTCGGATGTCTCACGCCTGGAAGCTGAAGTGATGGATGATTTTACTGCTGTTTGGGAGACAGCAGGTACAAGCTTTAGTAATTCGGCAGCAAATCCGGATCAGGCATGGCTAAATATTCAAAAAGAGATAAGTAACCCTGATGAAAAATTAAAAATAAGGATATTTAATTCTCTGTTTTTTAAATATGCTGCCATGATTGTGGTTGTATTGGGAATAGGTTTCGCAACCTTTAAAATCATTAAATCGTCTGAAAAAAGTGTTGATACGCCTGTATTAATGACTGTTGCAAATACTGAAGCACATCCGGCGAATTTCACGGTAATTACCTTGCCCGACGGTTCTACTGTGAAAATGAATGCAAGCACAAGAATTGAATACCCAGAGCATTTTGCTGCTGATATTCGCAAAGTCAAGCTTTCAGGTGAAGCCTTTTTTGAAGTTACAAGGGATACCTTGCACCCTTTTATTATTGAGACGGTGAACGCGTCAGTTGAAGTACTTGGAACCTCATTTAATGTATCGGCATATCCGGAAGCAGGATTGGTGGAAGTAAATGTCAAAACGGGAAAAGTTAAACTTACACAACTCGCCGAAGGAAATTCAACTAGTAAATCCGCCATATTACCAGCCGGCGAACGTGGATGGTTAGATGTCGTAAACGGCAAGATGGGTCAAGATATGATTGTTACGCCCAATTATTCCGCATGGATTACCAAAGAGATCATCTTCCAACGAACTCCACTAACTGAAGCATTTTCAATACTTGAAAATACTTACCATGTAAAAATCAAAATGGAAAATCCGGAAATTGGCAAAATACCCTATACGGCTAATTTTGCAAATCAGGAACTTGATTATATCACTGATGTATTAGCTCGTACTCATCAGCTTAAATTCGTCAGAAACGGCGATCAGATTATATTTGCCAAAGTTGGTAAATAACAGGACGATTAAAAGTTCGGCCTTATAAAGAATAAAGTAGTTTTAGTTTAAGTGCATTTTGTTTGTTAGGGTTACCCCGGTTGACGGCCGGGGTATATCTTTATAAATAATCCGTTTCCAGCAATTTTTTGTTGGAAGAATTGAACTAAAATGATATTTATATGATAATTTCGTCTGGAAGTATTATTTTCGTAACGATACAGAATAATTACTAACTCATGCCGCTTTTAAAATCATGCATTGTCCTTTCGTTGATCTTTTTGCTATGCTATAAATTGCCGGCTCAGGAGAGTATGTCGTTACTTGAACGGCGCATAAATTGCCAACTCGATTCTGCCACCGTTGAGCATATTATCGAAAAAATAGTCAACGACAACGATTTGTTTTTCTCATATAACCCCGACATTCTTCCTAAGGAGATAAAATCTGTTCAATTACTAAACGTAACACTTGAAGACTTACTTCGAAAATTGCTTCCAGTCGATGAGTACAAAATAGAGGTGATAGATAATCAGGTTATTATCACATTAAAAGATATTAGTCCAATTAAGCTTTCAGGAATAATCGTTGAAGGAAAGAACGATGATCCGATTCCCTATGCCTCACTTACCATAGCCGGTGAAAGTATCGGCACGATGACCAATATGGATGGACGCTTCGACTTTATAATTCCGTGGCGGTTTCGGGATAAACCAGTTTCAGTTCGTTGTATGGGATTTCAATCGCGCGAATTAACTCAAAATGAACTGAAAGAGAATCCAAAAATAAGGTTGGAGCCATTTACAATTCATTTACGTGAAATAAAAGTAAAACCGGTCGATGTGTCTGAAGTGTTAAGAAATTTCAGAAATAATATTGCCAGGAATTACGAATTGTCAACTCAGTTGATGATAACATTTTATCGTGAAACAATCAAACGTGACGACCAATATATTGGAGTTTGGGAAGCGATTATGGAGATGATGAAAAGCCCCTACACATCAGGAGGGAGTGACAGGGTCAGATTTCTGAAAGGAAGAAAGAGTAATTTTGGCAAAACGTTTAAGGATATCAGTCTGAAGATTCAGGGAGGTCCCTGGTATATCACCACGTTGGATATTGTCCGAAATCCAGAGTCTTTTCTCGATCCCCAGTTTGAAAATATCTATTATTATAGATTTGAACAACCAGAAATGTACAATGGCCGCGTAACCTGGGTGATTAAGTTTTCCAGAAAGGAAGATGTGGATTTCCCATGCTATTATGGCAAGATATTAATCGATGCCGATACCTACGCTCTTGTGAATGCCGAATTTGGGCTTGATAAAAAGAGCCTAAAAATGAATGGAGATACTTTTATAAAGAAAGAGCCGCACGGTTTTACTACCCGACCCGAAGGTGCGGAGTATTCGGTGAACTACAGAATGGTTGATGGGCGCTGGCAGTTTTATTCAGCTCGTACCGATGTTTTATTTAAAGTAAAACAAAACAAGGAAAATTTTAAAGCGGAATATCGAAGTGTTTCAGATATTCTTGTAACACAGCAGTATACGTTTCCTCGCAAAGCAAGGTTTGGTCCTGAGGGACTTTTCAGAGCGGATGATATTTTCTCAGATATTATTGGTCCGTACGATCCTGAGTTTTGGGGAAATTACAATGTGATCAAACCAGATGATGATTTGAGTAAAGCCCTCCGTGAAATCGGAACAACAGAAAAGGATGCAAGCAAAAATAATTCGAAAATCGAAAAATAAAACAATAGTGATGCTTATGAAAACTAATTTTAAGAGATTGATTTTTACAATTCTTCTGATTTCTTCAACAACATTTATTTTTAGCCAGGAGAATGTTTTTATCACAAGGCTAAAAACAAATCTGCTTTTATACCGAACCCAAAAGGTGGATCAGGCGATCGTTTTGCAGACCGACAAAACGCTGTATCGTCCCGGTGAAACAATTTGGATGAAAGCGTATGTTACAGATGTAATGACTCATTTATTGTCGCTAAATAGCCTTGAATTGTCTGTTCAACTCACTGATAATAAAGGTTTAGTTGTGGCCGAGGGTAAATATCCCCTTAAGAATGGGGTTGTCGATTGCAGCTTTTCAACGCCTGCCGATCTGCAAAGTGATATTTACCACCTAATTGCCTATACCCCCGAAATGGAGAGTGTTGGTATTCAGACTGTTTTTAAGAAGGAGATTTTCATTTCGAGACCTGAGCATCTTGACATGATTCCCCATCTGGAGTATGCAAAACCTTTTTTTGCACCAGAGCAAAAGGAAAGCGCAGTCTTTAGTCTAAAGGATTTTAATGGAAAGATGATATCGGGTAAAAAGTTTGATTATCAGATCCTCAAAGAAGATAGAGAGTTATTGTCAGGAAAAGGGAAGACGGGGACAAATGGTACAGGAGAAGTTGTCTTTTTAACACCTTCCCCAAAAAACGAAAGTCCAGTGATGGTTTCAGTTGATATTCCTTCGGGCAATGACAAACTTAATTTTGTTACTAAAATTCCTTTAGCATCTGAGCGAATCAATGTTACTTTCTTTCCTGATGGAGGCAAGTTTGTGCCTGGAATCCCGCAACTAGTAGTTTTTGAAGCACATGATCAACTAGGAAAGTCTATAAGTCTAAAAGCTGATATACTTGATGAACAGGGAAAACAAGTGGCAATGACTGCAACGATCCAACCAGGTCTCGGAGTTTTTAGTTTGCTAAATATTGATAATAAAAGGCTGACATTTAAGATTACCAGCGATATTGGGAATAATCAGGAAACCCTTTTGCCTTCCCAAACACCAGGAAGCATGAGCATCACAGTTAAAAAGAATGACGGGAAAAATCTTTCTTTGTTATTAGGCAGATCACCCAAATCGGAATTATCAAAGTTTGTGATTGTTGCTGTTGGCAATGGAGAGATGATTTGGGCAAGTGATTTCGAACTTGAGCAAGCAGGTGTACTTAATGTCCCGCTCGAAAACTTCCGCTCAGATATTGCAGCTATCGCTGTTTTCACTGAAACCGGGGTCTTGGTTAGTCAACGATTGGTTTATGTTGGGAAGAGCCCAAGTGTTAATGTTAGCTTAAGCCCAAATAAAAGTAGCTATAAAAAGGGTGAAGAGGGACAGATAAAATTGAAAATCACTGGCTTGGATGGAAAACCTGTAAAAGCAGAAATTGCCGTTAGTATGGCAGATAAATACGCCTTTCCTGGTTCTGTTTCAGATGTGACAGCCTTGAATTATGGACTGGATAGACCATCGGGATTTATTGAACCAATCGAAAAAATGAACCGGGTTTTGGTAGATTATATCCTGGCCGCAAATGCTATTAAAGGATTTGATTGGAACCAGGTTTCAGCAATAGATCCGACTAAAAATCAGAATATCAGGATGAGTACGACACGGATTTCGGGAAGGGTGGTTGATTCAAAGGAATTACCGGTTCCAAATGCGCTTGTAAGCTTGACAAGTCCGTCGCTTCAGCAATTTAATGCACGCAGCGACCAAAATGGCGAATTTGTCATTAATTTGCCGCTATCAGTTGAGAAGAAAAACCTTTCTGCTTCAGCTACGGATGGATCAGGCAAAGGAAATTATCATGTAATATTAAATAAAAGCTTTAAGGATGAGCTTGCTAACAGTTTGAATAATACATCTGTTAATGAGTGGAAGATACTTGACCAATTGCATGTTTCAAATTATTTCAAAGAGAATCCTGACTATTTTAAAGCGATTCCTGCATCTAAAGTTAAAAATGGAGCGAACAAGGTCAGGGAGCCATATTGGAAAAAGAATATTAACACCGCAACCAATCTCATGGATATTATAAAATCAATCAGACCTTTTGAATTGATGGGTGGTACTAAAATCGTTTTCAGAGGTCAAAATTCATTTAATTTTCAGGATGGAGCGATGATTGTTATTGACAATCAAAAGATGGGCACTGATGCATCTATCCTCTCATCCGTAAACACACATGATATTGATAACATAGAGATTTTAACAAATCCTGTTGATATGTCGAGGTATACATCATTGAATTCAGTCGGTGTTATCGTTATCACAACAAAACGTGGTGGCTCTGGTAAAGAGACCGTTGAAGCCGGCGAAATGGAAGACAGCCAAAAGGAGAATTTACAAAAACAATTTAAACCGGATTTTATCGGAAATGAAAAGTATGATTTGAAGACTACATTGCAATGGATTCCGGTTCTTTTCACGGACGAAAACGGGGAGGCAGTTATTCCCTTTAAGGCAGGCGGTATTAAATCGACTTTTATCCTCGAAATAGCCGGATTTACAGATCAGGGACTATGGATCGGTAATCAAACGGAAATTAAGGTTGAATAGAACACGGATAGGTAATGCTCCATTAAGTTTTATCGAAGCTGGATGTGAAATAGATCAATTTCTATTTCACATCCTCTTTTTTAAACCTAAGTGGGAGTAGGTTGTCGATGCCATTTAGAACTATTATTCTGTCCGTACTATCGAGTAATATTTGTATTGGTTTGCCTGCTATATCCTCATATTCTGCCATTACCTGACGGCAGGCACCACAAGGCTTCGCAATATCGGAGTGTGTTACCGCGCGGTTGATCGTACTGATCGCGATCGCAACTACGGGAACTTTCGGATATTGGGCAGAGGCATAGAACAATGCAGTCCTTTCTGCACAAAGTCCTGAGGGGTAAGCTGCATTTTCCTGATTATTTCCTGTAACGACGATGCCGTTTTCGAGTAAAACTGCTGCTCCGACACGGAAACCTGAGTAAGGGGCATATGCGTTCCTGGCGACTTCCCTGGCTTTCATTATCAGATCTTTATCTTTCTCTGGCAATTGGGCTGAAGCCTCGTATTCTGTGAATTTTATCTGAAGAGTAATCTCATTCATGAACTGTCGTTTAAGTGGCTTCAAATGTACAATATATTTCAATTGTTTATTTTTTGACTACAATCAGCCCGATTTTTTTAATTTTGAGGCTGATTTGAATTTTATTACTTGATTAATTGCTTATGCATCATTATAGATCTAAAATATTCCTTTTAATCGGTTTGAATATCTGTTTCGTCTTATCAGCATTTGGCCAAACCGCAAATGTGAATTCCCGTCAGGATTACATTGATATTTTTGCAAAGTTGGCAATACAGGAGATGAATGAATACCATGTTCCAGCCAGTATTACAATGGCGCAAGCTTGTCTTGAATCTGGCAATGGAAATTCAGAACTCGCTCGTGAAGGCAATAACCATTTTGGAATAAAATGTAACAGTTCATGGTCAGGACCATCTATCCGAAAGGATGATGAAACGCGCAATGAATGTTTCAGGAAATATAGCACAGCAATTGAATCTTTTAGAGATCATTCTAAATTTTTGACCGGAGGAATGCGCTATCAGTTTCTATTTGATTATAAAATAACGGATTACAGAAAATGGGCCTATGGATTGAAGAAGGCTGGTTATGCAACAGATCCTCAATATCCTGAAAGACTTATCAAAATCATAGAGGAATTTCAGCTTCATAAGCTGGATGAATATTACAATAGCACAACAGCTTATGTTCGACCCGAAAGATTGGGTTCTGGCGCTAAAACGGTGGGCAGACACAATGGCGGTGCCGGGATTGATAATTTTTCCATTAATCCATATACGAACAGAAATGTTGAACGACGCAACAATGTCAAAGCATTTTTCGCTAAAGAGGGCGATACATACGAGCAGATTGCAGCTGAATTTTCGATGAAAGATTGGGAAATCTATAAATACAACGATGTCGAAAAGGGAGCAGTTCTGGAAGCTGGATCAGTCGTATATCTTCAGACTAAACGTGGAAGTGCCCCTCGTGGGAATGATGTTCACGTTCTGAAAGAGGGAGAATCGCTGTGGTCAGTAGCACAATGGTATGGCGTTCGATTGAACGCGCTTTACCGTAAAAACAGGATGAATCAAGGTGTTATCCTTAAACCAGGGCAGCAAATCTCTTTAAGGAAGAAAGTGAGCAAATAAAGATTATGTAAGGGTAAGAAAGGGGTTCAGGTGACAACTACGAGAAGCTCGGCATGCGCCTTTAAGTCTATTAATTGAAGGGGCATCCTCCTAAAAGTGATATTACAAACATTGAAAATTATCGCATTAACATCAAAGCGCCTTATAATTCTTTGCATTCGGAAAACCACGAAGGAATTCCGCTATTCCAAGTCTTTTCTTGCCCGCTAGCTGCAAATCGAGAATATGCAGAAAACCGTCAGCGCAAGCTATTTTGAGGTATTTTTTATTGTCACTCTGAATCTCTCCCGGAGTATATTGATGACCTGCCGGTTCAAATGATGCTCTAAATATTTTCACCCCGGTTTCGGATTCTGAAATTTGAAAGTTAGTCCATGCAGCAGGGTAAGGGCTTAATCCTCTGATCAGATTGTTGATAATAATTCCCGGTTTATTCCAATCAATCATGCAACTTTCCTTGAAAATCTTCGGTGCGTGTAATCTATCCTGATCAATTACCAGTTTTTCCTGAGCAACCGGAGAGATATTACCATCAGCTAAAGCATCAACAGTTTTGAGAACAAGATTTGCCCCGATGTCCATAAGGGCATCATGAAGTTCTCCAATTGTCTCCTCAGGCCCGATTGGAATCTTTTCCTGAAACAGAATGTTGCCAGTATCAATCTCCTGTTTTAAAAGAAATGTGGTTACTCCGGTTTCCTGATCACCATTGATGATCGCCCAGTTGAGAGGAGCAGCTCCACGATAATGAGGGAGCAACGAACCATGCAAATTGAAAGTTCCCATGGGCGGCATTTTCCAAACAACTTCAGGAAGCATCCGGAATGCAACGATTATTTGAATATCATGATTCAGTGATTTTAAAGCTTCGAGAAAGTTCTCATCTTTCAATTTTTCCGGTTGAAGTAAAAGCAATCCTCGGCTAACTGCATACAATTTGACATCTGATTGATGCAACTTTTGCCCGCGTCCCGATGGTCGGTCGGGGGCTGTTACAACTCCGACAATGTTATAACCATTTTCAACGAGGGCTTTTAAACTTGCGACTGCAAATTCAGGAGTGCCCATAAAGACAATACGCAGATCTTTTCCAATCATCGGTTGAAGATTTGATTCTTAAAATTACAAGCTATTTACCGTGGATATTTAACGCAGGTTTGTGTTACCTTTGTTCGCCTTTGGAAAGTAAGGACAGTTTTTACAGCCGTTTCCACAGCAATATCCCCTGTTTTTCAGAAAACTTTCAGTCATGATTCTATAACCGTCTTTCGACATGTGATAATCAATCCCTTCTTTCAGCTCACTGCCATATTCAATATTATCAACCATATTCAAATTTTAAAAACGATTTATTACATGAAAAGTGAAAATGCAGCGATATGCATTTTGAACAATAATCTGATTCAATAACAAATCCATCAAGGAAAGGTTTTGATACTTGATAATGTGATGAATAAGCAGTAAAAGATTAGAAAGTAAATTCCCTTTCAAATCTATAAGGAATGCCCCATCCTATCGCGCTTTGTCTTCATGTAAACCTCGTTAAAGGGGTTCGATTTAATAACAATTGGGATTGATTCCACCACCTTCAAACCATAACCTTCCAATCCAACCCTTTTCACCGGATTATTGGTTAAGAGCCTCATTTTTCGTATTCCCAGACTGCAAAGAATTTGAGCTCCAACACCATAATCACGTTCGTCGGGGTCGAACCCAAGATGAATATTAGCATCAACTGTATCGATTCCCTGTTCCTGAAGTTTGTAGGCTTTTATCTTGTTCATTAGTCCAATACCTCGTCCTTCCTGTTGAATATACACAATAACACCCTTTCCTTCTTCTTCGATAAGGTCCATTGCTTTGTGAAGCTGATCGCCACACTCACAACGTAATGAGCCAAAGATATCGCCCGTTGCACACGATGAGTGAACCCGCACAAGTACAGTTTCATCCGGTTCCCATTCTCCTTTTATCAGCGCGATATGCTCCACTCCATTCGATTTCTGAAGAAATGGGATTAAACGGAAGCTTCCGTGGGCTGTAGGCAATTGCACCTCTTCTCCTCTTTCGATAAGGCTCTCATTATTTAATTTATAGGCAATTAGATCGGCAATCGAGACGAGTTTTAAACCAAATTTCTGTGCAATTTGAAACAACTCGGGAAGGCGTGCCATTGAGCCATCCTGGTTCATAATCTCGACAAGAACGCCAGCTGGTGCAAGACCAGCCAAACGGGCAAGATCAACAGCTGCCTCTGTATGCCCTGCCCTGCGCAGAACACCTCTGCTCCTGGCTCGTAACGGGAAAATATGTCCCGGGCGGCCAAGTTCATTTGGTTGTGTAGAGGGATTGGCAAGTCGTTGAATCGTAATAGCCCGATCATGCGCTGAAATACCTGTAGAAACACCTTCACCTACCGCATCGACAGATACTGTAAATGGGGTTTCATGAAGAGAGGTGTTAGTGCCAACCATCATTCCAAGATCGAGTTCTTCACAACGCTCTTCTGTTAGCGGAACACAGATCAGACCGCGTCCTTCTGTTACCATGAAATTGACCATCTCAAGAGTAATCTTTTCGGCGGCTGCAATAAAATCACCTTCGTTTTCACGATCCTCGTCGTCAACAACTATAATTAGTTTTCCATTGCGGAGATCTTCAACAGCTTCATCAATGGTATTCAGTTTAATATCGTTCATTCTTATGTTATTGTAACAGTTTATCTTGATTGTCTTTATCCTCTTTTTTTATCAATTTTAGAATCTTCTTAAAGAATTCCTTATAAGTATTTACGTTAAAAAACACAGAGTCATTAGCGGCTTTGTAAGTCAGCAGGATTCCCATCGGAAGAAATATAAATGTTGAGAACCAAACGCCTTGCCAGACCGATGAAACACTTTCGCGAGAGGTTTTTTCGCCCGTCGTTGAAATGATCCAGTAAAATATAAACAGGACAACCGAAATTACCAAAGGGGTTCCAAGTCCTCCTTTTCGAATAATTGCTCCCAAAGGGGCACCAATTAATACAAATATAAGACATGCGATGGCAAATGTGTATTTTTTGTGCCACTCTATCCCGAAGCGATTCAAAACACGAACGCTGGTAGTAATCATTTCATCCGATTGCTGAATAGCGCGTGCATTATTTCGAGCAGAATTGAGCGCTCCGTTAATGATATTTGATCTTTCCGGAACGGATAGTTTATTCATAATAGAGTCTACATCGGAATACCGGACAAGTTTTAGTGCGGCTGTTGGGAAGGTGTCTTTTCGGGCCAGTTTAAATAAACTGGTACTTAAGGGAGACAGGTAGGTAATAGTTAATGCATTTTCCGTTCTTTGTTTATCCAGTGCTTTTCCAAGAGAATCAACAAAATAGACAATTTGCGAATTATTAAGTGCCCGGTTTTGATTGCGAAAAACACTTTCATCTTTTCGTTCGAGTTCCATCCCTTTCAAAACAGTAAAAATGGATTGTTTTTCAAATTTGTCAGTTCTGGACGGGAAGGTCAATTTTTGCCGGTCGCGGGGTTGCATTTCGGCATATGTCTCACCAGAATAAAGGTTGAGAATCATATATTTTTTATCCTTCGTAATTTTCATCGTGCCCGAGTCAGCAACTGTTACGTTAGTGTTCCCTTTGTCATCGGTATGATCGTAGATCATTATATCATAAAGCATATCACCATTTGCCGATTTCTTGCCAACTTTTATGGAATAGTTATCGATGTCGTTGGAAAAAATCCCCTCTTTTACAATGATTTCCGGCCGTAGCTGTCGAATGCTTGACATAAGGGCAATCAGCTTTTTATAGGAAACCGGGATTACGTTGTTATAGAAGTAAAACGACCCGATGGTCATGAGGATGCTTAGGATAATAACTGGTCGCATGATCCGGTAAAGGGATATACCGGCAGCTTTCATTGCCAATAATTCGTTATTCTCACCAAGATCTCCAAAAGTCATTATTGATGCCAAAAGCATTGCAAGTGGCCATGCATTGGTCATCAACATTGCCATTGTATAAAGAATGAATTCAAGTATTACTCCGAAATCCAACCCCTTACCGACCAGCTCATCAAGGTAAACCCATAAGAACTGCATCAACAGTACAAAAAGGGAAATGAGGAGCGTGACAAAAAAAGGTCCGATAAAACTCTTAATAATATACAGATGTAATCGCTTCATGCAATGGTTTTCTGAAACGAACGCAAAGTTAAACCTTTTTTGGAATTTGGAGTGTTTAATCTATGAGCCGATCATTTGTTTCAGTTTTGCAACCTGCGAACTCCAAAGATTCCGGGTATCTTCAACGTCGTCGTCATCGACATTGTCAGTAACTATGAGCGCAACATCGCCTGTAAGTTCATCTTGCTGGATATTAAATCCGAATTCATATCCTGGTTCCATATCCAACCATCTGAAGGTAATGGAATCATTTGGAATCATCGTCAGAATAACAGCTTTCTGTTCGGAGCTCCCCCAAATAAATGTAAAGATTTTGCCCGCCTCTTTCACATTATCAGCAAACCATTCTGCCAGTCCTGAAGGTGTACTGATCCGGCTGAACAATACAGCGGGTGAAGTTTTGAGGAAAAACTCTAATCTGATCTCTTTCATAAGTAACGTAACTTTATTCAGTAAAATGATGGTTCTTTTATAAACAGTTGCAAAATAGCTATTTATTTAGGAATTCCAATACTTTACCCTTGGAGGGCAAACAAAAATCAAAAAAACAAACATTGGGGTTGCCATAAACCAGAAACGTATTATCTTTGCACGCTCAAACTACGAAAATTTCGGGTTAACCACCCGAAGTGTTGTGATTAGAGGATTTGAAATAATGGCGAGGTAGCTCAGTTGGTTAGAGCGCGCGATTCATAATCGCGAGGTCGAGGGATCATGCCCCTCTCTCGCTACTTGAATAAGAGGCAGTTGCAATTTATTTGTAGCTGCCTCTTTATTTTGATACATACCAGATACATACAAAATTTGGTAAAAAGAACTTACCAAAGGAGATGAAAAGCAAAAATAGTTCTCTTGAGAAAGGTGATTTTAAACCTTCTGGTGTATTAAAATATTCCCCTGCCACCACAATCCACAAAGTTGGCTGCTGATAAATCAGATTAAATTCCATTTCAAAAAGCAATATTCAATACAAAATGCTTGATGCAGAAACTTTGATCCATTAAATTTAACACTTGAAATGGTGACATTCCAACAATTTCCATTTCAGCCTAAATAAGATGTCATCCTTAAGTTACAAAAAATAGTTGCATTCAAGCTCATTGTCTTGTTAATCCTTTCCTTTCCCCTATTAAAGCAACCTCCCAGGTAAAAACTTTAACTTTTGAATTCAATTTAATCATTTTCCCCCTAAAACTTTCAAGACCTTTTTGCAGATTCTCAAAGATGTCTCCAGTTCTTGATGAAAAGCAATACTTAAACTATCTGGTGCTGGAAACAAGTCAGAAATAATAATCAATCAGTTGCTATTATTAAAAAGAAAAAAAGTGTAATTTTTCAAATTTTAAATGGCACTAAAAATTCAATTGCTTATAAAAATCTGTTTTACACTCAACACAGGCACAGAAAGGATCATCATTTGATACACAACAACCACCCAGTATTACTTTCCCTTCATCAAGTTCTTTCTTTAATTTTTCTGAAAATGCAGGCATCCCCCTAAGGTATGAGGCAATCTTATTGGAACCACATACAGGACATTTAAGGGGCTTTTTTAGATACTTGGATCTTCATGAGACTGTTCTTCTCAATCCTTTCACCCATCTTATCAATTACCCATTTTTTATGAAGATCTGACCACATCTGACTACTGTTACCTAAATTACCTGCTTGTCTTGGATGAACCAGTGGAATTACTTGATAAGATTTCCCTCTAATTATTATTGGATGTGGTTTACCATATTCTTCTTTGGTTTTACCAAAATCAGATAGTTTGTTTGACTTTGTGGATTTGCCGGCTAAATTGACCACCCTGCGCCGGTGTAATTTGACCACCTATTCTTTAGAGTTCTTAGAACGATTATCACCTTGTTTGGATTAGCGTATTACAAATTTAGATTTATTTATTTTGATTCAATATTTTCATTGA
>Ga0209585_10000251_pt1 | contig 21619 bp, 18 predicted proteins | sample NGEPerone_FD_185491 | JGI IMG/M metagenome (GOLD analysis project Ga0209585, IMG submission 185491) | Arctic peat soil microbial communities from the Barrow Environmental Observatory site, Barrow, Alaska, USA - NGEE Permafrost154B-one... | ecosystem: Environmental > Terrestrial > Soil >... | reverse complement strand
CGGTCGGCGCGTCTCGCGACGGCCAGCACGTCCCAGCCCTGGGCACGCAGCAGACGCACCGTCGCCGCACCGATGCCGGACGACGCCCCCGTGACCACGGCTCGCAGCTGCACGACTCCTCCGAACGGTCGGTGATGGTCCGTCCAGCCTAGGTCCGTCCGGTGCCCGTGACCGGCTCGGCGGCAAGTCCGGTCGGCGGAAGACCAGGCACCCGCGGCCTGACACCATGGACCCATGATCGTGGTCACGACCCCCGACATCCCCGGTTACCGGGTCACCGCCGTCCTCGGTGAGGTGATGGGGCTCACCGTCCGGACCGCCAACCTCGGCGCCAACCTCACCGCTGGGTTCCGGGCGCTCGGCGGCGGGGAGGTACCGGAGTACACGCAGCTGGTCTACGAGAGCCGGCAGCAGGTGGTGCAGCGCATGGTCGACGAGGCACTTCGCCGGGGCGCGAACGCGATCGTCGCGACGCGGTTCGACAGCGAGGCGATCGCCCAGGCCTTCAGCGAGATCTGCGTGTACGGGACCGCCGTCGTGGTGGAACCGCTCGCGGCCGGGCAGCCCGGCGCGACGCCGCAGTCCGCCCAGCTTGCGGCACAGGCCCAGGTCAGGCCACCGGCCCCGGTCGCTCATGTGCCGCCGGCTGCGCAGCCGCCGGCCGCGCAGCCGCCGACGGCCGCCGCGCCTCCGCCGCCACTCTGAGTCGACTACTCTCGAGAGCGGATCCCGGGCACGTGCTGGCCCGGTCGCGCGGCCATCGAATGGGCCGTGATCCATCGTCGGCAGCTACGCCGGCCCCTCGTGTCCCTTCCCGCTCAGGAGTCCGCGTGCGCGTCGCAGCACAGTCCTCTGCTCGCCGCCTGGCAGGCCTTGCCCTGGTCGTCGCGGTGAGCGCACCACTGACGGCCTGCGCCGGGGCCGGGTCGGCCGCGGAGCCGTCAACGTCCCCCGCTTCGCCGGCGACCACCGCGCCGTCGGCCGATGCCTACCCGATCACGCTGGACAACTGCGGTTTCGAGGTCACCTTCACGCAGGCCCCGCAGCGCGTGGTGACGATCAAGTCCAGCACCACGGAGATGCTGCTCGCGCTCGGGGTCGGCGACCGGATCGTCGGGACCGGCTTCCCGGACGGACCGGTACCGCCGGAGTACGCCGCCGCCGCGGCCGACCTCCCCGTGCTGTCCGACCGCGTGCCGTCCTCAGAGGTGGCGCTCGAGGCCGAGCCGGACCTGGTCTACGCGGGCTGGGAGTCCACCCTGAGCGCAGACGGCGCCGGCGATCGCGCCACTCTTGCCGACCTGGGCGTTGCGACCTACGTCTCGCCGTCGGCGTGCAAGGACCCCGCCTACCAGCCGGAACGCCTCACCTTCGACGGTGTCTTCGACGAGATCACCGAGATCGCCGGGGTGCTCGGTGTCCCGGCGGCGGCCGAGGCGCTGGTCGCCGAGCAGCGGACCGCCCTGGCGGACCTCGCGCCGGACGACCGCGGGCTCACCGCGCTCTGGTACTCCTCCGGCACCGACATCCCGTACGTCGGTGCGGGCATCGGCGCACCACAGATGATCATGGACGCGGTCGGCCTGACCAACATCGCCGCAGGCGTGACGGACACCTGGGCGTCGTTCAGCTGGGAGCAGGTCGCCGCTGACGACCCGGACGTGATCGTGCTGGTGGACGCCGCCTGGAACAGCGCCGAGGCCAAGCGTGAGCTGCTGGCGACCAACCCCGCGACGGCGAACCTCACGGCCGTGCTCAACGAGCGGTACCTGGTGGTGCCGTTCGCGGCAACCGAGGCAGGCGTGCGCAACGTCCCGGCCGCGGTCGACCTCGCCGGCCAGCTCGCCGACGTCGATCTGGGATGACCGCCCGGTTGCGACGGCCGGTGGCCACCGGCGTGCTGCTGGCCGTTGCCGCCGTGCTGCTCGCCGTCTCCGTGACCGTGGCCGTGACCATCGGACCGGCGGACCTGGCGCCCCTTGACGTCTGGCGCTCGGTCGTCGACCACCTCGCCGCGCTGGGCGGATCCGGCCCGGCCGAGCCGGCCCTCGGCATCCTGCGGGACGGCATCGTGTGGGAGATCCGCCTGCCGCGGGTGCTCACGGCGGCGGCTGTCGGCGCGGGACTGGCCGTCGCGGGCGGCGTCATGCAGGGCCTGACGCGCAACCCCCTTGCCGACCCGTACCTGCTCGGGCTGTCCTCCGGAGCGTCGCTCGGCGCAGTGGCCGTGCTGGTCCTCGGCGTCGGCGTGCTGCTGCCGGTGGCGGCCTTCGCGGGAGCGGTCGTGGCGATGGTGGCGGCGCTGAGCCTCGCCGGCTCGCTCGGCCGGATCACCCCCGCGCGCACGATCCTGGCCGGACTCGCCGTCGCGCAGCTGTGCGCGGCGGGGACGTCCTTCGTGATCTTCTGGTCGGCCACCGGCGACTCGTACCGGGAGATCCTGGCCTGGCTGATGGGTTCCCTCGCCGGGGCCGACTGGCCGGCGGTGGCCATCGCCGGGGGCGCCGTCGTCGTGCTCGGCACTGGTCTGGCGCTGCAGGGGCGGACCCTTGACGCCTTCGCGTTCGGGGACACCGCGGCCGCGGCGCTCGGGATCGACGTCAACCGGACCCGCTGGACGATGCTCACCGTCGTGGCTCTGCTCACCGGTGCGCTGGTGGCGGTGAGCGGGTCGATCGGGTTCGTCGGGCTGATCCTGCCGCACGCCGTCCGGCTGGTCGTCGGCGCCGGGCACCGACGGCTGCTCCCGCTGTCCGCACTGCTCGGTGCGACGTTCCTGGTCTGGGCGGACACCGCCGCGCGAACCGTCTTCGAACCGCGCGAGCTGCCGGTCGGCATCGTCACCGCGTTCCTGGGCGCGCCGGTCTTCGCGCTCCTGCTCTGGCGGCGGCGCAGCGCGGCAGGAGACCTGGCATGAGCCTGCGACTCGAAGGGGTGCGATGGTCGGTCGCGGGCCGGTCGATCCTCGACGGGGTGACGGCGACCGCGCCCGGCGCCCGGCTCACCGGCCTGCTCGGCCCGAACGGCGCCGGCAAGTCGAGCCTGTTGAGGGCGGTCTCCGGGGTGCTCGCGCCGGACGCCGGAGTGGTCACCCTCGACGGGACAGACCTGCTGGCCCTTGCTCGCCGGGAACGCGCCCGGCGGGTGGCCCTGGTGGAGCAGGAGGCCGCAGCCACGGTTCCGCTGACTGTCAGTGAGGCGGTGCTGGTGGGACGCACCCCGCACGCCTCCCGCTGGGGGGGCATGACCGCCGACGACGACGCTGCCGTCGCGACGGCGATCGCCGAGGCGGGCGTCGCCGACCTGGCGGACCGGTCGCTGGCCACCCTCTCGGGTGGTGAGCGGCAGCGCGCGCACCTGGCGCGGGCGCTGGCTCAGGATCCGCAGCTGCTGCTGCTGGACGAGCCGACCAACCACCTGGACGTGCACGCCCGGATCGAGCTGCTGGACCTGCTCGGCCGGCTCACCGCGCGCGGGGTCACCGTGGTCGCCGCGCTGCACGACCTGAACCTCGCGGCTGCGGCCTGCGACCATCTGATCCTGCTGGACGCCGGCCGGGTGGTCGCCGAGGGGCCAGTCGACCAGGTGCTGCTGCCCGAGGTGCTGGAGCCGGTCTACCGGGTGCACTGCCACGTGCTGACCCACCCGGTCAGCGGGCGACCGGTGCTCACGTTCTCCTGAGGCCGGCCACCGGCGGTGGTCTTGTCAGACAACTCCAGGTGGGAGTCGGGTGTGACTACTCCGACGGGCCCGACGCAACTTGAGGTGGGGCAGCCCACTTCCGCGCCTGCCTCGGGATGAGGGCGAGGCGCACCACCATGGCCACGGCCAGGACCAGCCACGCAAACCGCATTGGTCCGGGTTCAAGGACGACACCGACAACCGCTGCGACCAGCAGCGCCCCGACGCCCATGGCCTGGTAGCGCACCCAGCCCCGGCTGTCGAGGGACTGAGAATGGACGAAGGGCCACATCGCAGCGACCGCGGCCACCAGCAGGACAATCATCGGTTCTATGCGCAATTGCAGCTCCCCCTCTTGACCTCGTACGGCGCCCACGTCCACGGCGCCAGCCAGAGGGTGACCCCGAACTGGTACGCCATGCAGTTGCCCCGGTTGTACACCCAGTTCGCGTAGACGACGGCGATACCGACCGCCGCGAAGACCGCCTCGAGCGGCTGGAAGCCGATCGTCGCCAGCTCCGCGAGCTCGAAGACCACGAGGCCGGCGCCCGCGAAGATGGCCAACCCCCGCGCCCAGGGCAGCCGCCGCCACTGCCACACGCCGGTGGCCAGGTAGCCGCCACCAACCAGGGCAGCCAGGAGCAGGCCGGGCACACGCCAGTCACCGAACGGAGTGTCCGCGAAGACGCCGGGGTCTGCCTGCAGCAGCGAGCCGTCGGGGGCCGCCACGAGCAGTGCGCCCGACACGACGGCGGACACACCGGTGAAGCCCAGGATGGCGATCAGGGCGACGCGACGACGACGGCCGCCCGCCGCGACCGCTGGCGTGATGGTCACCTCACCACGGTGGGATCCCGCGACCGGGCTGACAAGGCACCAAGGTCCCCGGGTTTCTCAGGGCACGGCGGGCGCGCCCGAGCTCCCGTCGGCGTAGCCGCGGGCGTACGCCTCGGCCGTGCCCTCCCGGAACATGTCGTCCTCCGCCGACCGGACCAGGACGCGAGCGCCCGGACCGTCGTGGTCGGTCACATAGCTGTCCAGCCCGCGCACGACGGCGACCGGCCGGCCCGCCGTCTTGCCCCGGACCAGCTCGGCGGCCGATGCGACCTCGTCCGCCACGGCCGTGACGGTCACGGTGAGCGGGCGCCCGTGCGCGTCCACCCCACCGCGCAGGTCCTCCAGCACCACCAGCCCGGCACACCCGATCGCGATGTCGACCAACCCCTCGCGCCACGGCCGCCCGGCCGTGTCGGTGACCACGACAGCCAGCCGCACGCCGAACCTCGCCCGCAGCTCCGCGCGCAGCGCCCGCGCCGAGGCGTCCGGGTCCGCCGGCAGCAGCAGCACGGTCCCCTCCGGGGTGTTGCTCGCGTCGACCCCGGCCGCCGCCATCACCAGGCCGAGCCGGTTCTGCACGATCCGGAGCACCCCGCCGTCGTGCGGGCGGGTCGCGACCACCCGGACGGTCTCGTCGGTGATCGCCTGCTCCCGGTCCGCCGCCGCGACCACCCGGCCCTCGGCCTTCGAGACCACCTTGCTGGTGACCACGACGACGTCGCCGTCCCGCAGGCCGCCGGCTGGTTCCAGCGCGTCCCCGACCAGGGTGGCCAGGTCGTCCCCCGGGCGCACCTCACCGATGCCGTCCGGGGCCCAGACCTCCAGCCGCTGCGGTGGGCGGTCCCCGCCGACGCTCACCGGTGCAGCTTCGGCAGCACCTCGCGGCCGAAGACCTCGATCCACTCCCGCTGGTTGCGGCCGACGTTGTGCAGGTAGACGCGGTCGAAGCCCAGGTCGAGGTAGCGCTGGATCGCCGCCCGGTGGGTGTCCGGGTCCGCGGAGATCACCATCCGGCCCTCGAAGTCCTCGGGCCGCACCAGCTTGGCCATCTGCTCGAAGTCGTGCGGGGACCGGATGTCGGCCTTGGGGAACTTCATGCCCCCGTTGGGCCACTCGGTCAGCGCGTTGGCCATCGCCTGCTCGTCGGTGTCCGCCCAGGACAGGTGCACCTGGAGCACCCTCGGCATCGTGTCCGGGTCCTTGCCGACCTCCCGGGCGCCGTCGGCGAACCGCGCGAACAGGCCGGAGATCTTCTCCAGCGGTGCACCGACCGTGATCAGGCCGTCGGCGTTGCGCCCGGCCCGCTTGGCGGTCACCGGACCGGCGGTCGCCACCAGGATCTCCGGTGCCACCTCCGGCATGGTCCACAGCCGCGTGGACTCCAGGGTGAAGTACTGCCCGGAGTGCTTGACGTCCTTGCCTGCGAGCGACCCAGTGAAGAGCTTGTTGATGATCTCGATGGCCTCGAACATCCGGTTGATCCGCTCAGGTGCCTCGGGCCAGTAGCCGCCGACCACGTGCTCGTTGAGCGCCTCGCCGGAGCCAAGGCCGAGCCAGTGCCGGCCGGGGTACATCGCGGCAAGGGTGGCCGAGGCCTGGGCGACCATGGCGGGGTGCCACCGGAAGGTCGGCGCGGTCACCCCAGGCCCGAAGTCGCCAACGGTGCGCTCCCCCAGCACGGCCAGCACGTTCCAGACGAACGCCGACTGCCCCTGCGCGGGGACCCACGGCTGGAAATGGTCGGCCGCCATCACCCCGGAGAAGCCGCGGGACTCGGCCAGCACCGAGAGCTCGACCACCTCGGTGGGATGGAACTGCTCGAGCATCGCGGCGTAGCCGACGGTGAGCCCCTGCGCCATGCGTCCTCCCGCGTCGGTCGTCGTCGGCGGGCCCTCCACCCGCCGACGACGACCCTACGCGTCACTCGTAGGCGATCGCCTCGAGGACGTCCATCCGGGCAGCACGCACCGCGGGCCACACCGCTGCGAGCGCTCCGACGACCACCGCGAGCCCCAGCAGGGCGCCCAGCGGGCCCCACGGGATCACCAGGGAGGTGAAGCCCTCGTCCCGGAACACCGTCGGCATGGTGGCCGCCAGGCCGGCGCCGACACCGATGCCGAGCACCGTGCCGAACACCGCGGTGAGCACCGACTCGATGGTCACAACGCCGGCCAGCTGCAGTCGGCCGAGGCCGACCGCACGGAGCAGGCCGATCTCGCGGGTCCGCTCCGAGATGGACAGCGCCAGGGTGTTCACGATGCCCAGCACAGCGATCACGATCGACAGGCCGAGCAGCGCGTACAGGATCACCAGCATCTGGTTCACCTGCTCGGCGATCGCGTCGCCGAACTCATCGCCGTCCATCACCGAGACCACCACGTACGGCGCAGCCAGCTCGGTGACCTGATCGCGGATCTGCGCGATGTCGGCGCCAGGCTCGGCCAGCAGGAACACGGTGTCGGTCATGGTCGACGTCGGGTCCGCGACGGTGTCGTACACCGCGTCCGGGAGGATCACCGACGCGCCGATGGCGCGCGAGTCGATGACCGCACCGATCGTGACGTCGACCGTCCCGACCGACCCGGCGACGGTGAGCGTGTCACCGACCTCCCAGCCCTTCGGCTCGGCGGCCAGCTCCTGGACAACGGCCTGACCGTCCGCCGTCGCAGCGGTCGCGCCGTCGACCACCGGAACGGTGAGCGTCGCGTCGAAGAACCCGACAGGTGCACCGACCACGGGCGTGACCTCGCCGTCCACCGCTGTGCTGTAGGCGACCCGGAGCGGGTCGACCCGCTGCAGACCGTCCAGGGTCGTGACCTCGGAGATGAGCTCGGCCGGGACGTCCCAGGTTGCCGACTGGAGCAGCAGGTCCGCCTGGGACTCGTTGTCCACGACGTCGCGCACCGAGGCCTGTGCGGAAGCGGCGATCACCGACGCCGCGCCGACCAGCGCCATGCCGACCATCAGCGCGCCCGCGGTGCTCGCGGTCCGCTTCGGGTGCCGGGTCACGTTGCCCTTCGCCAGACCGCCCAGTGGCCGCATGCCGCGCACGGCCGGCGCGGCCAGCACGCCAAGGACTGCCCCCGCGATCGTCGGCGCGAGCATCAAGACCGAGATCACGATCGCTCCGGCCCCGACACCCAGCAGGCTCGGCCGGTTGTCCTCGATGACACCGGTGGCCGCCGCGGCGACCGCAACGAGACCGCCGGCCAGCAGGACCGCTCCGGCAGCCGTGCGCCACCGGGACGCGCGGTCGTGGGCCACGACGTCGTCCCGCATGGCCTCGACGGGCGCGGTCAACGCCGCCTTCCGGGCCGGCACGACGGCCGCGACGAGGCTCACCAGGGTGCCGGTGATCACCGAGATCGCGATGGTGAAGCCGTCCAGCGGGATCCGCCCGGAGAGCTCCATGCCCATCCCCGCGAAGACCTGCTGGAGACCGGCGACCAGCCCGACGCCGGCGCCGATACCCAGCAGGGACCCGACGACGCCGATCACGGCCGCCTGGCCGAGCACGGATGCGAACACCTGGCTCGGGGAGGCGCCGACTGCGCGCAGCATGGCGAACTCGCGCTGCCGCTGCCGGACGACCATGGCGAACGTGTTGCTGATGATGAACGTGCCGACGAACAGCGCGATGCCGGCGAAGACCAGCAGGAACGTGGAGATGAAGCCGAGCATCGACTGCCACTGCTCGCGGCCGTCGGCACGCATCTGGTCGCCGGTGAGCACCTCGACGTCCATGCCGGGCACGCCGGCGAGGGTGGCCTCTACCGAGCTCGCGAGCTCGGTCTGGCTCACGCCGTCCTCGGCGTAGACCCCGACCAGGTCGACCATCCCGTCCGGCGCGTAGGCCGCCTTGGCGGTCTCCATGTCCAGGCCGACCATGATCGCGCCGGCCATCGGCGCGGCGAAACCGACCTCGCCGACCACCTCGACCTCGCGGATCTCACCGGCCAGGACCACCGTTGTCGTGTCGCCGACGGCCAGTCCGGAACGCTCCAGGGCAGCGGTCTCGAGCGCGATCTCGCCCGGACCGGTCGGCTCACGGCCGTCCGCCATCCAGATCGCGGTCTCGTCCGGGGCCAGGCCCATGCCGAAGCTGGGCGGGCCGCTGCTCATCACCGCTGTGCCGTCAGCACCGACCAGGACGATCGAGCCGCTGACATCCGGCACCACGCCGGCCACGCCATCGGCTTGGGCGATCACGTCAACCATCTCGATCGGGAACTGCTGGGCGCCGGCGAAGCCGGTCATCGCGTCCCCGCCGGTGGCCTCGATCTTGGTGCCCTGCACGTAGGTGTCCGCGTTGGTGCCGGACTCGACGATGTCGTCGAAGGTCGCCGACATCATCGCCCGCAGCGAGAACGTGCCCGCAACGAAGCCGACGCCGAGCAGCACCGCCAGGATGGACAGCAGGAACCGACCGAGGTGGCTGCGGATGCCCCGCAGCGCCACCCGGGTCATCGCCGGCCGCCCAGCACACCGACACCGTTGCCGGCGACGATCGCAGATGCGGCGCCGGCGCCGGCGCCGACCAGGTCGGCACGGTCACGACGGCCGACACCCAGCTCGCGCAGGGCGTCCAGAACGCTCTCGGCGGTCGGCTCGAGGATCTCGCCGACCAGCCGGCCGTCGTCGAGGAAGACCACCCGGTGCGCGTACGACGCCGCGCTCGGGTCATGCGTGACCATCACGATCGCCTGGCCCAGCTCGTCGACGGAGTGCCGCAGGAACTCCAGCACCTCACCGGACGACCGGGAGTCCAGGTTGCCCGTCGGCTCGTCGGCGAACACCACGGCTGGGCGCGAGACCAGGGCGCGAGCGCAGGCCACCCGCTGCTGCTGCCCACCGGATAGCTCGCTCGGGCGGTGGTCCAGCCGGTCACCCAGGCCGACGGCGTCGACCACCAGGTCGAACCAGACGCGGTCGACCGGGCGGCGGGCGATGTCCAGCGGCAGGGTGATGTTCTCCTCCGCCGTCAGGGTCGGGATCAGATTGAACGCCTGGAAGACGAAACCGAGCCGGTCGCGGCGGAGCTTGGTCAGCCCGCGCTGGTTCATCCGGCCGACGTCCTCGCCGTCGATCACCACGGCGCCGCCGGTCAGGGTGTCCAGGCCCGCCATGCAGTGCATCAGGGTGGACTTCCCGGAGCCGGACGGGCCCATGATCGCGGTGAGCTCACCGCGGGCGAAGTCGACGTCCACGCCGTCAAGGGCGCGCACCGCCGTCTCGCCGGAACCGTAGACCTTGACCAGTCCACGGGCAGAAGCGATGGCCCCTTCGCCTCGGGGGTACACGGTCACTGGGCGCACGGGAGTGTCCTCTCGTCGTTCGCGGGTGGCAGCGATCTCGTCGTCGCCACAACCATCGTGGCGAACCGGACAACGAGGACGGATCGGGGACGACCCGGAAAGCCACCCTGAGTCACCCCACCCGCACCCTCAGCGGATCAGGGTCCGCACCCTGAGAACCGCCCCTGAGTTGGAGGCGTTCCCGGCAGTGCGGGTGTCCACTGCTGATCGGGCGTCGCCGGTCCGACGCCGGTTCTGGGACAATCGGCGACCATGAGCGACCAGAACCCCACCGACCCCCGTCCCGCCGCGCCTGCTCCGGCGTCCCGGGTACCGGAGAAGGTCAGCCTGGACGGGCTGGAGGACCGGTGGGACGCCGTCTGGCGCGAGCAGGGCACGTACGCATTCGACCGGACGGCCACCCGCGAACAGGTGTACTCGATCGACACCCCACCCCCGACGGTCTCCGGGTCGCTGCACGTCGGGCACGTGTTCAGCTACACCCACACCGACGTGCTGGCCCGGTTCCAGCGGATGCGGGGGCGGCAGGTCTTCTACCCGATGGGCTGGGACGACAACGGCCTGCCGACCGAGCGCCGGGTGCAGAACTACTACGGCGTGCGCTGCGACCCGTCCCTGCCGTACGACGCCGCGTTCACGCCCCCGCACGAGGGCGGCGAGGGCAAGAGCATCAAGTCGGCCGACCAGGTCGCGATCTCCCGGCGCAACTTCGTCGAGCTGTGCGGGCGCCTGTCCGTCGAGGACGAGCAGCAGTTCGAGGCCCTGTGGCGTCACCTGGGCCTGTCGGTGGACTGGTCGCACACCTACCAGACGATCGACGAGAACGCCCGGACGGCCGCCCAGCGGGCGTTCCTGCGCAACCTCGCCCGCGGCGAGGCGTACCAGGCCGAGGCTCCCGGACTGTGGGACGTGACGTTCCAGACCGCCGTCGCGCAGGCCGAGCTCGAGGCGCGCGACTACCCCGGGCACTTCCACCGGGTCGCGTTCCACACGGTCGGCGGCCCGAACGACGGCGCGCCGATCCACATCGAGACCACGCGCCCCGAGCTCATCCCGGCAGTGGTCGCGCTGATCGCGCACCCCGACGACGAGCGGTACCAGGCGCTCTTCGGCAGCACCGTGCGGGCGCCGCTGTACGACATGGAGATCCCCGTGCTCGCCCATCCGGCCGCGGAGCCGGACAAGGGCGCCGGCATCGCGATGTGCTGCACCTTCGGCGACCTCACCGACGTGCAGTGGTGGCGTGAGCTGCAGCTGCCCACCCGGTCGGTGATCGCCCGGGACGGCCGGCTGCTGCGCGAGATCCCGGACTGGATCACCACCGAGGCCGGCCGCGCCCAGTACGAGGCGCTCGCGGGCAAGACGACGTACTCGGCGCGGGCCGCCGTCGTCGACGCGCTGCGCGCCACCGGCGACCTCGACGGGGAGCCCGCGCCGACCCAGCGCATGACGAACTTCTACGAGAGGGGCGACAAGCCGCTCGAGATCGTCACCTCGCGCCAGTGGTACATCCGCAACGGCGGGCGAGACTGGGCGGACCGCGACCTGCGCGCCGAGCTGCTGGGCCGCGGTCAAGAGCTGGCCTTCCACCCCGATTTCATGCGCGTGCGCTACGAGAACTGGGTGGGCGGCCTCAACGGCGACTGGCTGATCTCGCGGCAGCGCTTCTTCGGGGTCGCGCTCCCGCTGTGGTACCCGGTGACGGCCGGGGGGATCGACTACGACCACCCGATCGTGCCCGACGAGTCGTCGCTGCCGGTGGACCCCAGCAGCGACGTCCCGGCCGGCTTCACGGCCGACCAGCGCGGCGTCCCGGGCGGGTTCGTCGGCGAGGCGGACGTGATGGACACCTGGGCGACGTCGTCCCTGACCCCGCAGATCGCCGGCGGCTGGGAACGGGACCCGGACCTGTTCGCGCGGGTCTTCCCGATGGACCTGCGCCCGCAGGGCCAGGACATCATCCGCACCTGGCTGTTCTCGACGGTGGTCCGCTCGCACCTGGAGCACGGGTCCCTGCCGTGGGCGCACGCCGCGATCTCGGGATGGATCCTCGACCCCGACCGCAAGAAGATGTCCAAGTCGAAGGGCAACGTCGTCACGCCCATGGGGCTGCTCAAGGAGCACGGCTCCGACGCGCTGCGCTACTGGGCCGCTTCGGCCCGCCTGGGCACGGACGCGGCGTTCGAGGTCGGCCAGATGAAGATCGGCCGGCGGTTGGCCATCAAGGTGCTCAACGCGAGCAAGTTCGTCCTGGGGATCACCGGCGACGACCTGCCCGACGCCTCGCGCGTCACCGAGGCCCTGGACCGCGGCATGCTCGCCGCGCTGGCCGACGTCGTGGACACCGCGACGCAGGCCCTCGACGTCTACGACCACACCCGCGCGCTCGAAGCCACCGAGACGTTCTTCTGGACGTTCTGCGACGACTACCTCGAGCTGGTCAAGGACAGGGCGTACGGCAGCGAGTCGATCCCGGCAGACGCGACGGCGTCGGCCCGGGCGGCCCTGGTCCTGGCCCTCGACACGATCCTGCGGCTGCTGGCGCCGGTCCTGCCGTTCGCCACCGAAGAGGTCTGGTCCTGGTGGCGGGAGGGCTCGGTGCACCGCGCACCCTGGCCCGACGCGGCTCCCTTGCGCGCCGCGGCCGACGACGCCGATCCCGGCACCCTCGCCGCCGCGGGCCGCGCCCTTGCCGCGCTGCGCAAGGTGAAGTCCGAGGCCAAGGTCTCGATGCGGACCGGGATCGTCCGGGCAGAGGTCGCCGTGCCGACGGCCGAGCTGGCCCTTGTCCAGGCGGCCGCCTCCGACGTGCGCGCGGCCGGCCGGGTCGCGGACCTGGTCCTGCTCGCGGACGACGCCCGGGATGTCCCCACCGTGCTGTCGGTGAGTCTCGAGACAATCTGAGACCTGTCCGTGAGTCTCGAGGCGATCCGAACCGTCGCCGGTCGGCCGCTCGATCACCCGCGCGCCCTTCGCCACCCGCGCGCCCTTCGCCACCCGTGTGCGGCGCTTCGCCACCCGTTCCCGCGGACGATGGGGCCGGCGGTGCGCATGTGACTGGTGGGACAGCTCACGCTCCCCACCAGTCACATCGGCACCACGGTCCGCGGGAACGGATGCCGCGTAAGCGGGCCGGGTCGCGGACCTGGTCCTGCTCGCGGACGACGCGCGCGATGCCGACGGTCTCACCTGCGGACCGGAACCCAACTGAAACGCGATCGCCATCTCCCGGTGACGCGACTTCTGCAAAGATCACGGTCCTGGGACTGCGTCCCTCCCCGTAGCATCTGTGCATAGTTATCGTTCCCGCCGTATAGTCATGCGAGACGCCGTCGCGAGAGGACCATCCCCATGCGCACCCCAGTTCGGATCGTGGTCCCGGTGGCCGCGGCCGCCCTCCTGCGCACCGCGTGCAGCTCCACCGCGAACGACACCAGCGGTGAGGAGGTGTCCCTGATCACCGAGGGCACCCTGACGGTCTGCACGAACCCGCCCTACGAGCCGTTCGAGTACGAGGACGGCGACGAGATCGTCGGTCTCGACATCGACATCGTCGCCGAGGTCGCTGCCGACCTCGACGCGGAGCTGGCGATCAAGGTCACCCCGTTCGAGGACATCCAGTCCGGCGAGGACCTCAACTCCGGCAACTGCGACCTCGTCGCCTCCGGCATCTCCATCAACGACGAGCGCGAGGGGAAGATGGACTTCTCCGAGCCCTACTTCGACGCCGACCAGGGCCTTCTCGTGCCGGCCGGCTCCGGACTCGCCTCGGTCGAGGACCTCGAGGGGCTGACGGTCGGCGTCCAGCAGGCCACCACCGGCGCCGACTGGGCCGCCGAGCAGGGCCTGGACATCGTGGAGCTCGAGGACCTCGGGCTGCAGGTCGAGGCGTTGCGGGGCGGCACCGTCGACGCGATCATCAACGACATCGCCGTGCTCGGCCCATTTGCGAGCGACGACTTCGAGGTCGGCACAACCTTCCCGACCGGGGAGCAGTACGGCCTCGGCGTGAAGACTGGGAACACCGCCCTGCTCGATGCCGTCAATGACACCCTGGCCCGGATTCTGACGGACGGCACCTACGACGACATCTACGTGAAGTACATCGGCACGGCTCCGGCCGAGGGCTGATGATCTCCGCTCCTCCCGACGCCCGGCCCGCTCTCGCGGGCCGGGCGCGGATGAGCCCTCGCCGGAAGGCCCGGATCTCACGGCGAGTGCAGTACGTCGTTCTGATCATCGTTGTCATCGCCGTGGCCTTGGCCACCGACTGGGAGCGGGTCGGGTCAGCGTTCTTCAATCCGGAGTCGTTCCGGACGATCGCAAGTCGCCTGCCGCGGGCAACACTGAACACGGTGACCTACATGGTGGCCGCATTCACCGCCGGCCTGGGGCTCGGTCTGGTCCTCGCGCTGATGAAGCTGTCCACCGTGCGGCTCTACCGAGTCCTCGCAACCGGGTACATCGAGTTCTTCCGGGGCATCCCCGCTCTGCTCGTGGTCATCGCCTTCGGCTACGGCGTGCCAACGGCATTCGACGTCCGGTTCGACTCGATCATCCTGCAGATCGCGATCGCGCTTGGGATCGTCTCGGCGGCGTACATCGCCGAGACTCTGCGGGCCGGCATCCAGGCAGTACCCAAGGGGCAGGTCGAGGCCGCTCGCTCGCTGGGCATGTCCTCCACCGGCACCCTGATCCATGTCGTCATCCCCCAGGCGTTCCGCATCGTGCTGCCACCGTTGACCAACGAAGCTGTCCTGCTGCTCAAGGACACCTCCCTGGTCTTCGTCCTGCCGCTCACGCCGCTCACCTACGAGCTCACCCGCCTGGGACGAGGCGCCCTGAGCGAGGCCGACGGTGGGATGACCTCGATTCTCGCTGTCGGCGTCATGTACCTCCTGATCACCATCCCGCTCAGCTCGCTGACCCGCTGGCTCGAGCGCACAACCGGCTACAAGGGACACGTATGAGCACGAACGCGCAAGGCCCCGTCGTCGAGATCGCCGGGCTGCACAAGTCGTTCGGCGAGCGCGAGGTGCTGCGCGGCATCGACCTGACCGTGCACCAGGGAGAGGTGGTCTGCATCATCGGCGCCTCCGGCTCGGGCAAGTCCACCCTGCTGCGCTGCATCAACCTGCTCGAGCAGCCGACAGCCGGCACCATCCACGTGCTCGGCACCGAGGTGACCGACCCGGACGTGGACATCGACAAGGTCCGCACCCACGTCGGGATGGTCTTCCAGCAGTTCAACCTGTTCCCGCACCGCAGCGTGCTGGAGAACTGCACGCTCGCCCAGCGTCAGGTGCTGCACAGGTCGAAGGCCGAGGCCGAGGCCGTCGCGATGAAGAACCTCGAGCACGTCGGCCTGGCCGACCGGGCCAACTCGGTGCCGGGCCAGCTGTCCGGCGGCCAGCAGCAGCGGGTGGCGATCGCCCGGGCGCTGAGCATGGACCCGGCCCTGATGCTCTTCGACGAGCCGACCTCCGCGCTGGACCCGGAGCTGGTCGGTGAGGTGCTCGCGGTGATGCGCACCCTCGCCGAGGAGGGCATGACGATGCTCGTGGTCACGCACGAGATGATCTTCGCCCGGGAGGTGGGCGACCGGGTGATCTTCCTGGACGACGGCGTGGTGCTCGAGGAGGGTCCCCCAGACCAGGTGCTCGGCGCCCCGCGCGAGGAGCGCACCCAGGCGTTCCTGCGCAGGGTGCTCGACCCCACGCACATCGACCCGGCCTGACCCCGGTCGCGCCGGGCCGAAGCCCGGCGTCGGACCGGTCCCGCACTCCCGGTCCCGCGATATCGTCACCGGGACGGCCTGCTCCCCCGGCCGCCTCCTGACGCCACTGGAGACGCCGTGCGCGAGATGACCAGCCCGAGCCTGATCACCCCCGAATCCGTGGTGTCCATCCCACGGCTCCTGGCCGATCGGGTGGCACGTGAGCCCGCCGGAACCTTTCTGGAGCTCAAGGCCGGCCTCGGCGGCACCTGGACGCCGATGAGCATCCAGACCTTCGCCGACGACGTCACCACTGTCGCCAAGGGCCTGGTCGCGTTCGGGATCGAGCCCGGTGACCGGGTCTCGATCATGAGCCGCACGCGCTACGAGTGGACCCTGCTCGACTTCGCGATCTGGGCGGCCGGCGCGGTCCCCGTGCCGGTCTACGAGACCTCGTCGGCCGACCAGGTGCAGTGGATCCTGTCCGACGCCGGTGTGCGCCTCGCCATCGTCGAGTCCCAGGCACACGCCACCCTGACCGAGTCCGTGCGCGACCAGCTCCCCGACCTCGGCCGGGTGCTGATGATCGACGACGGAGCCATCCAGGAGCTCACCCACGAGGGCCGAGGCGTCGGCGACGCCGAGATCGAGCGCCGGAGCGCTCTTGCCACGCCCGACGACCTGGCAACGATCATCTACACCTCTGGCACGACCGGCCGTCCCAAGGGCGCCGAGCTCACCCACCGCAACTTCGTGATGCTCAGTCTCGAGGGCCAGCGGGGCCTGTACGACGTCTGCGCCGCCCCAGGGTCACGCACCCTGCTCTTCATGCCGCTGGCGCACGTGTTCGCGCGGTTCATCGAGGTGCTCTGCCTGGCCACCGGCGCTGTCATCGGGCATACGCCGGACACCAAGAACCTGCTCGCGGACCTCGGCACCTTCAAGCCGACGTTCATCCTCTCCGTCCCGCGGGTCTTCGAGAAGGTCTACAACTCCTCCGAGCAGAAGGCCGGCGGCGGAACCAAGCTCAAGCTGTTCCGGTGGGCAGCCAAGACGTCCATCGTCTACTCCCGGGCCCTGGACACCACGGAGGGCCCCAATGCCGCGCTCAAGGCCCAGCACGCCCTCGCCGACCGCCTGGTGCTGCACAAGCTGCGCAATGCCCTCGGCGGCCAGGCGAAGTACGCGATCTCCGGCGGCGCACCGCTCGGCGAGCGGCTCGGGCACTTCTACCGCGGCCTCGGGCTGCGGGTGCTGGAGGGTTACGGCCTGACCGAGACCACGGCACCGGCGGCGGTCGGCCGGGCCGAGTCGTTCAGGATCGGCACCGTCGGACCCCCGATGCCGGGCACCTCGATCCGGATCGCCGACGACGGCGAGATCCAGGTCAAGGGCGATCACGTGTTCCGTGGCTACCGCGACAACCCGGCGGCGACCGCAGAGACCTTCGAGGACGGCTGGTTCCGGTCCGGCGACCTGGGCAGCCTGGACTCCGACGGCTTCCTGACGATCACCGGCCGCAAGAAGGAGATCATCGTCACCGCGAGCGGCAAGAACGTCGCCCCCGCCGTGCTCGAGGACCGCCTGCGCGGCCACCCCCTGGTCAGCCAGGTGGTCGTGGTGGGCGACGCGAAGCCGTTCATCGGGGCGCTGGTCACCCTTGACCCGGAGATGCTGCCCGGCTGGCTCGCCGGCCACGGCCTGCCTGCGATGGACGTCACCAGCGCGGCCAAGAGCCACGCGGTGCTCGCGGCGCTCGACCGCGCCGTCGAGCGGGCGAACGAAGCGATCTCGCGCGCCGAGTCCATCCGCAAGTTCAGTGTGCTGACCAAGGACTTCACCGTCGAGAACGGCTACCTCACGCCCTCGCTGAAGGTGAAGCGGGCGGCAGTCCTGCGGGACTTCGCCGACGAGATCGAGGCCCTCTACACCACCGACTGACGGCCCCGAGCCCCGTCCGGGCAGACCTGGACCGCGTCTCCCGGGCTGCGGTGCGCACAGGAACCATCCCGGCACGTCGCGAGCCCATCCGCGGCTCAGATCTCGGCGCCGGCCCAGTGCGCAGGCAGCTGGAGCGGCCCCCACGCCGCAGGTGCCCGGTAGCCGCTCCAGTCACCCACGTCGACGATCCACCCGTCGACGTCCGCCAGGATCGCTTCTCCGACGCGTCGGGCCTCGCGGAGCTCGCACTCGCGCAGGTGGCCTCCGTTGACGGCGGCGGTCGCTTCGTCCTCATCCTTCCACGCAGTCCGGCCGTCGGCACCGATCCAGAGGTCGAGGTGCCAGTCCCGGCTCTCGACGACCGGTCCGGTCCACGTCGGTGGACTCTCGAAGTTCACGTACCAGCCCCGGAAGACGTCGCCGTCCCAGAAGTGGAGCACCTGGTATGGCCTGTCGGGGAACATCACCCGCAGGACACCGGGTCCCTGCCAGCGTCGTCGTGCCGTCGTCAGTCGACCCTTGAACCGCAGATCCAGCGGCACAGAGCGGGGATCGCGTCCGTCCTCCAGCGCCCAGTAGGAGATCTCCGACCCCGGCGCAAGCCAGGCCACCCGTCGCTCGGCCGCCCGAAGGACGACACGCAGCGGGAGCACAGCCTGCAGCGTCCCGTCCAGGTATCGGTAGCGCAGCAGCCAGCGCTCAGGGTCCCCCGTCACGCATCCTGACGCTACTCGGCGGGACCAGCTCGGACGTACGTGCAAGACACTCCCTAGGAGACCGCTGAACAACGCCGGATCAGCGTGCTGGACAGCCTTGTGACCTGCGGCGATGCAGCTCCGCCACATCGATTCGGGCCATTGTTCAGCAGTCTCCTAGCGCTTGCCGGAGTGGTGGCCCAGCCGCTTGCGGTCCCTGGTGTAGCTGGGGGCCCCCTCGTGCGGCGTCGCCGGGTCGCTCCACCGCAGAAGGGCACCGACGCCGTCCACCAGGTCGACGCTGCCCACCAGGGCGAACGTGAAGCCGGCGTCCTGCGCGGTCGCGGCACGGAGCACCGCGATGTCGGCACGCATCTGGCGCGCCTCGCCGGACGGCACGCCAAGGGCTGCCAGCTCACTGCGGCGAAGGGCGATGTCCAGCGGCCCTGCGCCGGTCCAGACCTGACGCTCGTCCAGGGCAGCCGGCCGCCCTGCCGCGTCCTCCGTGAACAGCAGCTCGGCCACCTGACCGCGCCGCAGCACCTCCACGACGTCCGCGAGAGTGGTCACCGCGCCCTCACCGCGACCCAGTGCCTCGCGCATCCGGTCGGTGATCTTCTCCCGGCGCCGGGCCCGATGGGCCTCGAGCACCTGGTGCACGTTCGCGCCGAAGACGTCCTCCTTGACCCCGTCCGCACGGGAACCGCCCGGGACCTCCACCAGCAGGTCGGCCGTCGGCCGGCCGAGCTCCTCCCGGATCATCGCGACGGCCCGGACGTCCCCGGTGATCAGGACGAGCTCGGGACGGTGGTCGACCACGGCACGGTCCAGCTCGGCGGCGACCGCCTCGGCGTTGCGCTCCCAGGAGTCCTCCACCCGGGACTGCATCCGTCGGTGGGACCACCCGCCCGCGCGCACCTTGTGCAGCACGTCGTGGCCACCCTCGACATGGTCCGCGTCCGGCTCGGGTGCCGGGGTGTCCGTGCCGGACCAGGTCAGGTCGGCCCCGGACCGGTCGACCTCGACCAGCAGGTACCGGACCGCGTCCTCCTCGGCCTGCGCGGCGGGCATCAGCGCCGGGACGCCGTCGTGGAACGCCTCCTCGCGGGTGGGGGGGCCGGACAGCACGCGGTCGTACAGGATCCGGGCGCCCGACGCGACGACGAACCGGCCGTGCGGCCCGGGCACGTGGGTCGGGCGCAGCACGACGTCCGCGAGGGCGTCGATCGTGTCCGACGGTGCTCCGGCCGCCTCCAACCGCTTGCGCAGCCCGTTCCACCTGCTGCGCAGCTCGCGATCCCCGGCCTCCTCGGCCCTGGTGACGTCCAGGCACACCGTCGTCAGGGGGCCGTCATGGTCGAGCAGCGGCTTGAGCGGGTCGAGCTTCATCGAACACCTCGGGATCCTTCGGCCAGGCCGACCGGAGCCGGCACCTGTCCCTGTCCACCATTGTTCAGTCAGGCGCCGCGCGCCACCCCTCCGGGGGCTGAACTCAGGCGGACTTCTCCCGCGGGGTGCGCTTGGCGGGCGCAGCCGCCTCGCGCGGCACGATCGTCGGGTTCACGTTCTCCAGGACCGCCTCGCGCGTGATCACCACGCGGGCGACGTCGTCCCGGCTCGGCACGTCGAACATCACCTGCTGCAGCACCTCTTCGAGGATCGCGCGCAGGCCCCGGGCACCGGTCCCGCGCAGCAATGCCTGGTCGGCGACCGCGGACACGGCTCCCTCGGTGAACTCCAGCTCCACCCCGTCGATCTGGAACATCCGCTCGTACTGCTTGATCAGCGCGTTGCGGGGTTCGGTGAGGATCCGGACCAGGGCGTTCTGGTCCAGCGGGGACACCGTCGTGATGACCGGCACCCGACCGATGAACTCCGGGATCAGGCCGTACTTGAGCAGGTCCTCCGGCATCACGTCACCGAAGACGTCGGTGTCGTCCGGGGAGTGCAGCGGGGCGCCGAAGCCGATGCCGTGCCGACCCGAGCGCGAGGTGATGATGTCCTCGAGGCCCGCGAAGGCTCCCGCGACGATGAACAGCACGTTCGTCGTGTCGATCTGGATGAACTCCTGGTGCGGGTGCTTGCGGCCGCCCTGCGGCGGGACGGACGCCGTCGTGCCTTCGAGGATCTTCAGCAGGGCCTGCTGCACGCCCTCACCGGAGACATCGCGGGTGATCGACGGGTTCTCGGCCTTGCGGGCGATCTTGTCGATCTCGTCGATGTAGATGATGCCCGTCTCGGCCTTCTTGACGTCGTAGTCGGCGGCCTGGATGAGCTTGAGCAGGATGTTCTCGACGTCCTCGCCCACGTAACCGGCCTCCGTCAGGGCGGTGGCGTCGGCGAGTGCGAACGGCACGTTCAGCATCTTCGCGAGGGTCTGGGCGAGGTAGGTCTTGCCGCAGCCGGTGGGTCCGATGAGCAGGATGTTGGACTTCGACAGCTCGACGTCGTCCACGTCGGGACGCAGCCCCCCGCCGGCCTGGATCCGCTTGTAGTGGTTGTAGACCGCGACGGCGAGCGACCGCTTGGCGGGCTCCTGCCCGATCACGTACTGCTCGAGGAAGTCGAAGATCTCCCGCGGTTTGGGCAGTTGGACCATGCCGACCTCGGCCGCCTCGGCCAGCTCCTCCTCGAGGATCTCGTTGCACAGGTCGATGCACTCGTCGCAGATGTAGACGCCCGGCCCCGCGATCAGCTTCTTGACCTGCTTCTGGCTCTTCCCGCAGAAGGAGCACTTGAGCAGGTCAGCGCCGTCACCGATGCGTGCCACTGCGTAACTCCTTCCTGGGGCGCGGGTGCCCGGGTCCCCTGCTACGACCATTGCACACCACGCAGGCCCCCATGTCAGCCGCAGAAGGGCCCACCGGCGTGTCCTTTCACCCGGTGTGGGTGACCCGCTCAGGCGGTGGGGATGACGACGCCCTTGCGGCTGGCCAGCACCTGGTCGACCAGGCCGTACTCCTTCGCCTGGATCGCCGTGAGGATCTTGTCCCGCTCGATGTCGGCGCGAACCTGCTCCTCGGTCTGCCCGGTGTGGAAGGCGATCGTCGCCTCGAGCCACTCCCGCATCCGGATCAGCTCGGCGGCATGGATCTCGATGTCCGATGCCTGGGCGTAGCCGCCGCCCTCGATGGCCGGCTGATGGATCAGGACGCGGACGTTGGGCAGGGCCAGGCGCTTGCCGGGCGCGCCGGCGGCCAGGAGCACGGCGGCGGCGGAGGCCGCCTGGCCAAGGCAGACGGTCTGGATCTGCGGCTTGATGTACTGCATCGTGTCGTAGATCGCGGTCAGCGCGGTGAACGAGCCACCCGGGGAGTTGATGTACAGGGTGATGTCCCGGTCCGGGTCCTGGCTCTCCAGGACCAGCAGCTGAGCCATCACGTCGTCGGCCGAGGCGTCGTCGACCTGGACTCCCAGGAAGATGATCCGGTCCT